>JGI10211J14876_10000025_pt1 | contig 45981 bp, 69 predicted proteins | sample Etolagsediment_FD_14876 | JGI IMG/M metagenome (IMG submission 14876)
ACCCAGTAGTCTCTGAACCTTCCACAGAAGCGTCTGTGGCTTGGATGCTGATTGCCTTGTCGTATTGTTCTTTAATAAAAAGTTAAAAGTTAGTCAATACGATTTAGGTTTCCAGCAGTTCACCCGATTTATACTACACATTGGTTTAGTTTATGAAGTTGAAAGTACCAGAGATTCCAAGAGGCATTCCATCAGAGAAAGAACCTTGACCGAAAGGATAGACCAAGAAAACTGCGGATGCTGCTGCAACAGGTGCAGAGTATGCAACACAGATCCAAGGACGCATTCCAAGACGATAGGAAAGTTCCCACTCACGACCCATGTAACAGAAGATACCAATCAGGAAGTGAAAGACGACAAGTTGGTAAGGACCACCATTATACAGCCACTCATCGAGTGATGCTGCTTCCCAGATGGGATAGAAGTGAAGACCAATTGCGTTGGAAGAAGGAACAACAGCACCGGAAATGATGTTGTTACCATATAGAAGTGAACCAGCGACTGGTTCCCTAATACCATCAATATCGACAGGGGGAGCTGCGATGAACGCAACGATGAAGCAAGTGGTTGCTGCCAACAGAGTTGGAATCATCAGCACGCCGAACCAACCGACATAAAGACGATTGTTAGTTGAAGTTACCCACTCGCAGAAAGATTCCCAAGTGGATGATTGTTGTTGTGAAAGAGTTGTAGTCATTTTAATTTAAAAGAAAGTAAGACCATCAGGGAGATGGTGGTTTTACTATTCCTCTGCCACCCTCAGACAGAGGTATGAGAGACGTGATTTATACACCCTATAGGTCTCGGTTGAAGGGGTGTTTGCAAAAGATTAGAAATGTTTACATTCCTTAACCTGTTGATGTATTTATCATAACATTATCAGCACTTCCTGTCAATCTCTCTGCCCTTATGAAATTGGATCGTTAATCATGTGAATAGTTTTTAATGCGGATTGATACACCCCACCAGTTATAATTCCAGTCACATTTGATGGTGGTGTCGGCCAAGTTACTGGGAAACTATCTCCATTGGGAAGATCTCTAAGTTCTTGTCTCCAATCTCTAAATTCTGTGGTAATGGCAACATTGCATTCAACTTGCTTGATTACATATATGTCAGAGGTATCAAGAGCATCATTCCGCATTTCTCTAACAGTGGAATATCTTTTGGCCTCTTGCTCAGAATCATATATATCAATAATATTGTCCCACTCAGATTGGGTCATTGATGTTATACCAGTTAAAGAATCTTCATTGGTTATATCATAACTACTTGGTGCAGTGCATAAAAAGTAAGGAATGCCACTTTCAACATTAAAACGATGCACAATTGTTACATATTCAAAATTTGGTTCTTGGTATTTAAATCTTTGATCTGAATAAGATGCTGAATCAGTTGCACCAATTCCAGTATCTACATGAGTTAAATATGCTTTAATATACATCATTTTTTTAAACTATTTGTACGACAAAAATGGATGAATTGGTTGTAAGTGCAAGGGCATTAGTAGTGCTTGTAAGTCTTCTTTGGAGAATAGTTATAGTATCACTTGCAGAAAGATTTAGAATACAGGATCCATTGACACTACTATCATTGTGTTCTGATGCATTAGGATTTCCTCGCAGATATCCATGTCCAAATTCATGACCAGTACCAGTTCCACCTACTGCAATTTCAAATCCCTGATTAACCCTTGTATTAGCAGGAGTAACAAAGTTTATATCAAAATTAATTCCTACCAAATAAACTCCAGTATTTGGAACAGTAATAGTAGTTGCCGTTGGAGCAGCAAAACCACTATTTAATCCAGTAACAGGAGTTGTGCTCATCCAACTTAATGTTGATTGAGTTCCAGATGTAGATAAAGTAGTGTTTGCACTAGGTACACATTTTATATAGTTTTCAATTCCCGGAACACCACCACTGGTAGTAATCCAGTTAGTACCAGTTCCTGTGGAACTTAATACCTGCCCCGAAGTTCCTGCATCTCCAGAACTATCTAATAAAGTTCCATCAAGTTCAAGATTCCCATAAATTCTACTTGTATCTAATTGTGCCATAATATTACACTATTTGTATAACTTCAATAAAACTTGATGTCTCGTTCATATTTATAGTATCGCCTCTACCCGTGCAAGTCGGTCTCCATTCAATACCAACAGTATTACTAGCCGATAAATTTAATATTGTTGATTGATTGGAACTAGACTCTTGATTTCCGTTAGAACCTCTCATAAATGAATGACTTGCTCTATACCCAACTTTTGTTCCATTAACGGTGATTTCAACTTCTGGGCCATATCTTCCATTTCCATCAGGAGTACTAAGTTCAATATTAACATTAACTAGATAAACACCAGTGTTTGGAACAGTAATTGATGTAGCACTAACTGTCCAAGTTCCATTAGAAAATACAGGTGTAGTATTAATCCAAGATGGACTTATCCAAGTATCAGTTGCATCAGTACTTAGAATGCTAACCGTACCTGTTCCTACACATTTAATATAATTTGATATTCCAGTTCCCGTACCACCTCCAGCAGCAGAAACCCAGTTAGTGCCTGTCCCTGTGGAACTTAATACCTGTCCTGAAGTTCCAACATCTCCACTGGTGTCTATAATTGTCCCATCAACTCTTAAGTTTCCTGTTACTCTACTGCCGTCCTTAAATTTTGCCATAATATTATGCTAATCTAACTACAGAAATTGAACTTTCAGTTTTTACTAAATTTACTACTGGAGTACTATCACCAGCATCTCCAAAACTCAGGACAGAAATAGTGTCATTGGCAGTTAATGATAATAAAGTTTGCATATTTGCTGATGAATTATCATGACTTTCTGCAGCTCTTATATAAGTATGTCTACAGAATTCATTAATACCAGTCCCATTAACAGCTAATCGTATTCTTATAGTGGGTCTTCTACCAGTGCCAGATAGATACCAGTTTGTTGTAACTAGATATACTCCAGTAGTAGGAACAGTTATTCTAGTTCCATTATTTGACCATGTTCCATTAGAAAATGCAGGAGTAGTACTCATCCAAGAAATTTCACCTTCAACGACATGGACATCCTCATCAGCACCAGTACCAATATACTGAGCATACTCTGAGATACTATTATCAGCACCTCCAGAAGCAGCAATCCAATTAGTACCAGTTGCAGTAGAACTTAATACCTGACCAGAAGTTCCTGCATCTCCAGAACTATCCAATAAAGTTCCATCAACTCTTAAACTTCCAAATGCTGTAGTAGATTTTAATTCAGCCATATTTATCTCTCACTATATAAGTCTCCTAAGAAAAGATTGATAAATCAATTTAATTTCAGAATCATCTAACTCACGACTATATATCATCACTTTTGCAAACTGCCCATTGAAATAAGAAGGAGAAGATTCATGTTGTGCTGCACCAATTGAGACATTATTTGTAGATGCTGTATTGAATGTACTTCCTCCCGAAGAAGTTGTTAGATCTTGTTCTATACCATTATTCCAAATTCTTACATCATTAATAGTAGGAGATCCCCCAGCGGGAACAACGATTGCAAAAACATGCCAATCTGTAGTCACAATAGCATCTGTTGTCTCAGTATATCCATTCCCAAATTCCACTCTAAGTTTATTAGTAGTCATTATTCTAGAGGTAAATCTTTGTTCAGAAGCATTGGCACCATATGAAAATGGTCTTGAATCTGTTGCAAGAGCATCAGGTTTAATTCCAAATATGATTGTTCTAGCAGAAGTTCCAGTAACTCCATTATAAGATGAAGAACCAACTGCATCTCCGTCAATTACAGCATACTCATTATTAGAACTATCAAAATCTATGAAGTCTCCTTCCGCAGGATCGTTTGGATCAGTAGTTCCATTAAATGATGCATCTCGATTGTTTCCACTTATATCTTCCCAAAAATGAACATCCGTACCAAAAGAAAATACTGCCGTCGCAAGTGCCTCACCCTCATCATTTGTTGCTCCACTTTTTGTATAAGTAACGTTATGAGATGATGTTGTTGGTGTTTCATTTGTGCCTGCATCACCAGATCCCCCGCTTGCCTGAACACCATTATATTCAGTTTCAATTCCAGCAGTAAACGAATGTCCCTGCTGATTTGGGAAATATCCAGTAGAAAATAACACACCATTACTAAAATCTACAGTATTTGTTTGACTGGACTGATTACTAGTTTCACTTATATCAGTATCCGATACAATTATAGACGCATCAGATGATCTATTTTGCAATCTAAATGCCTGAATTGAACTCCGTATTCCACTGGCAGATTCAGTAATAGATACACTTGTAGTAGAATCTCCTGCAACCACAGATCCATCAACATAAAATATGCCAGCTCTTCCACGTCCTGATGTATTTGAGTTTGATGTTGCTACAGTTGCTGTTGTTCCATTTATAGTACAAGTAAACGTATCTCCAGGAGTTTCAGACCCTTCTCCCTGATAAGTGACTACAAATAAATCATCAGAATTTACACTACTAGCATCTATAGTTGTAGAACTAACATTAGAACCTGAAGCATTACTAATATTTGCAAGATTAGTAATTGACAATTCAGGAGCAGGAGTAAAGACTGCTGTTACGAGTACATCTTGTTGTGTGTTACCCGTATCTCCCCGACCATAAGTAACAGTATGTGACGATGTTGTTGGTGTATCATTAACTGCACCATCTCCAGATCCAGCACTATTTTGAATACCATCATTTTGACTAGAAATTCCTCCAGTAAATGAATGATTTGTACCGTCTGCAAAATAACCAGAAGAAAACAAGATTCCAGAACTAAAATCTACAGTATTTGTCAAATCAGCAGTTGATGATGTGGTGCTACTTGAATCAGTACTTGCCACAGTCGCACCAGAACCATTTATCAGTCTGTATACAATAATGGATGATCTAAATGATGAGGAAGAATTGGTAACAGATATAGTTGCACTAGAATTTCCTGCCACCACAGAACCCTCGACATAAAATATACCAGATACTCCTTCACCATCATTACTTCCACTATTTGATATTGCTTCAGATGCTGCTGTTCCAGCTACACTACAGCTAAAAGTTGAAGGGTTACTTTCTGAGGCTGCACCTTCTCCTTGATAAAGAATAACAACTAAATCATCAGATGTATAAGATGAACCATCAAGGTTTGCACTTACAGAAGCAGTAGTAGTACTGGTAACAGATCCACTAAGGCTTAGTGATAAAGTGGAAAGTGGAGTGGCAACAGCACTACTTCCAGTACTAATACCAGAATCAACACTATCCAAATGAAGTTCAAGATCATTTGTAGAAATCTCACCATAAGGATCAATTTCATTAATAGAATCTAAAACAATAAGGCCACCAGTAGAGGTAGCACTCATTCTTTGATTTCCACTCAAAGTTGTAGAAGTATTTTCATCAAATTCATTTGAAAATACTGTTGATCCTATAGATACACTAAAAGAAGAATTCGTATTGTCATCAAACTCAAAAGCAAAGCAAGTACCTATACTTGATAATCTTGCAACATTTGTCATAATTAAGAAGAAAAATATGAAAAGTCTAAGGAATCCGTTGTTTCGTTATATTCAATTTCAAATCTTTCAGTAGAGTTTGAAGACTCTGCTCTAAAAGCACCATCAGTTTGAATATCTCCCGAAGTTGTGATTGTGCCAGTAATATTTACATTACCAGTTCCAGTAATGTCACTACTATTAAGATCCAAATCTCCACCAAGTTGTGGTGTTGTATCTTCCACGACATCAGAAATTCCACCACCACCACCAGAAGAAACGTTACCAACTTCTATAATATTTGAACCATCACGAAGATATATTTTTTGATCGGCACTATTTACAGCCAACTCACCATCAATAAGATCTGATGTGGTAGGTATAGAAGATGCTGTATTAGATCTTTTAGGTTTGAATACATTTGCCATAATAAATCTTTAATTATAATCAGTTACATTATCAGTGGTAATTTTTTTAGATTTTGTTGTGGATTTTTTAAGTTTATTGTTCTCTAATTCTAATTGCTCAACTCTTTCTTTTAAAGATACAATAAGATTTGCAGAGGCATTTAGTTTTGCCTCTGCAGTGATAAGTTGAGTTAAAAGTTCTCCCGATTTTAATTGATATGCTTTTAAAACATCACTATACTCAAGATTAATTTCACCAGACATAATTAGTAACTTCCCCCATCAAAAATCAAATTAACTGCTGCTCCAGTGTTATTTATTATCTCATTTCCAGAATCAATACCACCAAGATAAAGACTATCAGCAGCAATAGGTGCGTAAGAAGTAATGCTAATTTGTGGATCTGCAGTTCCAGCATCTGCAGATTCAGAAATAGCAGAAGCAATACCAACGAACTGATTGTTTAACCAAACAATAGCAGACTTCTTAGCAGTATCAGTATAATAATTGAAAGCGATACCAGAATCCCAAGTAGTAGCAGAACTTGGAGCAGCACCATCAACAAGACCTAATTCTAATACTCTATCTTCTACTCTTGTAGTTTCTACACTAAATGTAACGGCAGTTCCAAGAACATTTAAGTCTTGAGTAACTGTTAAAGTTCCACCGATTGTAACATCATCAGGAAGAGCAACAGTTACAGTTCCACTTGACTCGGTAACTGTTACTTCATTTGCGGTTCCTTGAATAGTAAGTGTCTCTCCAAGTGCTCTTGCGGTACTATTAGATCCATCAGAAACAGTAATGCTGCTGTTGGCAAGATTACTATTAGGAAGACTACCAGTTACATCAGTAGCAAGATCAATGGCATTTCTGGTTATTTCTTGACCAGAAATAGTAATGTAATCTAAAGATCCGGCAAGAGTTACATCAGTAGAATTATCTGTTCCTGATGCATCAACACCTAAAGTTCCTCTAGCAGCTGCAGCATCAGCATCATCAATTAATGTTCTACCAAAAGAACTTAAATCAGCGACTGCAGCAGTTCCACTTCCAGTAAAGTATGGAACTTTATTTGCTGCAGATGTTACTGCAGAAAGTGCTTGTAGTTCTGTATCAAGAGTATATGCAATAGCATCACCATCTTGTGTTACTGCCGCAGTAATACCAGTACCACCAGAAAAAGTAATAGTATTACCATCAGTGATAGAGGAAGTATTAGTACTATCACTAATAGTAAATCCAGAAAATCCTGATGTTTGATCTACCCAATCAAGAACTCCAGATCCATCAGTCTTTAAAACTTGTCCATCACTTCCAGTTCCATTTGGTAAAGTGAGTGTATAGTTTGAAGCAATTAATGTAGATGCTGCAACTGAAACATAATTTGTTCCATTATCAGTATTCTCATACAATCTAATATTACCAGGACCAGATGAAGATGCAGCAAAAAGAATCTCTGTAACTGCATCATGATTTGCCGCACTGGCTACGGCACTTCCTGCACCAGTACCAGTTCCACCATTATCCCCAACATACAAAACTTTACCAGTTTTATCATAAATCGGTTCACCCTCATAAAAAATAGTTCCAGGTGTTGTAGTGCCCCTTTTGAGTTGTAATCTATTTGCCATTATACCAGAATCCTACAGAAAGTCTTTTTTTTTATTTATGATCAATAAACACCATAATCAACAATATCTGGAGCAGGATTAGCATCATTGTTAATTCCAAAGTAAGTCTTAGGATTCACAAACTTAAATCCAGGTATTGTTGGATCATAAACCATAAGATAATCTGTCGCAATTCCAGATAAATTAGAAGTATTTACATCAGTAATTGCAGATAAAGGAATTGAAACATTAATAGTAGCAACACCACCAGAAAATGTTGCATCCAGATCTGATCCAAAGTTTATAGTACTTGCAGTTCCAACATCACTACCAGTGTTTTGAACAACAACTCCACCCCCAATACCAGTCAATCCAGAACCATCACCAAAGAAAGATGATGCAGTAATAATACCAGTAGTGTTTATTGAAACCGTAGATCCAATACCAACAGAAGATTCACTTTCAGTTTCTACTTCTTCACCATTTATTTCTTCAGTTTTAGCAAAAATAATCTTTCCAGCATTTTGTTTAATAATAATTGGTCTTAAATCAGGTTCTTCAGGTTCAATCCTAATCTTCTCAACACCACGAATTTCCTTTGCATTGGAGTCAAGAACAATAGAACTTGTTCCGATACTAAGAATACCAGTTACCCTTGCATTTCCTTGAACGACTAGATCTTCATTATAAGTAACACCAGAACCTACTGGATCAACATGAAGTTTAGTTGCGGTAGTAACACCAACACTCATTCCTATTGAAGAAGTATTTCCTAATCCTAAAGTCTCATCTAATGTTTGAGATCCTGCTTCCACACTAACTTCTGCACCAACCCACTTACCTATGGAAGAATCATACTTAAGGAACTTACCATTATCCTTTGCACTATCTCTATCAACATCATCTAAAAACTCAAAACGTGTCTCTCCACCACCACCAAACGTAGCAAGTTGCTGCTGAATACGATTAATGAATAATTTATAATGATTTTGAAGTTGATCTAAAGTTACAAAGTTTTTATCTAGTGGTGTTAGAGAATCATTATTATTTGTAGAACTAGGTTCAGTAATAATGTTTTCGGTCAGAATTTCTTTTTCATTAAATTTCTCAAATACCTCTTCAAGGTACTTAACTTTCTTTCCCAACTTATAATTTTTACTTTCAAGTTCCTCAAGATTTAATCTTTTTATTGCAGACTTAACATCACCATGGATATCCTCAATATTTTTATTTTGTTTTTCAATATGAGATTCATTTTTCAAAATCTCAACTTCCAAGTCTACAATTTTCTTATCTAATTCATCTCTAGTATTTTCACTTTTCTCAATATCGTCAAGCATCAGATTATGAATCTGATTAACTTCATTGACTTTAGAATTTAAAGTATCAAAAATTTCTGTATTATCTTCCTTTACAAGTTCAATTTTAGATATAATATCATTAACAGTATTATCAAAGACTTCAGCAAACTCTTTGATCTTTGAATCTGTTTTAATTTCAGAGTCAACAATTAAATTTTTATATTTCGGAATATCATCAGTCTTAATTCTATCAATCTCTTCATTCAGAGATTTGAAATCACTAATATATTTTTCATCAATAACATCTTTTATATTATCTAAAGTATCTTTTAATTCGTCTTCTAATACTTCACATTTATCAGTAAGTCTAGTTTCAGACTCTACAACTAATTTTTCATATCTTGGGATTTCTTCATCAATAAAAATGTTGACTGTTTCGGACAAACTAGAAATATCTAATTTGACCTGTGTTAAATTTTTATGATTTATACCTTTTACTTTTTCTTGAACATCACGAATGCACTCCTCAAGAAACAAGAGTTGAGAAATTAATGCTTTATCTAGATCTTCCTTCGTAAGAAAATTTTTGATGTCTTTATCAATCTCACCAATTTTTTCAGAGAGATAATTTACTTTTTCTACATTAGTTTGATAGTTAGTTAGTGTTTCTGAAAAATTATTTAAGACATCAACCTTACTTAAATTTCTCTTAAACACATTATAAGCATCAGAAAATGTATCCAATTCGGGAGTATTTTGCATTTCCTCAACCGAATCATTCACCGTAATAATATTTTTTTTAAAATATTCTGATGGTTTCTTAAGCGACACTATACAACCCAACCTATATCAATATTTATTATACCCAATTACTTGGAGTTTGTCTACTCCCTCAACACTTTTATATTATGATGTTATTTATTATACCCTATACTCGTCAATTTTATCAAGAACTTTATTCAAATACTTGTGAGCAAGAAAAGTTACTCCACCAGAGTATCTTTCACTATCCAATTCATGCTTACATTTCAAAATAAAACACTTCATCTCATCCTTACTAATTTGACCTCTGGGCATAATATAAAAAAACTCTACTCATTATATAGAGTAGAGTATTATTTGTCAGATATAATTATGTGAGGGAATCATAATCCCACCACTCATGCTATCATCGTCGTCATCAACATCTTCATTAAGGATGGCATTAAAAAGAAATGCTCCTAACAAAATAGATGCTAGTACTAACATCTTATTTCCCCTTTGTAATTGTGTAACCTAAACTTTGTAAGTATTCTATTGCTTGTTGCTCAGTTCCACCAAATATTCTACCAAATCCCAGGGATTAGGTCGCCACTGACGGCATATGCTCCCATTGCAGCAATAATACCAATCATTGCCGCCCAACCATTAATACGTTCTGCTCTTTCGTTCATTGTTTTTTCTCCTGTTTTGTTTTATTGTAAATTATTACTCTGCCATTTTCATGCGTAAAAACTAATTCATCTTCATGTCCCCAACAGAGTTCTTCATATAAAGAATTTAATTTTCGCATATCCTCATAGAGAATATTATAATTAGGCATGATGTGCTTTCAAATCTGGGTTTGGTTGTGATTTAGTCAGGTCTCTCCGAGATTGATTTTTTATCACAATAAAAGCATCCTTATTAATTTTTCTAGTACCAATGGGAGATGACCACTTTGGATTATAATTATCACCGACATCAATGCCAGAGACTTGAGTTCCTGCCATTTCTACAGAAATTTCATCACTATTTTCCCATCCAAATTTTTTAATAAGGGAAGAAACTTGCTCATATACTGATGCAGTTTCTATCACTCGTTCTTCAGGTTCCAAATTTCCAATCATTAGTAAAAATACTCCTCTTGTTCAGTTTCAATTATAACATCAGAAGTAGGATATGCAACACAAGTGAGGACAAATCCCTCCTCAATTTGATCATCATCAAGAAAAGATTGATCTGTTTGATCTACAGTGCCGGAAACAATTTTACCTGCACATGAAGAACAGGCACCTGCTCTACAAGAATAGTTTAGATCAATTTCAGATTCTTCAGCAGCATCAAGGATATACTGATCATCTTCACATTTGATGATAGTTTCTTTACCATCAGGACTACGAAGAGTAATATTATAATTCATTAGTAAGTTTCAGATAATTTTTCCACAGAATATGCCAACAATACGAGGAAGGCAATAGATGTGATTGTAAATAAAATTGATGTCATTGTCAAGTAGTTCTACTTACTTCGTAAATGGATGAGTCCCCATAGGTCTTATGGTCTTTGTATCCTACCATACGACCTTTCGTATTTTGAAGGGCAGGCATGAATACAATGAAAAAGAAAACTCCCGGTGCTCCCACAAAAAGAAGACTCACAATAACATAATAAGTCAGAAGTTCAGCAATATCGGGCATTATCAGAATCCAAGAAGACCAAAAAAGAATACACTACCAGTAGTAGCATAAGAAATAACTGCAGCAATAAATCCAAGCATGGCAGTGCGTCCATTTAACTTTTCTGCTTTTTCGGCATGTGTTTCAATACCATAACGATCAAGGTCTTCCTTGGTCATATACATGGTTGGTTCGTTTGGCCACATGTTTTGTTGTCCAAACTCATTTTTAGTTACAGTCATTTCTGTTTGTAAAGATTTACAACAATATTATATAGAAAATATAAAATTTTGTCAAGGGGTATCGATATGAATACTCTTATTTTCCTTCAAATCCTGGAGGAAGTGTTCCGAAGTAAGGATCATAATCAAAAATTGCATTCCAATCTTGCACTTCCATAGATTGATTTTTCCAAAAATTCCAAAGTCCTTCATAACTTGACTTATGAAATACATCGATATGAATATCATGAATGGAAGATCCCAATTCAATCTTATAAAGAAACAGTGGAATAGAAAATGTATTGCCCGAATTATAAATCAAATCATCAGCAACTGCTCTCGGTTTCACTCCATTATCCAGTTTATACTTATCACCACGCACATGAAGATCGATCAATTTTTGTGCATGGTGACGAGTAATCATATAACAAGCAGTTGAAAAATCATTCACAAACCTTCTATGCATCTGAAGATATACAGAAGCAGGATTAATAATTGCAAGTTGAATTACATCATAATCATATGGGATTTTTGCATAAAAATCTTTCCATGCAAAAGGCCAATGTTTTACAGTATCCAAATCACAATCGTCTTCCATAATCAAAGCACATTTAGAATCTGTTTTTAAAAATTCTACCAGTGCTTTCAAGTGAGAAGTTGTGCATCCAACTTCACCAGAAGACATTGTATCAGGATATCTACCTTTCAAAATTTCACCAAGATCTCTACCATCTCTACCATCATATGCAGAGATGCGGGTATAATTTTCAATCTCCCAATACTTAAATTGATCTTCCATATACTTTCGCCTCTCTGGTTGCTCATCCAGATTTAGATAATATATGGGAGGAAGACCTTTGAGTTTATAGAGTGCTTTATTCTTATCCATTATAAAATTTCCCAGTACTGAGGATATAAGTCTTTTGTATCTAGGTGAGAATTATTTGGACCAAACCATACGGAAGGAGCAATAACTCTACCAGTATTTGCCAACCATGCACCCCACCAGGAAAATGTAGAATTTGCAATGATGAAGTCACTGCATTGTGTCATCATGTATAGATCGTGATAAGAACTATTACCATCAGAAATAATAAATCTGTCTGATTGAAAAAGTTCTTGTGCAGAAGCCCAGAATACATCATCAGAAAATATAACCACTTCTCTATCCGAATCAAACTTACTCAATGCATTTTCATACCAATCAAGTGAGAGATTATGATGATTACCACTGTTGATTAAAAAGTCTCCCCTTCGAATATGTAAAGCTATGGGATTTTGATCAAACATTTCTTCAATGATTGGTTTACACTCATTGCAAATTTGAGAATTGAATGTAAAGTCATGACGAATAGTATCTTCAATATGTTTAAAGTACTTTTCAGTCTGAAAGAATCCGAATAAACTTACATTATCTGAGCAATTATTAAACAAGTCTTCATCAAAGTGAAAATGCCGTTCTTGAACAACCTCTCCCTCAATCATATCTCTATAATCACGAATTATAAAAGGATTATCCAGTTCAATCTTGATGATGTTACCAATACCATCGTGAAATACATTTTCATGTTTAGGAATACACATTTCGAGACCACAATTTACAGCAATACCTTTGGTTGCCGCAAACTGAAACATCTGATTGCCAAGTTGTCCTAGTTTTCCAAGATGATTAAATCCTATTGCCATTATACTTGGTACTCCGAATTATTTTTTGCTAGATGAACAATTTTTGGATCGAAATCACATGCCTGTTTGAATACTTCTGGATATGCATATTCAGGTCCAAGAACATGAACTTCATCTCTTCTTTCTGAAAAATATTTGTTCATTTGACTTTCGTCATGCCATTGTGCAATTACTCCATTATCCAAGTCTTTTTGAGTTCTTAATCCTAATTCACTAATCATATCAAGAACCTGAGGAACTTGTCCACCCCAGAGGCATCCTTGAAAATAAACAGACGTATCATCATCCTCTGTCACTCCTGCTAAAGATTTTGAATTAGTTTCGAATGCTCCAGGATACTTATCATGTGGTTGCATCTTCAAGTAATGGCATGGATGATGTACACCGAAAAAAGGTTTATCAGAGAAAAATTCCTCTTCAGTAATAGTATCAACTACTAAAGTATCTGCATCCATAAAAACTACTTTATCAAATCCAGATAACTCTTTTCTCACCCCATTAATAATATCAAATCTCAATAGAGTAATATAAGGCCACTCAAGATGTTCTTGTCGAATGACAGTAACATTGTCGGGAGTTCCTTCTAGTTCACCGTCAGTAAAGACAAAAAATTCTTTTTCAGTATTGGGCAAAAAATTTGACTCGATATTTTCCCAATACTTCGGAAGAAAATCAATATACTTACCAGTTCCAATAAAACATATTGCAACCTTATTTTTATTTTTACTTATAATTTTCTCCATTGCAGGAACATAATGTGTCGCAACTACATTAGACCATTCAAATGTTTCTGCATACTCCAGAATCTCTTCTCTATGTTCAACAGAGTATTTCCTGTTCTTAATAATCTCAGACTCCAGAAATACCATATCCGTAATTTTATTTTCAGGAATAACTGTGATGAAATCTTTACTAGTATCCAGATTGGCAGCAGCATACTGACTTACGACAACACCTAGACCGGCAGCAAATGCTTCAAGACATACTAGAGGGTGTGCTTCACCATCACTTAAGAGAACTAGATTACCATAGTCAGTGAGTTCATTATAGAGCTTATCCTTTGACCATTCTTGCAACCATCTGGCACTAACATCAAATCTTGGATCAGAATTATTACCAGCAAACCACAAACTGTCAATTCCTTGAAACAAATACTGTCTCTTGCGATAATCAATCTTTGCAAGATAAATTGATCTATGTGGATATTTGGCAGTATCTGTTTTTCTGAACAAATCAAGATTTACACCATTAGGTGTAACAAAAAGATTTTGATCTTCAAATTTCATTGTGTTCTTGTAAGTATCCCTAATACCAGGAGACAAACAGAATACATTTGGTTTAAGTTCTGCAAATTTCTTTGCAACTCTAGGACCATAGTATCCCCATTTATTTGGTTGTTCTAGATATCCAAAGTGACTTGTAATTGCACAAGGATATCTAATATGAGGAACTAACTCAACGAAATCATCATATTGAACATGAACAAAGTCAGGATCAAAAGAATCAATCTCTTTTAAAATATCATTTGGGTTTGGTGTATTAACAACTAATACTTCATGACCCAATTTTTCAAGAGCTAGTTTTTGATCCCAAATCAGAATCTCAACAGCACCCCACCCTGTAGGGGGGATGGGCATAATACCTGGTCCAACAATAGCAACTTTCATTAACTTAACTCCCGAAAAATATCCATATGTTTTCCATTTGTTCTTTGATATGTAGTGAACATATCTGAGTTCTTTTTAATCAAATACCCTAAAGCTATCTGCTCATTGTTTACACTACCATTTTTAATCATTTCCTCAACAAAAACCTTTTCTACTAACTCAGATACTTTGGGAATAACATTTTTATGTCCTCCAAACATAGTACCCAAAACATATGATCTATTATCATAAAAATAATCTTTAGACAATTCTTTAGACTGAAATAAATCGGGATAGAAATCGCAATTTTCTTGAACCAAAAAAGATTCTCCCATAGATTCTAATGCTTCAATAGCTTCAGAACTAGGAAACTGATTAGTTAAGTCAAAATCTTCAAAAAATCTAGAACTTCCTGCATCCATCCAGAAGAAAAAATCTGTATTAAAAGGATTTTCTTCAATAGACTTTACCAACCACGGAAATTTAGAATATTGAATAATAAGATACATGGAATAATTACACTCAATTCTTTGAGTATCCATCATTTTTTTAGAGTACTCTGCAGAATCTAAAATATTCTGAATTGTATCTTTTAGATAATAATAAGGTATGTCCTCTACAGTTTGAACAACGATCTCAGTTGGAATTGAGAGTCTTCTTTCCTCTACAAATTCCCTGACCTCTTCAGTTACAAACAAATACATTGGACACTTAAGTTTGAGTGTAATGTCAAACCATTCTAAGTATTCTTCCCATTTTCTACCGTCCATACCTTCTCTTCTAATATTAAAAAGAGCAGATACAATAGTTACATTATTCATAAGATCATTTTTTCAAATTGCAATATTCTTTAATTTTATTGACGTAAAAGTTTTTGTTTAAAAATTCTTGCCCATATTCTAAGTTATAGAAGTCTATGGCAGATTGACAAAATCTCCAAACCCCATCAGAATTATGATATATGGTATCTGGGACAGAAATTTCATTATACGATAAAATTTTTTCTTTGTCCAGTAGTTTCATGTTATGTTTTTCTAAAATTTGATTTGCCATCGTCAGAAAAATTAAACTAGAAGGATGTCCAGGAATTAAGAATAAAAGACTTTTTGAAAGATTTTTTTCTATGAAAGGAGAAATTTTAACATATGTATTTTTTTCTTTATCTTTTAGTATGGAGATACTATCATTATATCTTTCTTGATATTTCCAATCAATTTTATTTTCATTATACAACTCTACTATATCATTACCAGTCAATCCAGATTTCAATAATTCATCAATAGGTTCTACCCCTACCCAAAAACTTCCTTTCTTTCTTTCTGCATGATTAGAGTTTGGATCATTTCCGACCCAAACAGATCCTCCAGAAGTTGACTTTTGATATAAAGGCCACATGTATGTAGAATATACAAAAGGAAATCCAATCTTCAAAGAAGTATCTTTAATAAAGTATCCTATAGAATTTTCTACAGTAGGATCAGTTGAATATATTCCATGCTCTTCTCTCAAAGGTTGATAAATTACACAATCAGCAGACTTAAGTTCTTGTATTGGGATACTTTCTTTATTTTTTATCATCTCCCAATTTGCATAGTGTTTGCAATCATATAGATTACGAAACTCTTCACTCTTATAAAGATAATGAATTATCCCACTACGTTGACAATTACCAACTACTACAAGTTTTTGTTTTTTCATAATAAACTCATTATAGTCTTGACTCGATTTACATAAGTATGATTTTCCTGAACATATCTCATACCATCTTCAATATACTTGAGATCATTCCTCTTTTCCATCGAATCATAAAAAAGTTGTGAAGTATTTTCCTGCAAAATACAATGACCTTCCAACTCATTATACACCTCAGGGGAATTAGTAGTTCCTAAGTGACCCCAACTCATAGATTTGAAAACTCTACAAGGAACATATCCATTTCTAATATGTTCTGGTCCGCGAATATCAACTCCAAGAATTGATTTTTTAGTTCTCAAGATAACTTCATCCTCACTCAAAGGATTACTAAAAGGATCATTATGAATAAACTGAATATTATTTTTTTGACATTCATCTATAAATGGTCTGAATGTACTGTAGTTTTCACATCTTCCATGCGGAGATATATTTCCACTAAAATAAATTTTATTTTCTCTAGAATAATTAATATCCTCAAAATCAAATTCTTCAGGGAGAATATTAGTAGCCCAAGTTACATAGAATTTATCATAATCTTCTACCCAATACTGATGATGATCATTTAAAACTTGTACTCTGCGATTTTTCTTGGGTTGAAAATAACAACAAGGTCCAACCTTTTCAAGTTTTGTTTTATCAACAGAGTATTGATATACATGATCACGATGCCAAAGATGATTATATCTTACATCAATAAATTTTTTAACTTCTGCATTAATATATTTTGATGGGTCAGGACAAACATGAACAAAGTAAGTACTTGTTTTATTCAGTGGAATATTTTTATCAGCAAATCCTTCTGTCCAAAAGATACAATTATTCCAATCAAAGTCTTTTGGATACTCCCCATCATGAAACCAATATGTTTCATAATTCATATATTTAAATGCTTTATAAAAGGCAGCATGAATATATGAATGCGTATGTGAATGAAGGGGATATCCCCAAATAATAATTTTCATATCAATTTTCAGGATTATGGATTGCAAGAATTATGTTATCACCCCTATCAACAGAAGTTCCTATATTTTTACTCCTCCTCATATCAAAAATTTTATATTCATACCCTTCACTAATTTCATTGAGAAGACCTTTCATGAAAGGATGCTCACATAAATCATCACCTTCAAGATTATGGTTGAAATCAAGAGGAATATCTTCAATAAACATATATCCACCAGGATTTAATTTTGGAAGATAGTATTTTATAGAATCAACTTGAGATTTATAAGTGTGAGGGCCATCCTCAACAATCAAATCCATACCCGGAACACTATCAGCAGATTCTTGACAGTAAGCATCTTCCACGATTAATGTTACATCTTTAAGAGGATTTGTAATTAGTTTAGTCGCTATTTCTTTATGCTCAGAATTTTGAAATGGATCTATTCCATAAATTTTTGCTTTAGAAAAATATTCTCTCCAAAGTCTTAAAGATACTCCCGTAGAAACTCCAATTTCCAATAAGTTAATTTCTTTGTTCCTATACTCAGCAAAATAATCTTCATATACATCTTTTATATATGAATGATGAGTATTTTTATCAGAGTTAATTCTAGCAAGTCCTTCAGGAAGTCCATCAAGATACTTTTTATCTGTATAAATTTCAAAAAGAGATTTCATTTTTTCAATTATTTGTTCGATAGTATATATTATATCACAATTTAATTAAAATCTAGGAATTGATAAAGGAATTGGATGTCTTTCAATATTAACTTGCATCTGATCCAACAGTTGAACATGAAGAGTTTCATTGTCCCAACAATTTTCCCTATTATACTTTGTTAGATCAAAAACTCTCTGGAACATGGGAAAGACTCCCATGAATACATCCATTACATCAGACCCACCAAAACAAACCCAGTCATTTACATGAGGGGGTTGTTGCATCAAAGATGTGCAGTTAAATGAACTACTATCATAGTTAGACAAATTTATTAGGGAGTGAACAATTACATCTGTTCTGATCTTAAATACCCAATCATATTTAAATTTATTTTTATATTCATGTTTTAATTTTAACCTATTAACTTCACTCATACTACAAAAATTAGACAAAGTATTTTTAATTTGTCTTTCCATATAATTGGGTTGATTTAATGATCCCTTCCAATATCTATTTTGAGACACTTCAAAATCATCTTCCATGTATGGATCATAAAAATTACAACTTTCTTCTACTACAATATCAACAGGATTGTAGGTTCTTTTGAAATCATCAATTGCATTTTCTGAAATTCTCTGGTGTTCCCATCCACCATCTCCCCCATATTTGTATGGTTTTGTTTTGAGATCTTCATCAAACCATAAGTGAGCGAATACATCTACATTATATTTTTGAAAAACGTTTTTTAAAATAGATGCAGAACATTCGTTTACAAAACGAGGTTGTCCAGAAAAACAGGCTGCTATTTTCATTTTAATTCTCCCACATAATCGCTACAAATACCAAAACAACTTGAATGCTTTAAATTACTAATATCAATAGTAATATCCAACTCTGGCATTACAATCACAGCATTTTTTGTAAAAGATTTGCCAGGATATGTCCAAATGTAATTTTGACTCGTCAAGGTATAATCATCTTCTTGATGCCAAAAGTAATTATATCTGTCCTTGTAAGTAGAAAACTCCTGCAGAGTTTCAATATCTTTACAATGAATCCAGAGGTTTCTTAAATGTTTTTCTAAAAATGTCCAACTAACATTATACTGAGGTTCATCGTGACCTAACCAGATTTCTCCAGTTGATACATTAAGTCTAACATCAATCTCAACATCATATCCCCGCTCTATGCAATATTCAATTTGTTCTAGACTGTTTTCTGTTAATGGATTTGGACCATTTAAATTGGCCCGATGGGCAATCAATTTCATTCTTTATAATGCTCCAAAAAATAATTCAGATCTTCGGGAGTTCCGATACCCCACATTTTATCAATTTCTTTGATTCTAATTTTCTTGTCGTCCGCAATGGCTTCATTGAATACAGGACAGACATAGTATTCGTTATTGACACGAATATCTTTCTCAATCATCTGCTCAGCATACTTCACATAGTCAGATCCCTTCTTCCAGTAGTAAATACCAACAGTAGCATGTTCAGAGATGGGTTTCTTCTCAGCAACCTCAGCAACGTATCCATCCTCTCCAAGTTTGGCATAAGACCACTTGGGATGAGTTGCAGGGAAGGTAACAATACCACCATCAGCATCACCATTCTGGAATGCATAAAGGGTCTCATTAGAGTCCCACTCAACAAACTGATCAGAGTTTGCCATTACTAGCGGTTCATCATTATCAATAAATTGTTTTGCAAGGAGAGTAGTGCAACATGCACCCTCAGTAATACCATCTACCTGAACAATATTACATCCAGGTGCAATTAAAGGAAGAAGATAATTCAAACTATACTTTTCATAATGTTCTTTTTGCACAATAAAAGTATAATTTGCTTTGATATTCAAGTTTTCAACCACAACTTGAATCATAGGTTTTCCTTTGACTTCAATTAAAGGTTTGGGGAAGGTATATCCCTGAGATGCAAATCGACTACCGCGACCTGCCATAGGAATAAGTACGTTCATAGTCTTGCTCTCCCACGCCACTTTTTTCTTAGTACCATTTAGAATTTTTTTGATTCTATCAATCTTACTCTGATTGAGATCTCTACGATCTTCTACAGGAACAAGATGACATTTACTATCCAGAGCACCCTGACGACCAATATGACTGTCTTCAATGATGACAGTATCATTAGGAAGAGCACCCAGTGCAGTCATGCACTTCCAATACATTGCTGGGAATGGTTTGTTACGAACAACGTCTTCATTAGAGACATACATGTCTATAAACTCAAGAAGTCCCAGACGAAGAAGAATGATCTTAACAGTATTACGAATACTGTTTGAGGCGACAGCGATCTTATATCCACAATCTACCAACTGCTGGAAGTATCCCATCAGTTCATAGTCTTTAGCAACACACTCATTGAAGATCTTGAGGGTTGCTTCTTGCTTGTCTCTCCAGATCTTATCGTACCGATCTACGGGAAGACCTTTATTCTTCGTAAGAAGTTCTAGTTTTGCTTTAGTAGGAAGACCATCATAGATACTAACATGTTCTTCCCGACTGATTGCATATTCAGAACCAAGTGCTTGATTCAGGGCATCATAATGATAATCTTTACTGTCGATAAGAACTCCGTCAAGATCAAATATTACCAATTTATTCATAATTTATTTTTCGAAAGTTAAGGATACCACTTTGTAATTACCATTGTAAAATGTATCGTTATCAATTATACCATCAAATTCAGAAGTTAACTTCAATCCGCTTCTTTCTACAATTTCAATAAAAATTTCTGGAGTGATAAACTCTCCTGTTTCACTATTACCAACATCTGAAGATACAATAAACTTACCTTTAGATTTTAATTTTTGAAATACCAATTCTGAAATTTTTAATAATCCCAAATTTCCACATTCTTTATTAGAAGAATCATCAAAAAGATGAACCGCACACAAATCAAAAAAAACATCCACAGATTCATCTTCCAATTTAGGCAACCAAGTAAATGCATCATCTATTACAATAGAAGCAGAAGATTTTGACTGCCCCCATTCAGATTTTAGTTTATCTAAAGCAATTGTTTCGTTCCCCCAGTCCGATACAACATGAGGAACACACCCATTGTGAAATCCCAAATCAATTACTTTTTTTCCACTAGTTCCAATACCAAAATTAAATATAGCGAATACCCACTTTAAAAGTGCCTCTTCTCTATTCCAGTGATTTCCAAGACTAGTTGCATGTGGATATTTTTCAATCCATCGATTTTCATCTCTAATTTTTTTAGCCCAGACAATATCACTCTTTTTAATTAATCTATTTGTAGTTTTCATGAAAATGACCTATAAATTTCTTTTGGTTTAGAATAATACTTTTTAAAATTATGCACTATGGGGTGATAAGATGATGCACCAGAATCTGTCAGGTCAGGATTAATTTCATAGTTTGCACCTATACTTGAATATAGCATCATAACAAATGAATCACAAGCAAAAGATGTTATATGAATTTTTTTCATCTCAGGGTAATGATTTTTAACAAAATACTTAAATTTGTCTACATTACTTATGAATAATTTAGCATTATAGATTACGCCACCAGCAGCGCCCCAAAAAGGAGTTAGTTCATTTCCAGTCAACTCCTTAAATTTTTTACAGACATTTTGTGGATAAAAGTTTCCAGTTTTTAATCCACACATACCAAAATCACCATTATATGGAATTTTTATTTTTCCCTGTATTAGAACATCGTCCTCCATTTTGATAACATAATCAGTTTTCAAGGTAAGCATACACTCGTAAACTCGATCAATCCACTCACTAATAACTTTAACTTCTTCCTCAATTCTTTTTGGTGTTGTAGGAATATCTTCCCATCGTTTTGCTTTACCATATCCCAAGTTATCTTGATAGTGTTTATAAAAAACACCATCCCACTTTTGAGTTAAATAAGAAAAATCATTTCCACCATCAGAAGCAAGGAAATATGGACTTTCTGGATTGTGAAGTTTAAAAGATTCTAATGCTTTCTCCGTTGCCAAATCTTGCTTATAGCAATAATGCCATCCACCTATATTCATAGTTGAGTTCCAATCCATTTTAAAATATCTACTTTAGGTTTCCAAGTAAGTTCTGCTTTTGCTTTTCTAATATCTGCTAGAGTTTCACGCATCTCACCAGACCTACCCGACAAATGTACCTGATCTTCACTAATAGAGTCCGCAATCTCCTGAATACTCCAATTTTTTCCATATCCAATGTTGTATACTTCACCCCAAGTATCCAATTCTTCAAAACTGATAGCAGCATTTGCATTTACTACATCAGAGACATGAATAAAGTCTCTTCTTTGCAAACCGTCACCAAAGATTGTAAGAGGTTCTCCCTCTGCCTTCATCTTTAAAAACTTGCTTACTGCAGGAGCATATGTCCCAACATGCCTTGATCTCTCACCATAAACATTAGTATATCTGAAAGCAACTGTTTTCATGCCATACAAACCATGATAAGACTTAACCAGTTGTTCTCCAGAAAGTTTTCCAATAGCATATGCATTAAGAGGATCCTCACGCATTGTCTCCACGTTAGGAATAGGATTCATATTTCCATATACAGCAGATGTAGAGGAATAAATTACTTTCTCCACACCAGATAGTCTTGATGCTTCAAGTACATTAGCGGTCCCAATTACCTGAGTAGAAATGGTGGGTAAAGGATTATCTACAGAAGCTTGAACGCTTGCCTTTGCCGCAAGATGATAAACATAGTCTACACCTTGAAAAAGTGGAGCAATATCAGTAAAATTTCTAATATCTAACTTGTGGTTTTGACTGTTTTTATTCCAAAAATAAGAATCATGCCCATCAGAAGTTTCATTATCAATAACGATTACTTCATGACCAAGAGAAATTAATTTATCAACAAGGTGGGATCCAATGAATCCCGCACCTCCGGTAACTATAGATTTTTTCATATCATTTCCTCAAAAAAACCATTCCTGTTTCTTTAAAATATTGTCGGTGTGGATGCTCCCCTTTACTTCCTTTATTCAGAGATTTTTGCCTAGATAATTCAGTTTCTTCCTTTAAATATTTAAATCCGTACTTATCAAATACATTATACCAATATTCTTGAGTTCTACAATTAACATGATGATGTCCTCCCTGATTTGGTCCAGCGGCAGTCACAACACAAAGTTTTGTAGATTTGCAAAACAAATCCATATAATTTTCTTGATATTTTTCTTCAACGTGCTCCAAAAATTCAAAAGAATATGCACAGTCAAAAGTAATATCCTCTGGTTCAAATTCAATTTTTCCTAATGTAAAATCATGCAGGATAAAATTATCTTCTTTAGGTAGTCTTGTCCAATCACCATCAACACCCCAACAATTTATTCCGAGTGATTCGTATTGCTTTACAGCAGCACCATTTCCACACCCAAGATCTATTAAGGTTTTAATATTATATTTTTCTTTCAAATATTGAATTAAGGCAACATCAACATTACCTGTGCATTGACCGCCCAGATGATCTGGCAAATTCTTAGTATCATTCATATCCATTTAATAATTAATTTTTTATTTATTGTGGTTAATTTGACTTTGAATCCAATTGTAGGTAATACAAATACCTTCTTCTAAAGTTTGTTCATAATCCCATCCAAGTTTTTCGCGGATAAGATCATTATTGGAATTACGTCCACGAACTCCAAGAGGTCCATCAATATGAATCTTCTGAACTTCTTTGTTTGCAACACGGGCAGCAGTATCTACCAGTTCGTTAATAGTAACCATCTCTTCAGATCCGATGTTTACAGGACCCATGAAATCACTATCCATCAGTCGTCGAGTTGCTTCAATGCATTCATCAACGAACAAGAAGGAACGAGTTTGTAAGCCATCTCCCCACACTTCGATTGCTCCACCTTGCTCCGGGAGATAAGCAACTTTGCGGCAGATTGCAGCTGGTGCCTTCTCTCTTCCACCGTCCCAGGTTCCTTCAGGACCAAAGATATTGTGATAACGAGCAACCCGAACAGGAATACTATGATTCCTGTTGTATGCAAAGTAGAGTCTTTCACTGAAAAGTTTCTCCCATCCATACTCAGAGTCGGGATTTGCTGGATATGCTGAATCTTCACGGCAATCGGGGTTATCTGGATCAAGTTGATTATGTTCTGGATACATACAAGCAGATCCAGAATAAAAGATTTTTGTCTTATTAACTTCTTTTAGTTCATTGAACTTACGTTGCTCATCGAGAACATTAAGATTAATAGTTACTGAATTATGCATAATATCTGCATCATTCTCTCCAGTAAAAACAAAACCTGCACCACCCATATCAGCAGCGAACTGATAAATCTCATCAAATGGTTGTGCAAACTTTTCAACAATCTGCTGATAAAAGTTTCCAAGATATCCAGTGAAACGAATACAACGACGAACAAAACTTACATCTCTAAGATCACCTTGAATAAATTCATTTGCTTCAGTATCTGAAAACTCAGGACGTTTGAGATCTACACCACGAACCCAATAACCTTCTGAACGAAGTCTTTTGACCATATGACTTCCGATAAATCCACCGGCTCCAAGTACAAGTGCCGTCTTTTTATATTCGGACATAATAAGGAATAAACTATAATATGTATTATAACAAAAAAGGAGAGTTTTTACAACTCTCCTCTAAGGTCTTAGGCTCGCCACTTGCTCTTTTACCTGAAGCAAGAAACAGGGCGGGAGTTACCTCCATCCGCACCACCAATCCTTGAGAGAGATTGGAAACTCATAAGAGGGTCTAATGACTCCACCAGGATTTTTAAAGTCTCTCCATGACTCCGGGATTGAAGGGGAACCTTCACCGACCAGGGCTAGTTTAACGACATACCGAGTCTTTAACATAACATGGACCACCATCAGGATCTAACCAAACAGTATATGAATGATCTTCCATAGCAGTCATCAACTGCATTTCATTGTCACAAAGATAGATGTCTTTATAACGACCTGTGTATGAATCTACTTTTTGAATACGACAATCTGGTTTACCATTGATTTCCAGATTACCGACCTGCACATAACGATAAGGGAAACGTTCCAAAAAAACGGAAGGTTTTTTCACAATTTTCATCAAACAGCCTCAACAGTTTCAAGATCTTGAAAGATATACTCCATAAGCATTTCATAATCATCTAAAGGATCACCAGAAAAAACAACTCCATTAGATTCATAATACTTTCGAACTTTCTTAAAAAGTTTAGGATTTTTTACGTCTAGAAAAATTTCACCATTTGCAGCAGTAGAAAGAATGTCAAGGTCTTTCCTTTTAAATTTTTCGGTCAGTGCCATTTTTGTCTTTGGTTTACTCAATTATTATAAGGTTTAAAACTTATTTAGTCAAGTGTGCCAGTTATAATACTGGCAAGTCGGGCATATAAGATTTGAACTTATCAAATTCCTTATGCAGTAAGTATACTACTTTTTATGGCCCCTGTCAAACGGTTCCCAGTGCTGCCAGTTGTATTTGTGGACTGCCCACATACCAAGAATGGGAACAAATACCAAAACAAATCCCAACAAACCTAAGAATGCTGGTGTCTCCATCAAATGCCTAATAGTTAATTGCAAGTATTTCATTCTGACATTAATGATAAAATAAAAAGAAAAATACCAAAAAAACAATAACCAATAATAAGTATTAATGGAATGTATTCTGTCATAGATCTGGTAGATTCATGGACGATTCAGGATGACACCATTTTTTAGAAGTTGATTCATTAATCATGTCATCTATTAAATTTTGTTGCAGAACATTCGTTTTTTCTAAAATTTCTATTCTTTCTTTAAGAGAATTTAATTCTCTCACTAAAAATTGAATATCACTATCAATTAAATGCATGGTTCATCCCCCAGTAAATAAAGTATATAATTGTAGAATAGATAATCACGGAACTAATTAATGTCCGACGATCTATTTTATCAATTATTTCTTTTATTTTTTGTAATTCTTGAGAATTGTTGTCTTCAATATTATCATGTATTTTCATATCCCCCATCCTCAAGATGTTTTTGTAAAGGATCTTTCTGACCTCTCACAATTGCACATGCTCTTTTATAGAACATATTATTCGTATTTCCAGATTCTTCGAAAGTTTTCTTGACTTTCACCCAGTTATCGTAGGTATGTTGATCCATGCTGTTAATACAAACACTTATTAGCTATTATAATAAGTGTTTCTAAACTGTCATCTTTGTGTTGATTTTCACAAAGTGATTAAAAAATTATAAAGTTTTAAACGGTAGCGACTGGATTCGAACCAGTGGAGGTATTACCCTCATTTGTTTTCAAGACAAACGCAATAAACCGGACTCTGCCACGCTACCAGTATCAACGAACCTCAAAGTTTAACTTACGAACTTTGCGTTGTCGTCTTTTTTCTTGCCACTGAATATCTTGTTGTGACAAAACTTCTCTTTTATGATGAGGTTGGTAAGAGTTTAACATAACAACTTGAGATAAGTCAACTGCAGTAATCTTATTACCATGAATGGTTGCCATATTAGGGCAACCACAAGAAACTGTTTTATTATAATGCCCCTCCAACTCTGTACCACAAGAGCGGCATCTAATCTTTATATTATCCATTGTATTGTTCTGTACTTCTTCAGTTTTTCAGTTATTTATAGATACTAACTACACTTTAAGGATTTTGCTGACATTCAAGCATATATTCAACTGTTCTGGCAACATCTTCCATTGCATCTCTAAGAAATGGACGTTGACCAGATTCTTGACTCATTTTATCTTTATCATCACATAAAGTCCATCTCCATTGCTTTTGATGTTCAGAATACCAAAGATTAATCTTCATTAGAATCAAATTTACCAATTACTTTATACAAATTTTGCATTTCACACATCATCTGCATGTGTTCATTTTCCAAATCTTCAAGTTTATATTGAAGTTTTTCTACAAGATCATAAAGATTTTTACACTCAGAAATATTTTGATTTCCTCTATCAGTATCCTGATAGAACCATTCAATCATTTTCTTTACTTTCTTTTTCACCAATCTTCCTCAAACTGTAGATTTTTTTGATGCTCTCTATTTTGTCTACAATACCCATGCACATCCATTTCCATTTTAAGATGTGCATTTGTATGAATACTCTGCACAAGAATTAAAATGCCCAGAAGGGATGCTGGAAGCATCCACAACTGGGAAGAACAAAATGCAATACACCAATCTGCGATTGCTTTAAGTTTCATTATTAATTATCAGAATTTATACTTGGTGCCAACTTCTACTTTCCAATCACGAGTAGAATCTTCTTGGAAGATGTTCTCCCACTTACCATAAGCAGAAAACTTATCAGTGATCTTTACTTTAGAACCAACTTCAAGTGCGGTGAAGGTTTCGTTTTCACCAGCGTCAGGTGCCGTTACTCCAAGACCACCCTCTACATAGGGTGCGAAACGACCTGTTTTCCATTCATATCCTACACGACCCTGATGAACTGCCTTAGAGAAATCTTCATCAGTTCCCTTAAATTCATGCTTGGACTCTACATAAGGTCCTGCAAGGGCAGGTGTCGCCAGTGCTGACAGTGCCAGTGCGGCAAGTGCGATTGCTTTCATTTCTTTTTTTCCAAATTAAAGTTTACTTGTCTCATTAAAAATGGACTTCTGTATTATAGCAGAAGTCCGTATATTTAGATTTAAGGATCGATTAATATTTGATCCCCAACATTTTGTCAGAAACTGAAAGTTGCACCAACTTTAGTTCCATAACCGGTATCAGCATCATCGATACCAGTTGCGAAAGATACTTCACCATAGAGAGAAAGTCTATCAGTTGCAGATACACTTGCACCTGCTTTACCAGACAAGACAGTCTCAGAGTCAGCACCATCAATTGCAACAAGACTTGGACCACCTTGAACATACCAAGAGACACTCTCACCAGCTTCTCCAGCATATCCAATATGAGCATCAGTAGTGGTGCCCTGATAATCAGAACCTACAAAGCCAGAATTAGCTTCCACATTAACGTATGGACCTGCAAAAGCAGCACCAGCGGACATGGAGAGAGCAGCAGTTGCTGCGAATACAGATTTAAACATAATAGTTACCTTAATTACTTGTGGAATGATTACCCACAGATGAAAAGAACTTCGACTTAGTTCTGTTTGTTACCTATTGTTATATTATTACAAAAGGTTAAGTATTTATACTAAGTATAAATTCTGGTTTTACGGAAAACCAGAAAGCGAAATACGGGATTTGAACCCGTGACACCAACTTGGAAGGATGGGATGTTACCACTACACCAATTTCGCAAGTGGTGGGAGATAAACTCCCGACCTCTTCACACGGAAGGGATTTTAAGACAGAATGAGTATTCTGTCAAGCCCTATGACGGAAATCGAACCATCCTCTGCGGTTTACAAAACCGCTGCATCGCCTCAATGCTTATAGGGCAAACTCCCCCGACTGGAATCGAACCAGTAACCCCAAAGTTAACAGCTTCGTGCTCTGCCTGATTGAGCTACAGGGGAATAAGGAAACATAAGGTTTCCAACAGGCAAGGAGGGATTCGAACCCCCGACCTACGCATTAGAAGTGCGCTATTCTGATCCGCTGAACTACTTGCCCTCAGAATTAAGGGGAGTGGCAATGCCTTTCCCCCCTCAACTCAGTTATTATAATCCCTCTTGCCCTGTGCGTCAACCCTCTTCTGGGACTACAACCTCAGTCGCTGCTGCTTCTGCTTTTTCTTCTGCTTCTGGTTCTGGCAGTGTAACTCCAATTGCCTCAAGATACTCAATAGCACCTTGAGTTTTAAGTGCAAGTTCTCTTTTTCTCGAAGTTTGTGTAGAAAGAGTTTCAAGATCGGTTCTTAATTTATCTCTTTGTTCCACTAATTGCTGGAGATGATTCACTTGTTCATTCATGTGTTCAAATTCAATAATTCACGATTATTTATGAAGTTAAAAATGCTAAATAATTTCAAACCCCATTGCATCGAATAAATGAAAAAATCTCTACTTTTCTTAGGAATGATGTTTTTGATGGCACCAGCAGCAAATGCAGATATTACCAGTAAATTATCCTCCAGTGTTCAATTGACAGTTGATGCAGCAGCATCACAGGCAACAAGAATTGGAAGCACTTACTCAGTTTCTGGTAATAATATTACAGCAACTCTCGGAGGATTATCTGCACCAGGAAGTGCAACTGCTGCGGCAACGATGAATGCAGGAACTTATTCTCAAACCAATGATGGTGCAGCAATCACCTTCACAGAATCATTTACACAAGGTGATGCTGTTAATGTAATTAATTCAGGATCAACAGTAACAAGTGGTGTTGTGAGTTCCCTTCCAGCATATGGAATCGTCACAACAACTTCAGGAGGTGTTGCAGGAACTCTTGCAGGAAGTGTAGATTCTTCAGGTGGTATTGGTACTTTAACTGCTGGTGGAGCAGGAACAAGTGCTACAGGACAATTCGTATCTGAACTATCCATTAGATGATTAAAGAATCTATTGGATTGGGTTTGATATTGGGAATTATTCACGGACTGCTTCAACCTGCAGGAGCAGTCCCTGTTGTTCCCAATTTCACACAAGGTTCACAAACATCAACAACAGAGACAAAATCCAAAGTTAGTGAAACAATAAATTCTATAAATTATAATACAGGATATCAATATAGTGTGACTGGAACTAATGTTCAAATGAATGGTTCGAGCATAACACCGGATGTTACAGCAACACCAAATACTATAAATGGGGTGACCTCATCATGGACAAATTTAAATTTAAACAACAAACCCAGTTGGAAAGTCAAAGACAATTCTGCCGCTTTCCAATTTTCAGAAACTTATCAAGGTCCTGGACTAAGCAATCAAACAATTATCCAAAGAACAACAGAAGTAGAGAGTATTACAACAACTACAAGTATCTTTACCCAATAATTGCTTTATTAATAGGAAGTCCCTCCTATGCTCAAGAAGTTGGTGGTGTATCTGCCACTGCCGCTCCTGTTGCTAATAGTTCAGGTTCAGTTACAAACCAAGCTATACAAGTTCTTCAAGGACCTTACATTACAAATACCTATGGTGGAGGTATTCAGTGTCAAGGTCCTACACTCAATTTTACACCATTTGTAACAGGTGCAATTTCAGCACAGAAACCTTTTGAAGGTTCTTATGATGATCCAGTATTTGACTTAAGAGACCTTAATGAAGATGGATCTTTAGATAATCCCGGAAATATTTTATATAAAGTTCCAGTAAGAACTGGTCAAAAAGATAATTACAATTTAAGTGTAGGATTATCTGCCACTTGGTCAAAACCATTAGATGAGGATTTACAAAAGCAATGTAAAGAGGCAGCTGCTGCCAACATTGCTTTAATGAAACAACAAGCTGCTAATAAAAGATTAGATTTTGAAATCGCAAGACTTAAAAATTGTGGGCAATTAAAAAGGGATGGAATTTATTTTCATCCAAAAAGTCCATATTATTCAATTTGTGCTGATGTAATTGTAACAAATCCTGGTGGTGTAATTCCTCCTCATAGACATACGATTCCAGCACCAATATCAAGAAATGCTGAGGATCTTGGAGGTTCGTTATCTTCTCCCCCTAATCTTCCTTAATGCTTTAATACCTTCATTTTTTTCTCTTTGCCATTCTCTTCGTTCAGCAACACTCCAAATTTCTTCGTGTTTACTAAACTTATCAGATATTTTTTTAATTATTTTTTTTGTTATAGGTCTAATAAGTTTTAAGAGAAGATTTGCAAGTGGTCTTGCAACTAATGCGCTGGTAGCAGCAGCAGAAGCAATAACAGCAGTTGATACAACTGATTCTACTGGGGGCAAATAGTCAATAATATTGATTGATTCCTCCTCAAGAATAACCTCTTTCTCTTCAGTTGATACCTGAGGAATTTCCACCTCAGGTTTAATTATTGGTGCCTGAACTTGAGGCAACTTAGCATCATTCTTTGGAGGTTTTACAGGAGGTAAAGTTGATTTAGGTGTAATTAAATATTCTTCAGGAGTAAATTCTATAGGATTAAACGATGGAACAGTACCATCACAAAGTGTTATTGTTCCATTAGGATCATCTTTAAGTAAAGACGTGCTTTTTGGATTTTTTTCTTTATTAGATTCTACACATCCAGGAAGATCCACAATAGGAAATCCCAATTGAACTGTTACTGGAGGAGCAATTGGTATTGATTGTGGTATCTGCGTCAAATAATCGGGAATTTCAGGTATGGATAATTCCCGTATCTTAATATCTTTTATTTCCATTAATCATGATTGAATAATCCTGCAATTCCACTAAACATATGATAAAAAATTACATAGAGAAAAAATTTATTCTCATTATCACTTTTACGTACTTTTTTTCTTTTCAAATTTGACACAGCCATTTTAAAAAAAAACTATACTAATAATATTTAACAATATTCATCATTATCTCAGAAAGGAATAGCACCACCTGTTACATTAGGCACTGTTTGTGTAGATTCTGGGATAATATCTCCAGTCATGTCAGGAAATTCTGGCAATGCAGAATTAATCATTCCTGGCAATGCTTCCGTAATTGCCTTTGTAATTTCTTCAGTTGCTTTGGACCTAACTTCCTCAATCATTGCATCCTTATTTACATAAAGATACCCACCAAGACCAACAACGGATAAAGATACAATTCCAGAAAGAAGTGCAATTGTATTAATTAATTTTTGCATTCTACCAATCCTTTTTACTATTTTTACTTGGAATAAGTTGATAAGATAATTTATCTCTTAAAAGATTAATTCTTTGTTCTGTAAAATCAGAGAACTTGCCTCTTTTATCAGATTTTTTATAATAGTGTAAAGCATTTTGGATGATCGTAAAATCTTCCATTGTCAATTCAAAAGAGTGTTCCATTTGCTCTACGAATTTCTCTAAGTTATTCAAAATTTTTCTTTCTGGTTCTATCATCATTCAATAAGGGTGCCATGTTGTCTGCGAATTTCCCTTAATTGCTCAAAATCTTTTTTCTTTGTCCCCCCATCGTATTCCCACGCTAGTCCTTCAGCAATCATTTGTTCGTTAAGGGACAAATCTCTGTCCCCAATGTAAAGCCAACCCAAAAGACGCCCGTATTTGCCAACACCACCAACAAGTTCAGTACGGATAATAAGATCATCATCGCCATCCACCGCCGATTCGAGTTTTTCTTTAAGCCAGTTTGTTGCATCGTATCCAAGTTCCTTTTCCTCAAGGTCTCTTGTTCTCTTTTCTGGCGTGTCCACACCAGCAACTCTAACTCTTTCCTTTTTATAAAGGTCAAAACCGAGATCAATCGTGACATCAATTGTATCTCCGTCAACAACTCTATTGATCTCTATCACTCTGAAATTGTAACAACTCTTCCTGCTTGGGGGAATCATGGATCCCATCTTCTAATTCCTCATATGCTACTTTCATAATAGTATATATGCAATAAGAAACACCCAAAAGAAGTATAATCATGCACCAAATAATTGACCATGTAACATTGTCAGTATTACTTAGTGGTCGAAGAATCAGATTCATCAAAAGTAGAGATACTAATAATATCTAGTCCCTCAACTTCAGATTTCTCTGATTTTACAATCGGTTTATCTTGAATTTCCCACATATCGACTATTTCTTCTGCTTGCTTATCAACAGAAGACATTTCCATTTTTACTTTTCCTTCTATCCACTTAATCCATAACCATTCAATAAAACCCAATACCAAACTTCTAATTATTGGATTTTGCTTTTTTGCCCATCGTTTAGATTTTGTATACCAAGTATCTTCTCCACCCCATTCATATTCAAACTTATGTTCAAATTTCATCATACACCATAAATTTTTTTGTCTTTATCATCATCATCATCTTCTTTCTTTGACTTAGCAGCAGAAACTGCATTCACTTTTCCCTGCTGCCCACTACTTCCATTGCTATTAGACTTTGATGGAGTAACACCAAAAGTAGCTAAGGTTCCAGTAAAAACACTGGCAATAAAAGTGGGATCAATTTTTTGCTGAGGAATACCTGGAATTGATACGTAGTTAAGGGTTAAAATAGCACCAGTCCATCCAAGAACAATTAACCTAACAAAACTAGAAATTCCTTCTTCATGCCAATGAAATTCATCATCATTCCCATGACTATTCTTCTTTTTAGGAAGCATTTGTCTGATGATTCTGAACATATGTATTTATGGGTTCAGTACTTCAACAGTCAAATTTGTATGGACTATTTTATTATATTGTTTACAGAGAATTTCACTTGATTCATGTTCCCATTTGTGATAGGAATTTTTAAGTTCTTTTGCATATTCTTCACCATTGCAACTTTTCATTTCATCAGCAACAATAGTTTTGATTAATACGTCTCTGGTTAAATTAGTCATACCGGAGTTTTAATATCCAACAAAGAGTTCCCAATTATAACATAGAAGTGATTCTCATGAAACTCTTCTTGGCTGGTTTCTTATGTATGATTTTATTATTTATTCATAAATCCTTGCTTAACTAACCATTCACGGGTTAAAGGTGTAGGTTCATAAATTTCCCACATAGGAATATCTGATGCACATGCTTTCAGTGCTTTCAATGTCATACCTTCAGTATGCCCCGCCCACATTGCTTCCTTCTCCCATGGCCATGCTTCTTTGGGATAATTATCTTCTACAACATTTTGCCAATACTGAGGAACATTTTCTTCGGGTTCAATAATAGCAAGAAAACTATTATCAATTGTTCCTGCCATGCAATCTTGTGCAGCATGATATCCTTCATGTCTCATCACTGACATCAAAGCACTAGGTCTCTTCATGAATGCTTTATTCAAGAAAAATTTATTATGTTCGGAGTGATATAAACCTCTAGCAAGTGGAGCAAAATACTTTTCATCTGCTAAAAACACATCAATTCCGATTTGGTTGAGATAAACAAGCATGAAGTTGAACTCATTAGTAATATGAGTAAAACTATCAATATTATCATACTCAGAAGACACATCAAGTAAATTGTATATTTGTTTGACATCTTCTTTACATTCTCCCAGAATCATACACCCTGTAGCTTCTGGAGTATACCATTCTACTTTTGGATCTTTTGCTAATGCAGGAACTGAAAGTGCTGCTGCTAGTAATCCTACAATTAATTTTTTCATGTGTAATTATGCAAATACCATTTTTTTAGTGTAATCATAAGCATATAACTCACGATTACCTTTGATGCCCCACCCCAACCAGTAGTATGCCGGGACCATGTATTGTCTAACGGTTTGTCCAGGTCCTTCAAACATAGGAAGATACTTCTGGAAGATAGGTTCATTAATCATCCATCGAGTTTGACCTTCTAAACTGCTTGGATCGCAACCATATTTAGAACAAAACTTACCAAGACCATTATATCGTCCTATAGTTGTCCATTGAATAAGACCATAACCTCCACTATAGCAACGATTGTAAGGAACTCTAGCCCCTCCCTCGCAAATGTTGGGATGAAAGTTGCTTTCCGATTTAATGTTTCCCAGAATCGTAGCAAGGGCATTCCGATCAGAGATCTTAGTATGTTCTTGAAGTTTTGATAGAACATATTTTTCATTATCATTACATGATGGACATGTCCACTTTTTTTGAATAACTTCTAATTTAATTGCATTCTCTTCATTTACAGAAACATCAACTTCAAGAGGTTTATTTATCTCATTAAGTGCAGGATAAGCACATGCTGCAGATGCTGTCAAACAAAGTGATACAAAAATAATTTTGGTCATTTAAAATAATAAAAACAACATACGTATATAGAAAATTTTTATTCTCCGAGGTACTCTAAAGAATAAATTTCATGATCCTCAATGTTAGGGTCTAACCATTCGGAAAACTCAGATTGAATTGCATGAGCATTCTCAATTGAGTCTAACACATCATCAGTCTTCATTTCACAAAGAATGTGCATTCTATCAACTGCCCACTCATGAGTCGCTGATAGGGTGTCTTCCAAAGTTACCATAATCTTTACGCATGTAGCGTCCGAGAATATTGCTATTATAGTATGCAGGCATCCCATTGTCAAGGGCCTCACTCAAAACATTATGAAAAAACAACTGCTTAGTCTCTTCATAATTACAAAGACCTCTAGTTTCATGAAGGCTTAATATTTCTCTACTGAAGGTCTCTTTACCATACTTTTTTATATCTTCTTTTAACTCAGGACAAGAACCATAATATGATTTCCAATCTGATTCTTGTTTTACTTTTCTCTTCTTTCCTTTTGGTGTTCTAAATGACCAAAAGTATTTTCTTCCAATATATTTGCGTTTGGTGGATATATTGGTAATACAGTAAACAAACCCAAAGTTATCCAAAATAGAATCGGAATCAAAAACTTTATCATCATATCTCCATGGGTTCTCATAACTCATCTTATATAAATTAATGAGCTACTATTTATCTTTAACCGAGACAAACCTAGTCTAGCAATAAAAAAGGGGACTTGTCAAGCCCCCCTGAGTATTATTTAAGTTTTGTATCAGTCTTTGGGCATCTTAGCACCCGACTTATGACGGGTTATGCCTGCAGAATCAACATAAGTTTCTCTCTCCCTTCTTGGAGTTACATAACCGACTCCAGGAACTACACCAGTCTTACCAGCATCTCTGGCAGCATTTCTTGCTGCTGCTCTTTCTGCTGCTCTCTTACGATTACGATCATAAGAGGACATTGCTTCATCAACCTCAACCTCAACTTCTTCCTTCTTACCTGCCCTTCTTGCTGCTTTGTTTCCAGAACCCCTATCCATATCATCTCCGCCACTTCCAGATACTTTTCCGTATCCTTTAGTTCCACCACCACCTCTTTTACTTGGTGCTTTTCTACCACCCTCGGTCCCAGTTCCTTCTTTTGAATTAATGACCCTATTTAATTCTTCTCTTGAAGAAAGAGTAGATTTTTTTCTTCCCAAAGATTTAATCTTTGTTTCTGCTCTTTTTAATCTTTCACCAGTAAGTTCTTCATCCACATAACCATAACCGAAGTCTTCTTTCTTGGCGGCCTTCTTGTTTCTAGCTTCGATCTCTTTATTCTGACGCATGATGTCTTTGATTGAACCAGAGATGCCAGTGAAACCATCCTTCGAAGGATCAGTTTGCTTCTTACTGTCATCCTTATAACCACCAGCGGCACGAGCAGCACGACGATTCTCATCAATCATTTCTGCTTCCATGATTGCTTCGATCTCCATTTCAGAGAACAATCCGGTTGCTTCTAGTTCTTCTTTCTTGAGGTTTGCTTTACGATACTCCAGATCTGCACGAGTGCCACGATCCATCTTACCCTGTGACTTGGGCTTGGTCTTACCACCTACATCAGGTTGCATACCAGGGTTTGCTGCCTTGACTCTGCGACCATGAGTGTATTCAGCACCACTCATCTTAGAAGTTCCAGAGACCATCTTACCACCCTGAGATCGGGAGTCGGCATATTCTTTGTCAGACTGACCATGCTTGCCTTTGTAGACTTCCTCAACATCTTGAGGTGCATACATTTGATTGTAAAGTTCTTGAATTGTTGCAATGTCGTTGTAGTTCATTTGCTCTTTCCTTGCTCTATCGGTTACATAATCGGCACCTGCCTTGACAGCACCCGCACCAACAGATGCTGCCTTACCAACGCCTCTAACAAGTTTCTTCAGTCCTCTCTTCAAAAGACCATCCTTTCTCTTCTTAGGTGCTGCTGATGTACCCGAAGAAGATGATGATGATGAAGGAGTTGAAGAATATGTAGAAGACTCACCACTCGAAGAGGATGATGAAGGAGTTGAAGAATCTGTAGAAGACTCACTACCAGAACCTTTCTTACCTCTCTCATATCCTTTCTTAGCAGCACTCTTAACTGCACTACCTGCTCTCTGTGCCGTACTCACTGCCCTTGCAGCAAGTCCTACACCACCTTGTACTGCCTTTCCTACTTTCTTGACCGCACTTTTGACTTGAGCAAGTCTATTTGCTTTTTTATCTGAAGACTTGGAAGTCAATCTTGCTCTTGCCACTGCCCCTGCATCACGCTCTGGTGCAGAAGATTTTGGTTTGGAAGCAGCAGATCTCATTGCTCTACTAGTTTCAAGTCTATCTTTTGCCTGAGTTCTTCTACGTTGAGTTTCTTTTGGGTCAACTCTTTCTGTCAAAAGATCTAATGAAGAATCAATTGACTCGCAAATTGTTTGTTCAACAACCTCAATATCAAGACCTTCGTCCAAACACTCTTGGAAAAACTCTGTTACTTGTTCTTCAATATACTCATCCGTAAGATCATCAAGATCTTCATCGGTGAATTCGTCTAAGATACTTTCAAACTCAGAAGCATATACATTCTCATAGAGAATTCTCAGTTTTCCATATTCCGATTGCGATAAAGATTTCATCTTAATTTCTTAATTGCCCTTTATAAAAATATTTATAAAAAAAGAGGGTCTCAATGACCCTCCTCATATGCTCCATATCCATCATAGTTATCAAACAGAAAATCATCAGATTTTGCTGCTTCTTTATATGCTTCTAGAGCATCTTCAGGTTTTACACATCTACAATTACAGTTTCCTCTACAAAGAGAAACCTGCAAAGGTGTCTTTGGTAACGTCTTGTTTGATTCCTCCGACAATGTAGGATTCAACTTCTGTTTCTTGTGGAGCCACTTGGAGACCCTTCGACGAAATCCAATGTTCCGTCCAGGGAAGTGGATTATTCTTTGCGGGAATGTCATAGATTGTCCTTAATCCTATTGCTTTCATTCTACGATTTGCAATCCACTCAACATATTGATATAGTAATTTATCATTTAATCCAATCATAGAACCATCTTTGAACAGATATTCTGCCCATAGTTTTTCTTGATTAACAGTATTTTCAAATGCACCAATTAACCAAGGTTCTTCTTCCTTAGCAATTTTCTTCATATCCGGATCATCACCATTCATCCAATTTTTCAAAATATTTTGAGTAATTACTAGATGTTGATTTTCATCTCTTGCGATGAGTGAGATAATTTTTGCACTTCCTTCCATAAGCTTGAGTTCGCCAAAAGCAAAACTACATGCAAAAGACACGTAAAAGCGAATACCTTCAAGAATATTAACGTTTGCAACTGCTCTATAGAGTTTACGTTTGAGTTCATAATTCGATTCCAATGCGTAAGGGACTTTTTCTATCGCATGAATCCAATCATTAGTACTGTCATAATGATGTGCTGCATTGATAAAATCATCATAAGCTTCTGTAACACTTACAGCACGTTCCATAATACGATCCTCTTTGAGAATAGTATCAAAAACGTCTGAAGGATTAGAATAAACATTTTTAATAATATAAGTATAAGAACGTGAATGGATCATCTCCATAAATTCCCATACTTTCATACATGCTTCCAATTCTGGAAGAGAACAATATGGAGCAAATGCCATACCAGGACCTCTTCCTTGAACAGAATCCAACATAACCTGATACTTCAGATTACTAGTAAAAATATGTTTCTGTTCTGGTCTAAGTGATTGATAATCACCACGATCTTTCTGAAGAGAGACCTCTTCTGGTCTCCAAAAATATCCAAGTTGCTGAGTGGTTAGTTTTTCAAAAATAGGATACTTGTAAGAGTCGTATCTCTGTATTCCAAGAGGTTTACCTAGAAACATTGGTTGTTTTTTAGTGTTTACATCTTGAGAATTAAAAACGGTCATAGACTTGACCATTGGACGATCCTCCTTGTTTGTCTTAAATCTTACAAGACTCACAATCTTCCTCCTCTGCTACTTCTAATTGATTAATTAATGTATCAAGTGATTCGGTAGGTTCTTCTACTTCATCAGTCTTAATGTCATATGTATTTTGATAATAACTGGTTTTCCAACCATACTTATATGTAGTTAAAAGATCTTGTGCCATTATAGACACAGGAATCTCATTGTTTGAATAATGTTTTGGATTATAACTCCAATTTCCAGATATTGCCTGATCAAAGAATTTTTGCATTACTGCAACAATATTGATGTATCCCCTATTAGAGGGCATATCCCACAATAAAGTATAATTGTTCTTTAGTGAATTATACTGCGGAACAATTTGCTTAAGAGGTCCTTGTTTCGATTTTTTAATCGAAAGGAATCCTCTAGGAGGTTCAATTCCATTAGTTGCATTTGATACAACGGAGCTACTCTCCGAAGGCATTTGTGCTGACAATGTTGAATTTCTAACTCCATACTGCTTAGCTTGTGCTCTAAGTTTCTCCCAATTACAGTGAAGAACATTTGGCACAATTTCATCCACATCCTTCTTATATGTATCAATCGGAAGAATTCCCCGACTATACTTAGTACGATCACTGTATTCACAAGCACCTTTTTCTCTTGCAAGATTGACAGTCGATTTGATCAAATAATATTGAAATGCTTCGGTCAAGTCATGAATCGATTTCCATGCTCCAGGATCGTCGTAGGAGAGTCCATTCTTTGCAAGATAATGTGCGAGTCCAATATAACCGATTCCGAGGGATCTACGTGCTTTTGTGGCAATTTCTGCTGCCTTGATGGGATATTGCTGAAAATCAATGAGTTCATCAAGACCCCTAACAGCAAGATCGCAAAGAATCTGAAGATCTTCAAGATCTTTAATTTTACCAATATTGATAGCACTAAGAATACAAAGAGCAATTTCACCATCAGTACTATCAATATGTTGTAAAGGTTTGGTGGGTAGAGTGATCTCTTGACAAAGGTTGCTCATCTCAATCTTATCCATAAAGGATGAGTGAGAATTGCAGTGATCAATATTCATAATATAGATTCTACCAGTCTCTGCTCTTTCTTTCAAGAGACTCATTATAAGTTCTTGAGCACCAATTGCCTTTTGAGGAATATCTGGATCACCCTCATAAGCTCTGTATAAATCATCAAATCCATCAGTACCAAAAGCATCATACAGACCAGGAACGTCATGTGGACTGAAGAGTGTAATATGTTCATTGTTGATGAATCGTTCATAAAACAATTTACTCATTTGAATGGAGTAATCTAGTTTACGTACTCTATTATCTTCTGTTCCTTTATTATTTTTAAGAACTAAAATATCTTCTATTTCTTGGTGCCAGATTGGGAAGTGTACTGTTGCGCTTCCACCTCGTATGCCGTTTTGAGTGCAACATCTGACAGTTGACTCAAACTTTTTGAGAAACGGAATAACGCCTGTATGCTGAACTTCTCCACCTCTGATCTTACTGTTGATGCCGCGGATTCTACCTGCATTGATACCGATTCCCGCCCTTTGTGCAACATATCTGCCGATAGCCATATCAGAACTAAAGATGCTATCGAGGGAGTCATCAACATCAACAAGAACACAGCTAGCATATTGTCGAAGTGGAGTTCTAACCCCTGCCATGATAGGTGTGGGAATGTTGATTTTGTGTTTTGAGATTGCGTCATAATACTTTTTTACGTAATCGAGACGTGTTTCTTTAGGATACCTAGAAAAAATGGTTGCTGCAATCAACAAATACATGAACTGGGGAGTTTCATATATCTTTCCGATGCTCCTATCCTGAACAAGATATTTATCACAAACTTGACGTAATCCTGCATAGGTGAATAAGTAATCACGACTATGATCAATGTATGAATCCAGTTTTTCAAATTCTTCGTCAGTATACATGTTCAGAATTTCTGAGTCATATACACCCATATCAACACAATTTTGAACATGAGTTTTTACTTTTGGATTTTCATGCATACGTCCATAAAGTTTTTTGCGAAGAGCAAATAAAAGTAACCTTGCAGCAACGTATTGATAGTTTGGATGGTCTAAATCAATCAAATCTGATGCAGAACGAATTAAAATCTCCTGAATCTCTGCTGTGGTAATACCGTCATAGAATTGAATACCAGATTGCATTTCAACTTGTGATGCAGAAACACCAGATAGATCTTTACATGCTTCTTCTACCATTACATGCAATTTATTTAAATCAAGCAGTTCATCATTTCCATTTCTCTTAATGACTTTTGTTCCGTTACTCATATCTTTTTCCAATTATTGAATTTAATCTTTGCTTGTAATCCGGTGTAAGTGTTTGATTTTAACACATCCATAACGTTATGTCCAGCAAGAACCATATCGTTGATATCTTTTTCTATAATTCTGTTTGGCCAGATGACGACACTCTGACCTTTCTCAATACACTTCCCAATTCTATTGACAATTTCTCGATTGCGGGGCTCATTATCATAAACAAAAATAATATCGCTTCCTTCAAGACAACGTACGTCACCGTCACTGCCACACAAAGCCACACTATTCCCAACAAAAGTGCTGTCGAAGGGTCCTTCGACCACATAGATTGGTAGTGCTTTATTGATTGAATCCAGTCCATAAATCTTTGGTGCTTCATCATTCAGCATCACAGTGATATATTTAGTGAATGACTTTCCCAGTGCTCTTCCCTGAAATCCTATAAAATTTTTAGATTCATCATACATAGGAATTATAATTCTTGGTTCATCTATCCTAATAGTATCAAATGTTTGTTTTTGGCTATTAGTCCACTCCATGAACTTATCAGCATAGTAAAACTTATCTGGATCTACTTTGCGATTTTTAAGATACTCCGATGCAACATGATTAGTCGATGCCTTTGGTAAATTAATCGATTTCTTAAACACTGGTTTCTTAAAATCAAACTTTGGTTCTTCCACTACAAAGTTTTTTCCAGTATGACCTTCTTTAAATTTTTCAAGAGTATACTGCTTATGAAGAGTTATATCAATATGCTTAAGAAAATTATTAAGGGACATACTTGCACCACAGTTATGGCACTTAAAGTTTGCATTATTTTTAACCTGATAGATATATCCTCGTGTCTTGTTTTTATTTTTCTGTGAGTCTCCACAAATGGGACATCTGAAGTTATATAAGTTATCTTTTACCCTCTTAAATTTCTGAAGGCGAGAAGATACTAGTCCAATATACTTGGAATCAACCAAATCCATTGTGTGAAATCATCACTGGTTCTTCATTATAACCTGCTGAGGTGTCTGAGTCAAGAAAAATGGAAAAACTCTAGTACCGGCACTTATAATAAGTGCTGATACGATCAAAACTCCTCCTACTTGCCATCTAAACTTTGAGAACGCTTTGATATCTATTTGAATTCTATCAATTCTGTCATGAATAATTTTATTATTTTTTTCCTCAGATGTTTTCAGTTCATCAATCATTTTAATGATCAAATCATCTGTTTTTAAACTTTGCTCTATCCTTTCATCATGCTTTGCAAGAATAGAAGCAATTCTTTGATTTCCTTCTGATATCTTATCCACGGCAGTTTCTAACCTTGCCATCATCTCACGAGTCAGATCTTCATAAATACTGAATTTAGATTCGAGAACTGCAACCTTAGAATTTTGATTGAACATCATTTCCTCCCTTTTAAGAAATCCATCCAAACTTTTCTACCAGGACCCTTCATGTATTTTCTTTCTTTCTTTCTCTTCAAGTTTACTGGAGGTTGATCTGGAGGTAATCCTGCAATTGCACCACTACTTGCATTATTTGTAGGAGCAGCAATTGCTACGTCCTCATTCATCTCTCGTATTAGATTAATAATTTTATCTAATTTCATTAGATTTCTCTTAATTTTTCTAAGCAATATTCATCTTCTTTCAATTCACTGATTGCCGTCATGGGATACTCAGGAATTCTATTTAAAAATAATAAAAAACTTTTAATGTATGACCAAAGTTCTTTTTCCAAATTATAAAACAGGAGAGGAACTGCTGCATCACCAAATACATTAAATAAAACAGTTAAATGATTCAATATAAGGTGAGTTTTAAGTTCCCCATGAATTTTATATCGCTTCAATAATCTCTTAATATATTTGATTCTTTTCAAATCATCCTCAAAATCATCTCTAGTGAGTGCTTGAGGATTATCATAGAATTTTATAGCAAAGAGTAAATAATTACTCTCATTCAACTCGTCGAATCTCATATCATGTTATCAATTATCAAGTATCTGGGAATTGTGAATCATCTGGGGCATCGGATGTTGTCAGAATTCCAGAAGCCACAAATGTCTCAGATTTAACTCTGAGAAGACCATGCATATCAATATAACTTGTAACACCAACCCATCCTTGATGTGCTACTGCATATGATGTTGTTCTAGCAAGACCAGTTTCGATGCTGTCTACACCAAAAACACCAGTAAATACTGGATTTGTAGAATAACCAACAGTCTTAGATTCTGGTGCTCTATATGCAGAATCACCAAGAACTATGTAACTTGGTTCTTGTGAAATAGAATATGATGTTGATGGAACAGTTGTGAGTCCTGATACAAATCCTGCAGTGTTTGCAATGGAGATAGTTGTTGATGTAAATCCAGTAATGTAAGCATAACCATAGGTCGCACCAGTACCGACTGTAATTACGTCACCTGTACCAATTCCAGAAGTGGTAAAAGTTACAACACCAACACTTCCAGTTACTTGCTCAGTAGAAGTTTCAAGATTTACTTGAACTTCGCCATCATTATATACTAAATCTAGATTGCCCCAAAGAGACATGTTTCTTTTCCCTTTAATTCTTTATACAGATATTTATATCATTCAGTTTCTCTTGCCTTAATGGCATTTGAAACTACTTCAAGAAGTTGATCATCCATTTCAGTCTTGGTGAGTTTAACTGCTTTGGAAAGAATTACTAAGCAAATAGAAATTAATTTTTCACCAAGTTCCTCATTATCGGGAATTTTAGCAACGGCATCGGTAATAATCTTTGATGCCAGTGGAAGAAGGAATGCTAACATTTTTTTTACCAAAAGATCTAAACTATATAGCAAATTTATCAATAGTATCTTGTGTGTTTATTAGCATCATATGGTTTTTTATTATCAACTTCATATGATCTCTTCTTTGCTGCTTCCATATCTTTTGAAAAATCACGAAATTTTTTCTTTTTCTTTTCTTTATCTTCATTCTCAACCTTCTTCATAAACTTTTTATCAGTCAATAGAGAAGATCGAAGTGCTTCCTTTACCTCTTTTTTCTCAGGGAGTTTATTATGCTTTGTTGACGCAAAATCTTTCACATCACTCTTCTTCATAGTTTCTGCAGCTTTTGCCGTTTCTGGAGTCGTAGGTGCTATCTCACCTTTTTGAATGGCACGAACAATTCCAAAGAATTTCTGTTGTTTCTTAGATACTGCAGGCATTAATCCGACTCTCCAGGTCTTGATCTATACGGATTTGGTTGAGGTGCTCTCATTTTAGAAAGTCTATTCTTAATTCTATCAACGGAAGTTAATTCACCATCATTTTTAGCACCACGATCTTTTTTCTTCCCTCTTGGTTGAACACCAAGTCTAGAAGATCCCATTTCTCTAGAGACAGCCTTAAATGCTGCACTTGGTTCGGGTGGTCTTGGTGTTCCTTTGTCTTCTCTTCTCCTCTCATCAATTAAATCACCTTCCATATCATAAGACATCTTAAGACCCATTGCTCTCAACTTATTCTTTGTAAGATTAATTTTGGTGGGAATTGATCTTGGATCTTCTTCCTTTGCTGGTTTTGAATTCTCATCCCAATACTCACCACCATAACTGCACTCATCTCTGGTTTCGTTCCTATCACACTTAGGGCAATAACGAACTTGCCCTTCACCTTCGGCAATAGTATCACTTTCTGAGTGATAAGATGCGGTAATATCTGCACCACTCATAAGTGCTCTCTTTTTACTCTGAAGGATTCTCAACTTCATCTGTTTATCTTTCTTTGCCTGCTGAACGGCAAGTTGCTCTTTCTTTTTCTCATCATCTTGCTGCTTCATAGAAGCATCCTGTTCGGCAATTTTTTGTGCCTTCAGTAAATCAAGTTCGGCACGAATACTTTCACCAATTGTCGGATTAATCTTTATTTTATTTTTACCCTTCATTACATCAAGTTTCTTATTACCTCCCGATTCCTTTTCATAAATGACTTCTTCTTTTCTGGTGTCTTGTCCATCAGCAACTCCCCCCTTCTTACGTTGGATGGCATTATGAACTACTCCAGCGTGCTCTTTTGACCCACTCTCTACTTTACCATCTCCATCATAATCTTTCTTTGCTTTCTTACCATCATAATTTGGTTTTGGGTCTCCCTTAAAAGCATCATCCACTTCTTTTCTTCCAGTAATCTCTACAGAAGAAATATTCTTATTTGCTCTCAGTTCAGCAATCTTAGCACGGTCTGCTTTTCTATATGTTGTATTACCAGTTGCCCTATCGGTTACACGAATAACGAACTTCTTCTCTTCTTTACCCTCAAAAACTCTTCCAAACACATATTCAGAAGAAGATTTTAAGTGTTCTGCAATAGAGACAATACCAGGATCAATTTGCTCACCAAGTAATTTCTTCTTTGCAATTGCCTTTACACCACCAGGTGCAGAAGAAGAATTAAGAAATTGGGCATAAAGTTGTGTAACTTGAGCAGGACTCATATTAGATCCAGACTTGCCCTTCATCTTTTGTCTTACTTTATACCTAATATCAGAAGCAAGTTGTGATGCTTGCTGTTCAATACTAGTATCTCCTGCAGCATGACCTCTACGAGGACCTTCTTCAAAAATATTTTTATCCATTGGAAGATCTGATAATTCTTACTTTTTTCTATACTTATTTATAAATTGCTTTCCCCATTCACTTCCGGGAACCATTTTCTCAACATACTTACGATGAGCATCAGTTCCCACAAGTCTCTGATCGGCAGGAACACCAGATGGAGCATTGCTATTTGTCACTGCCTCTGACACATCCTTAATCCATGATTT
>JGI10211J14876_10000026_pt1 | contig 45834 bp, 57 predicted proteins | sample Etolagsediment_FD_14876 | JGI IMG/M metagenome (IMG submission 14876)
CTGATTGTGCAAAAAGAGGTGTATCATGCAATGAATGCACCGCGTATATAACTCATTATCCTTGTCTAAATTGTGGAAAATTATTATTATCTGCTGGAATAAAAAATATAGTGTATTTAAATAACTACAATAATGATTTATTAGTAGAAGAGTTATTTCAGAGAGTTGGAGGAAAAATTAGACAGAAACAATTGCTAGATAAAATAGAACCAGACCCTTTTACTAATGGATTTAATGATTAATTTTGTAAATAGTGTAATCCTTTAACTAGTAATGTATATAATGAGGCAAATACAACACTATTAAATATATATCCAGATAGTTTTGGACTACCATCTTTATTAAATAGATTAGGTAAAAATGTTAATAAATTTTTTCTAATAAATGGTAGTTGAAATAAGAAATACATAATACCAATTAAAACCGGTAATTGTAAGTTTTGATAAATATATTCTAAATTATCAGCTTGATTTTGTTTTTGTTTTTGTTCTAAAATAATTTTTTCTTTATTTAAAATATTTCCAATATAATCATTTGTTTCTGAGGTGGGCACATAGTCAGGTTTAGTTTGATAGTCTTGTTGCATAGATAATGTTTGTTGAGGTATATCTCGTGAAGGTAAAACAGTTGCTCCTGAAGCCTGAGCCTCTTTTAATGCTGAAGATAATTGAGATGTATAATCAATAGGTGCAACTTGAGAACCATTTTGTTCTCTCTCAGCATTAAGTTGTTGGCCATAATTTTCAACTTTAATATTTTCAGTATTCATATTAGAAGTAGTAGGAGGTTGTGGTGATAAATTATTTTGTATAGGATTTTCAGGAGGATTAGATGATGTGGATGGTAATTGATCTATTTGTGTAGTACCAGACATTATTATATATAAAATTTTTTATATATAATAAGCTTACGCATTTTCTCTAGTAATAGCTAATACTTTTTTATCTGGATTACAAGTACTGTGCTTTTCAGTATAAACATAACATTGATCATTATAGGAAAAAATTTTATTTTTGATTTTTTTCATAGATGGTGCATGAAATACTAAACAATTTCTATCTTTACAAGATTCTCTAAATAAGGTTGCTATACCGAATCCTAAAATAATAGATAATATTACTTTTCCTTTACTACTATTAATAAGTGCTTTAAGTGATGGTGTTTTCATATATATAATATTTATATATTAATTATTAATTTCCTTCTTGAATAGGAATAGTATGTATTTTAGTTTTATCATCAGGACAATTAACTTGTTTTGCAGTAAAATCAAAACAATTTCCTATATGATCTTTATATTGAATATTTTTAATATTATCAGGTGTAGGATATACATAAATAATTGTAGATGCAGACTGATTAATATAGACAAAAAATAAACCAATTGCTAAACTAATAAATAATATTTTAAAATCAATGTATTTTGTTATCATTATATTATAATAATATAATATTAAACAGAAAATGTGATAACTTTATTTTCAGTATCTGGTTTCATAATTTGTAAATCAGATAAAGTATATGATTTTTGTACTAGTTTATAAGTATCATTATCTTTATTATGTATAACTTCTTGTATTTTATATTTTAAAGCCCTAAGTTCTTTATTAATTATAATTATTGTATTTACATATATTTCTAGAGCATCTTTTAAAAATGATTGTTGTCCAGTCTCTTTATAACTATCTATATTATCTTTAAAAATTTTAATATTAGCATATAATTTATCATCTAAAGTATTGATACCAGAAGTATTCTCAGCATTATAAATAGTTTTAATATATTTACTAGTATTATTTTGATATTGTTTAATAATTTTTACTAAATCACCTTTTAATTTTTCAAATTCAGATAGAGTAGTCTCTTGGTTTTTAAATCCAAATAAAAAATTGAGTTTTGTAGTTATTATATCATTTTTATATCGATTTATATCACCATTTTGTGTATTAATAACTTTTAAAATATTATCATATTTAGCCCTTTCTAATTTAATGTCTAATTTACAAGGATTATCTTGATTACCACATTTGGCTAGTAGCATTGTATTATCTTCTTCAAAAATAGTACCTCCAAGTTTACCACAAACAACACATTTGCGTTTAACTTCAGCAAATTTAGTCTTTTTTTCTTCTGGAGAGAGTTTTTTATCATAAATTTCTTTAACTAGTTTATTAATATTAGTATTATATTGGCCTTTTAATTTATAGTATGTAGAAATAGCATCATCAAATTGAACAGTAGTTACAGTTTTAGGCTTTTTAGACATTATATAAATAATATATATAATATTTATATAATGTCTAAAATTTTTAAACAAATAATGTATTATTTTCACTGGATAATTATATTATCTATAATAACAATACCATTATTTCCAATAAGTATATTAAAATATTTATTTATAGTTCCTTTTATTTTACCATTTATATGGTTTATTTTTTCAGGATGTCCAATAAATAATTATGAAAGTAAAGGAATAAAAATAATGGATATACTAGTAATAATATTAAAACAATTTGGTGTAAATAAAAAAATAGAAGAGAGAGCTAGATATCTATTCTATTTTATACTTATGCTAATAGGATTTTTATCTATTATTAGATTATCAAATTATTATTGTAATAATAATTTATTATTAAATATACTAAATAATTGGTAAATCAGTAATTAAATTTTGATTTTCTTTATGTTTCTCATAAGAAATCTTATGTAATTTTTCAAATAGGTATTGTTTTTTTTGATTTTCTTTTATCCTAATTTCTTCTGGAGTTGGTTTGCCTTTATATTTATAATATAATAATAATGATATTGTACCTACAAATAATAATAGTAGTAATAGATTAATAATAATACTTATATATTTATTTTTAAAAGTTCTCACTTCTTTTAATGAATTTTTTATATGAAATTTTGTTGTTAATTCTGTCAAAAGTGGTTTAGAATATTCCATTAATAAAATAAATAATCAAAAAAAATTATAGTTATTATCTATAAATGTCTGAATTGCCAAGTCCAAATAGAGGATTATTACTTTTTGCAGGATTAACTATAGGTTACTTTACAATTCAATATAAAACACAAGAAAAGTATAGTTCTATAGCTATGATAGTTTACTTAATATTATTATTAGTTTTTCAATTTGGAATAAATGTAAATCTAACTAAAATATTATGTGGTGAATCACACGTTAAAACAGCATTTTTTTATACTATGTTTCCTTGGGTATTTATATTTGGTTTACTAAATTTAATGCTAATAATATTTCCAGGATGGTTAAGTCCATTTTCTAATACATTTGGTTATATGATAGTAAGTACAATGGGAAGATTAAATAATGTATTAGGAGAAGTATTAAAGTCTAAAGAACAGACACAAAATAGCGAGTTATCAAAAACTTTAGGGAAAATTTATGATAATCCATCATTATTAATCAATGAAATACCTGATCCAACAGTTGGTTATGAAGAGTTTTGGCACAAATTAGATAAAGGGGGATTATTAAGTAGTAATGCACAAAATTACTATACTAAACTTCAGGATTTAGTAAGACTTAAATTTATTATTTCTAAATTTATTTGGTTTGGATTAACTGGAGCATTAACAGTAGTAACTTCATATAACTATATAATACAATCTCAATGTAGTAGCAGTGTTAAAGAGATGGAAAGACGTCATAGTGAATATCAACAACTAGTTAAAGAGAATAGTGAAAAAGAGATAGAACCAAGAGTATATAGTGATCATGGCCATTAATTATCTAAGATAGCAAAGAATAGTCATATAAATCATTATTGCTAAAATAATTACAAAAAGCCATATAGGAATAATTGTAGAATTGCGTTTACCTAGACCAAAATGACGAATAGATCCTTCTTTAGTAAATAAAAAAGCAGGTTTCATTGTCATAAAAAATATATAAATAATTAAAAAAATAGATATAGTAGTTCCAATAATATGTTTTTTAATAAATGGTTTATACATTATATATTTATAAGAGTTATTTTTATTGTAAAAATAAAAATAAATCAGTTAAATTTATTTAATATTCATCTTGTTGTTCAAAATCATCATATTCAGGTTCATCACCATCTTCACCAGGATAATCATCTAAAGCGTAAGCTTCTTGTTCTATTTGTTCTGTAATTTCTTGATCCATATCAAACTCATCAGCATATATATTTTTATTCATATCATTTATTCCAGTTTTCATAGCTAATTTTTTATCTCGAATTAATTCTTTTTCTGCTTGTTCACGTTCTTCATCATAGGTTTCTTGTACATATTGTGTTAATCCTTTTTGTAAACCTTTGCTCCATTTTTCAAGTTTTTGATTTTTAAATATATTTTCTACTTCTCTCTCTTCATCAGTTAAACCTTTAAGATAATCAGTAATATCTCGCTTTTCTCTCTCTTTTGATATTAATATTTTATCCATTATACTATCTTTATTGTAATCTATATTTTTTTTATGTTGACATATTATTTCCATAATGTGTGCTATATATTTTGCAACACTTTCCATTTTCTCTATTTTAGCTCCAGCAATAGTTGCTTGTGCAATATATGTTTGTGTGGAAATTTCAGGTACAGGTGTTTCTTGTTTTAATGTCCCACTTGCAAGAGTTTGTTCTACTTCTTCATCAGCTTGTTTAGGAGTCTCTTCTTGAACTGATAAAACTTCTTCTGGTGTAGCAAATTGTTGAGTTAGTTTACTTAAATCAATGTATATTTCAAGTGTTTTATAAAAATAAAATTTATAAAGTAGTAATACAAGTCTAGAATCAAATACTGATGTTGTAGTATCGGAATCAAATGTTATAGAAGCAAAAAAAGGTGTAGTATTAGCTAGTTTTAAAATATTAGTGCATTTAGACTTAATAATTTTAAGTATATTAATTAATTCTGAATCATCATATAGTGGTTTTAGATTTTTATAATAATTATTGATAATTTCTCGAATATCAGTTTCGTGTCGTCTAGATAAATTCCAGTGTTTTGGTATTTTAGTCTCTTGATAATTAATTTTATTTAAAATAATATTTGGAAAAATATTAACAGTATTATTAATTATATTTTTTATGAAGTTTATAGATTTAAAAGTAGTTTCATCATCAGAAGTTACAAGTATATTATCTCCTATTTCTAAAAATTTATTAATATTTTCTAGACAGCTTGATAATGATGCAAATTTACTCTTAGATAATCCAGCATTTGATTTAATAAAAATATTAATTTTATCTAATAATTTAGTATTTTCGGCATCTAAGAAATTTTTAATTTTTCTACTAGAAGAGTTTGCAGTTTCATCTTTTAAAGAATATCTATCAATTAGGTCTATTAAATCATTTACTAATAGTTCGGGTATATTTTCATCAGGATTATCTTTTAGACTAATTAAAGTATCATTAAATGTTTGAACCATATTAGGATAAGTTAGAGTAAGATCAATTTTAATAGTATTTTTTAAGTTGACAATTGTTAATAATTGTTGAAATAATTCTTCACTATAATTAATTCCATCACTTTTTAATATTTCAATCTGTTCACTAATTGATTGTGTCGGTTGAATCAATTGAGAAGAAAGTCCACAAGCATCTTGAATATCACTGTTTAAACTAAGTGTTTTATTTTTACAAAATACAATAAATGCTTGATAAATAGTATCTGTTGAAAATGTTTTTGGTAATTCAGGATAATAATATCTAGAATCTCTTGGGTCAAATAAGATTGGAGCATTAGAAGCTCGATATATATCATATAACATATCTGATAAACTAGTAACAATATTGTTATTTTGTATTAGTGTAGAGTTGTTATCTGTAAAATATTTATAGACATCAGTAGAGAGAGAATCGCAACAAGTATTTTCTAAAAAGACTACTCCAGATTTGCTATTTATTAAAGGAGATTGTTTTTCAACTACTTTTTTAATAATTTCTTGAATAGATAAACCAAATTTAATTATTTTTGTTTTAATAATATTTATTTGATCTTGTTGCATATAACTACCGGTTTTAATATTTTTAGCAAGTAGATTAGTAAAACCTTCTGCAAGTGGATATGCTTTTATAGAAAATGGTAGTAATGGTGGGAAAAATCCTTGTAATTTATCAATAGCTAATATATCTAATTTAATATCTTTTCGTTTTGTTTTGTTATATTGACGTTTTTCAGCAATTTTGAGTTTTACAGATGGATTTTTTAAAATTTTAAATTTATCACCATCAAGTAAATTTTTTATTTGAGAGATAATCTTCTCTTCTTTAAGATTATAAATAGCTGACCAAGGATACTCATTATTTCTCATTTTTCTTGCAATACAAGCAATATATGTAATAGCAGTCATATCATCTCCAAATATAGGATATCCTTCAAATGATTTAATACAATTAGGAAATGTTTTTCTGGTTTCAATACTTGGAATATTAGTCTGTATAGCAATAGATATAAAAATAAATGTAAGTATTATTAATGGTCTACCAACTTGGTCTTCGTAGCTAGCAATGGTTTTTTTAGCTTTTTGAGCAGCAGTAGTCATTTTTTGGTATTGTTGTTCAGTAGGTGCTAGTTGTTTATGTAATAAAATGACATTATCTATAATAAAATTATACTGATCTTTAATATTAATTCCCATTCCACTTGGACCAGTAATAGCATTAATTATATTAGAAACTAATCTAGCTTCAGTGCTTAAAACTTTTTCAGTAGTTTTTGAAGTATCATCAGCTAATTCTAAGACATGATCACCTAGATCTTTTTCCATTTTCTCTCTAGTTTTTAATTTAAAACCTTCTTCTGTAAATCCTTCTTCAGTATCAAATTCTATTTTTTTAATAAAATAACCACTATGTTTGTCTACAAATGAATCGCCATCATCACTAATAGTTCCTTGATTTGTTGCAATTACATCTAACTCGTAGAGATAGTCACCACCAGAAATAAATCGATTAGCTAAAGTACTAATAAATAGTGGTAACAATTTAGTACTAGTTTTAATACAATATAACCAATATTGATCTTCATAATCAAAAGCCGGTCTAGTAAATAATATAACAAATTTTTGTATAAAATGTTGGCGTTTAACAAAATCTTCTTGTCCAAGTATAATATCACGTAGATTTTCATAAGGAGAAGCTTGTGCTAACTCAGGTTCTTCACTTAATAAATCACCGATTTCTCTCTTTAATGTATCATATTTGTAAAAATTTTTAATTTTATAACGTTTTAATAGTTTAATTCTAATTATACTTTTTTCTAATACAGTATCTATCTCTCTTCTGATCTTTTCAGCTTGTTTGTCGTATGTATCATCAAATTCTTTATATATTTGTTGTAATACAGTTTCATTTAGATTTGATTCGGCTATATTTAAAGTATTACAACCATTATTATCAGAAATACATTGATTTTGTAGATTACAAAATAATTTATTATCTTTAATTTCTACATTAGTTCCTAGATCACTAATAACCCAATTATTATCTTGTCTTACGAAATATTGAGGTTCTTGATCCATGATAGTGAGTAAAGCATAATCACCATTTTCGACAAGTGTTTGTCGATTTATAATATTATTAGCTTGTATTTTAGCCTGTTCTATAGTAATGGATTTATTATCAATTAATTTTTCGGATAATATTTGTAGTTGTTCTTCTCTCGGCAATGATTTTTGTTCACTGGTTAATTTATCTATAAATTTATAATCAGTTTTATCATATTCTGGGTCAACATATATATCTTTACTATTATCAGATTCGAGTGATTCAAGTGTATTATATTTTTTAGTAATAGTTTTGCAATCATTGGTTTCTCTATTTTTGTTGATAATAGATTGTTGATATTTTTCAACAAATTCTTCTAGAAGATTATCAGTTTGTAAGTCTAAATTAATTCTTACAAGTGCAATTGTAAATAATTCGCCATTATCAATATTATATATTTTAGTAAATAATTCAGTATCAGTAAATGTAGATTCTAAATTATATGATTCCATAACAATAGTATTTAGTGCTTTGTTTTTTTCTAAAACTTGAAACCATTTACTAGGAATTTGTTTAGTATACTGTTTATTAGAATAGATATTATAAGATCTAATATTATCTGCAAGTCTATTTTTGTAATCACTAATATTGTTGGTTATGAAAAGATTTAATTTTTCAAAAAAATTAAAATTAACATCTGGAAAATAGATATAGAATAGCTCTAATTCTTTAACAATCGAATATATAGATAATACATTTTTAGATAATGTTTTGATAATGTTAAAACATTGAGAATTGGTTGGTAATATTTGATTTAGAAATTTTAGATATGTAGCTGGATTAGTGGAATCATTATAGAGTGTTTCATCGAGAGAATATTGTTGTATATTTTGAAANAAGTCTTGTCGCATTTGGTTAACAACATCAATATCATCTTCTAATTCACTAATAGGTTGTGTTCTATCAATTAGAGTATCTATAGTAGTAGATTGATTAATTTGTGTATTATCATTTATGTATTTCCAATAATATAAGTAATTTTTATCAAGTAATGATTTTTCTAGAATATTAGTAGTGGGTAAATTAATTTTAGAAAATAAAAGAAAGGGTATAGTAAGTATAATAATAGAATTAAGAGTGATAACATCAGGATTAGCTAAGTCAGATTGGTTTGGTAAATATTTAAGTGCTTTAGTATAGGTTTCAAATAAGAATTTTTTACGTTTTATTATTTCGTAATCTTTACCGATTTCTGCAACATAAGACTCATTATCATCAAGATTATTAACAATAGATAATATATTTTTAGAAACAGAGTGAGAGATAATACTATTTGTAGGGTCAACAGTTTCTTGAAATGGTGTATAAATTTCATTAAGTTTGTTAATATAATTATAATAATTATTATCATCGGTAATTTGTTGTCCTTTTAAGAATTCAGAAAAAAGATCATCTTCTTCAACTACAACAGTGCTTAAATTTAAGTTATTAATAGTAGTAGAACCTAATTCATCAACAACAGTTTTATCAATATTATACAATTTTTTTCTATTAATTGAAACAGGAATAAGCCATAGTAGATTTTCTTGAAATTCAGAAAGTAATTTTGCAAGTGGTTTATAATTATTACTAATTTTGTCAGGTTTATTAGCATTACCATTTTTATCAAAAATAGAGTAATTACTATGTAATTGAACAAATCGTTCAATCATAGTGTGTATTTCATTAAGTTTACTATTTGTACGTTTATCGGTGGGTACAGTTCCAAGTAATTCATCTAAAAGATCGTCTGTTTGTTGTTCCATACTATATCTTTTTTCTTCATCGGGTACATCAACAAAAATAGTAATTTCTTCTAAATCTTCACCTAACTCAATTTGATTACCTTCTAAAATAGCCTCTTTAAGTTTTTGTTCTATAATTTCAGGAGCGGCATCTTCTAAATCAATACCTGATTCTTGTAATAGTGAAGTACTAGGCAATTCTGGCATATCTTCATCTGCTTGTTCTACTAAAGTTTCGAAAGGTGTTTCAGAAATGGGTTCAGGTTCAGGTTCAGGTTCTAGTAGAGAGTCAGAAACAGATTCTGGATTATTAATTATAGTAATTTTATCAATAGAAAAATCTTCGGGTATACCTTGATATGCAAAATCGATATAGATAATATTATTATCTGGATAGGTTTTAATTTCAATCATATCTTCTTCTAAATTAGTTATTAAACCTTTAATAATTAGAGTGTCGCTAGTTTTAAAAGTTATTTCTACCCATACTCCAGGTACTAAATTGTGTTGACGTGCATAACTAGAAGAGTCGGCACGACTTAATAATTCAATTTGTTGAATAGATGGGTCAGATAGTTCTCCATCAATTATATCAATTTCAGTTGATTCTTGATTGTCAATATTAATAAGTAATAATTTTTGTTGATTTATAAATTCAATATAAAATTGTTGTAAATTTAAATTAGGATTATCAGGTGCAATAATTTGAATAATATCTCCTAATTGAATATTAATTTTTTCTGTAGGTGTGTCTACCATTACCTTATATTTATAGTAGAAATTATTATGTATAACGAAATGAAATTAAAGATAAATTAGATATATTATCTAAATGGCTGCATTAGAGCAACCAACAATAAGATATGATTTAAGAAATATTAGAGATGATATTGAAGATATCATAAATAATCCAACAAAAGATAGTATTGAAAAAGATAATAAATTTCAATATAAACAGTGGTTACATGATGGTAAATGTTATAATATTCTAAAATATAATAAACAATTTTTAGAATTTAATCCAAATATTGGATTGTGTAGATCACTTATTTTTAGTAATGGTAAAGTAAATGTATTTTCGCCGCCAAAATATGTTAATTTTAATAAGTTTGTGACATTATATAATGAATCTCAATGTTTTGGAGAGCAGATTATTGAGGGAACAATGATTAATGTATTTTATGATAATAGTCTAAATAAATGGGAAATTGCAACAAAAACAAGTGTAGGTGGAAAAATTAGATATTTTAGTGAACAAAAAAATTTTGATATTTTATTTAGTGAGGTATGTGAAAAATTAGGGGTAGATTTAAATGAGTTTGATAAAAAATATATGTATTCATTTGTGATGCAACATCCAGAAAATCGAATAGTAATTCCGATTGAGCAGATGACATTATATTTAGTTTCTATTTATGAAATAGATGGTTTATTAGTAAATGAGATTCAGAGAGAGAAATATGGTACATTAAATTTAGACCATGTGTTTAATAAATTATGGTTTCCATATAGATTTTACATAGACTCTTTTGAGAATTTATGTAATAATTTTGGGAGTATGAATTGTAATTTTAATAATATTGGTGTAATGATTAAAAGTTATGATGGTTGTAGAAGTAAAATTATAGCACCTTCATATAAATATATAAAAGATTTACGAGGAAATTATAGTAAATTACAATTTCATTATCTAAGTCTAAGACGTGATAATAAAGTAAAAGAATATTTAAGATATTTTCCAGAGTCGGGTAAAAAATTTTCTGAATTTAGAAATCATATTCATAGTTTTACAGATACATTATTTAAGAATTATGTAAGTTGTTATATTAAAAAAGAATATCCGCTATTAGAGTATCCTGAGAATTTTAGAACCCATATGTTTAATATTCATCAGAAGTATTTAGAGATGCGTGAAAGTGGACAATATATCAGTAAGCAAATTGTTGTAGAATATGTTAATAGCCTGGATCCATCATTACTAATGTATTCATTAAATTATTCGCTAAGAGAGTTAGGTAAGCAGTTATCAAATAGTAATTAAATAATATCAAATAATATTAATTAATAGATATAATAATTAATATTACTTATCTACTTTGCTAGTAGAAGTTTTAGTTTTTGGTTTACTAATAGTCATAGGTTTTTTTGATGGTTTAGATGGTGGTTGTACGCTAGGTTGTACGCTAGGTTGTACGCTAGGTTCTACGCTAGGTTCTATGCTAGGTTGTACGCTAGGTTCTATGCTAGGTTGTACGCTAGGTGGTGGTAAAGTAGCTAGAGGTATAGATGCTTTAATAGCAAATGCTTCATCTTGACTTAGTTCGCCGAAATGTGGTAATAATTTATTAAAATAAACAATTGCAAAATCAATACTATTAGTTAGATAAGAAACAATAGTTGTTTTATCAACTTCGGTTGAAAATGCAATTCGAATAATGCTTTTATCTAAATGTGGATGTGGTTTACTAAATCCACAGAAAGTAAGTGTTTTATTGCCAATATAATATAGTTGATATAGAGAATATTCAATTACTTTACCAATAGTAAAGTCTTCATTATTAAGAGTAATATCAAAAGAGTTTTCAATAGTATTTTCACTTGGATTAATTAAATTATTTGAGGTAGAATATATTTCTTTAAGTTTAAATAATTTTTCAATAATAATTTTGACAGCTTTTACAACAATTTCAGTATTAGTAAAAACACCAAGAGTTTTAATTTTAAAATCAAAACTATCAGGAACATAGATACGCTTAGCATCAAGATTTAACCAGTCCGTTAGATGATATTTAATATCTTCATCACTAGTATATTTTGTTTGTAATTCTTCTAATTTAGTTTGCTTAGCTTGATCAATGGCATATAGGTCAGGCGTATTTCCATAAGCACAAGTAGATACAACATTAAAAGAGCCATTTTCTTTAGCAGTACCAATAGTAAATTTAGCAGTTAATTTGATATGTTCTCCTTGGTGATCTTCAGAATAGGCAGGTTTTAATCTGCAAAAATCAATAAATTGATTAGATATAGGATTAGGTGGAAATATTTCACTTAGATTGCTATCAGATAAATATTTATCAGTTTTTAGATTTTTAATTTTAAAATCAGCAGTAGTAACATATATCATTTGATCATACGTATTTTTAACATCAATTTCTAAAAGATAATCTTCAAGATTAATAGCTAAATCTTTAATATAGATAGGTATGCAAGATAATCTCTGTTTTAAGATTTCATTATTAAATCTAGTAGTATTAATTTCAAAATTAGCATCATTTTTTTCATAAGGGAAAGTACGAATTACAATAGTTGGAATATCTGATAGAATAGTACGACGTAATGCATTAGCAAAACTAACATTAGTATTACTAAGAGTAAATTTAAGAATATTATCTTGTTCATTCATATCCATAACAGAAGGTTCCATTTTATTATATATTATAAATAATAAATTATTAAATCAATTTTTAGTAAAATAAGTTAAAAAAAATAATTAATCTATTATAAATAATGAGTTATATATTATATTATAGTAATTATTGTAATAATAGTTCCCAAATTATTCAAAAACTAGCGAGCTCTCAAGTAAAAAATGATATACATTTTATTTCAATTGATGATAGAGTAAAACGACCAGATGGATCAATATATGTTAAATTAAAAAATCAACAAGAGATAGTTTTACCACATACAGTTGATAAAGTTCCAGCATTATTATTATTAAATAGAGGAAATCAAGTAGTATTTGGAAATCAAATATTAGAACATTTACAACCAGTAAGAACAGGAGTTCAAGAGAGAATGGTAAATAGAGAACCAATGGCATTTTCATTTAATGATATGAATAGTTGTGGAGTAACATCAGATAACTTTAGTTTTTTAGATCAAACAATAGATGATTTATCAGCAAAAGGACAAGGAGGAATGCGACAATTAAGAAACAATGTAACTTGGGAATCAGTTGATAATATAGAAACACCACCAGATGATTATGTTCCAAATAAAGTAGGAGAAGTATCAATGGAACAATTACAACAACAAAGAGCCCAATCTTTAAAACAATAAAACAAATATAAAGAATTTTTATTTAATATATAAAATGAATAAATCAGATATTCTTAGTGGATTTAATAATCATTTAAATGAATTATTAGAATCATTAATTGAAATTTTACCAGATAATAAAGAATTAAAAACAGCTCTAGCATCTCTAGTTACAATAAGAAAAGCTAACCCAAAATTAATTATTATGGGTTGGAAACACTATGTATTAGATAAATATGAAGAAAATATAATGTCAGGTAATTTAGAGTATTTTTTAGAAAAAGATTATTCTGATGATGTAAAAGATACAGGTGATGCAGCAAATATTCTAGATAAAATTATTGTAATTAAAAACACGATGAAAGGGTTAGACAAAGTAAATTTAGATAAAACAGTTTCGTATTTACAAAATTTAACAAAATTATGTAAAGTTTATTATTTACAACAATAAATATTTAATATATTTAAATATAATGTATTAAATATTTAATATTATGGTAGAAATTAGTGAATCAGATAATTTACCAGATGATAATAGTGAGATAAATATATCTCAAGATTTTGTCAAAGTAGTTTGTGATTTAACTCAAGATTTAATGACAACATTTTCAGATATTTTAGAAAAGACAGAAAATCCGATTAGAGAGATATCTAAGAATATAGAAGAAGATGGTGATGGGGTAGATAGATTAATAAAAGTAATCTATTTACATTGTAGAAATACTTTTCCTCAGTATTTTTTTGATATTTTGTATGAAAATAATGATATATTTGTAAATAATAGAGAATTATTTTTACTTCCAAATATAGATTTTGTAGAATTATGGAAAACAGATATTACAGATACAACTAGAGCAACAATTTGGAAATATTTACAATTAATATTATTTACAGTAGTAGCAGATGTAAATACAGGAGAATCATTTGGTGACACAGCAAAACTATTTGAAGCAATTAATACTGATGAATTTAAACAAAAGATAGAAGCTTCTTTACAAGAAATGGAAGCAATTTTTAAAGAAAAAAAAGAAGTTGAAGAGGGAGATGATAATAATGAAAGTGGTATTCCAATGGATTTACCAAATGCAGAACAGTTACATGATCATATAAATAAAATGATGGGTGGTAAAATCGGGTGTTTAGCAAAAGAGATAGCAGAAGAGACAGCAGGTGAATTAGATATAGATATGGAGGATGCATCATCTGTAAATGATGTATTTAACAAATTATTTAAAAATCCAACAAAACTTATGAATTTAGTTAAGAATGTTGGAACAAAATTAGATTCGAGAATTAAAAGTGGAGAGATAAAAGAGACAGAATTATTGCAAGAGGCATCAGAATTTGTTGCAAATATGAAAAATATGCCAGGTATGGGAAATTTAGAATCTTTATTTTCAAAAATGGGTGTACCAGGAATGGGTGGAGGTGCAAAAATGGATGTAGGAGCAATGAGTCGCAAAATGGAACAAAATTTAAAGAATGCAAAAATGAAAGAGAGAATGCGTAACAAATTAGAGAAGAAGAAAAATGAAACAAGTCTATGTGATACAAAACAATTAGAAGGAACTCTAGTAGATAAAGGTATGACTGATCTAGGAATGCAAGAATTATTATATTCATTAGGTGAACAAGCTGAAAAAACTCCTGTAGAAAATAAACCAAAAAATAAAAATAAAAAAAAGAAAAAGCGGCCAGTTGTTACAGTTGAACCAGTAAAAACAGAAAATAGTGTGGATATAAATTAGATTCTAAATAAAATAATAAAGAATATATATAATAATGACTACATCAGTTTGGTTAAATGATCCCAGAATATTATTAAGAAAAGATAAAATTATGGAAATATGGCCTAGTCAAGATATGACAGCAGAAGAAAAAGTAAATGCTATATCTAGATTAGTTATAATTTTAGTAATTATAGGTTTTTTATTGACCTTGAAGGTAAATATATTTTTATTAGGTGCAGCCACTTTAGGAATAGTATATTTATTGTATTATTTTCAGAATAGAAGTGTAAATAAATACAAAGAAAAATTTTCAAATAAGCTGTCTGGAGTGTATCCTTTGTTAACAGATCCTAATATGTATAATATGAATAAAAATCTATTTCATAAACCTACTCAAGCGAATCCATTGATGAATGTTACTTTACCTGAAATATATTATGATCCAAAAAGAAAACCTGCTGCACCATCATTTATGCCAGAAGTTGAATCTCAAATCAATAAGTCAGTAAAAGAATTTGTAACAGAACCATTTGATGATCCAAAAATTAAAGATAAATTATTTGCTGATTTAGGCGATGAATTAACTTTTAATCGGTCAATGTTACAATATAATGCTATGCCAAATACTCAAGTTCCAAATGATCAAGCAGCATTTAAAGAGTATTTATATGGAAATATGATTTCAGGAAAAGAAGGAAATCCTTTGGCTTTAGAACGTAATCATGGAGGAGCATATGATTTTACGAATCCTTGAGATAAAATATAATATAGAATAATATTATAGAATGAATTTCTCTACTGTAATTGATAGATTATTTGATGGGACATCTAGAATAGGTAATGATGCCTGTGATTTAACTAATAGAAATAAAGAAAATATTGCAGCAGCAGACTATATGCTAGAAAATTTTGCAACACTAAGTCCTTTTAATAATGCTTTAAACTTAGCTTTTAATCAGCCAAATATAATTTTACAAGGTAGTCCAAAAGGAGGATTTAATAGTGACTATGTTGATGCAAACAATGTATTAACATTTGGACAAGGAGCAAATATGAGAGAGAGAGGTTTAATACAACAGAGAATGTTTAATGCAGTGCCATATTTAGGGAAAGGGCCTGCGAATACTCCTTTAGAAAATACATTAAGAGGTGGTGCTTATAATTTAAAATTAAAAAGTTTAGATCCAACATCAGAAGTAACTAATTATAATCTTACTTATACACCTTTAATTCCTTCAGTAGAAGCAACTGTTACAAATCCAGTTAACTATGTTGAAACAGCTGCAAATGAAGATTGGGTAAGAGGAGGTGTTCCATCAAGACTTTTAACAAGAGGTGAAGATAATTAATTTAATTAAATTTTAATATATAAATATAAAATAATTTATATATTAATATGTCGAAAATAGCATTAATAACAGGAATTACAGGACAAGATGGATCATATTTATCAGAATTACTAATTGAAAAACAGTATAAAGTTTATGGTATAGTTAGACGTAATTCAGAATTATTTAATTATTCTAGACTTTCACATATTCGAGATAGTTTAAATCTAATTTATGGTGATTTAACTGATAGTTTATCATTAAGCAATATACTTAATATAATATTAACTAATAATAAAGATTTTAGTGTATTAGAAATATATAATTTAGGTGCACAAAGTCATGTACATATATCGTTTGAAATACCAGAATATACAGTCCAAGTAGATGGTATTGGTGTATTAAAATTATTGGAATGTGTAAGACAGTTAGATAAAAAAGATAGAGATAAAATACGATTTTATCAAGCAGGAACTAGTGAAATGTTTGGAGAAGTATTACAAATACCACAAAATGAAATGACGCCATTTAATCCACAATCACCATATGCATCGGCAAAAGTCTATAGTCATTATATTGTAAAAAATTATAGAGAAAGTTATAATTTATTTGCGTGTAATGGTGTTTTATTTAATCATGAGACACTAGCTGGTTTTATGCCTGTTATTTTTAAACAAAATAATATAATTAATATTAAACCAATATGCGAGGTTGTTAAAAATCATACAAAATATGATTCAATATTAGTTGATGAAAAAATAAATCATTACCAGGAAGGTGAAGTAGAAACAGAATTATTTATTTGGGATAATAATGATTGGACTAAAGTAAAATTTGCATCCGGATATCCACATGATCAAAAAGATAATAAAAATCCACGATTTATTATTTCTAAAAATGCATCATATATGATAACTTCAAATCATGTGGCAATTATGGAAGATGATAGTGAAGTAGAATGTAAAAATTTAAAATTAGGAGATAAATTAAAATTAGTAAAATTTCCCAAAATAAACGATTATGATAATATCAATAAATCATTATATAAATTTAATAAACCAGTAATAAGTAATATTGAATGTTGTTATTGTAATCATATTTTTGCAAGAAAATCAAATTATGATAAACATATTGATAAATGTAAAATAAATAGAGAATTTTATAATAATAAAATAAATATATATGAAGCAGAGTTTTTAGGATTAATAGTTGGCGATGGTTCTTTTGGTAACAATGTTAGATTTACTAATAAATCAAAAGAAATACATAATTATGTAATAGATTTATGGGAAAAAATTGGAAAATTTAATAATAAAGAATGTACATATCGTATTTCTGAAATTCGCAGTGGATTTAATCCAAATGAAATAATTTTTCAATTAAATTTAAATGGTTTTAATGATTTTTTTAAAAAGTATGAAATATATAATGAAGATAAAACAAAGCGTGTTCCTGTTATAATTTTAAATTCTCCACAAAATATTCAAGAAAAATTTTTAGAAGGATATAATAAAGCTGATGGATTAAAATCTAATAAATGCGTTTATAAATTTAAAAATTTTAAAACAAATTCGGCTACGTTAGCACAAGGATTAATTTATTTATTAGAAAATACTACTGGGCAAAAATATAATATAAATGTTGAAAGTATATTTAAATTTAATAAACATAGATTGTATTATAGTATTAATGTATTGAGTAATACTAGATATTCACTAGATAAAACAAAAGAAAAATCAGAACTAATAAAAGAAATGCATTCTTCAAATATTAGCCAACGTGAAATTCATAGAAGAATAAACATTACTCGTAGTTTAATTAGAAAAGTTGTAAATACTGGTTATGAAGGTGGATTAAATCATCATAATTCTAAACAAGATAATGAAATAAAAAAAATCATAAATATGGATAATTATAATGGATGGTTTTATGATTTAGAAACAGAAAGTGGCAAGTTTCAAGCTGGTATAGGTAAAGGAAGGATTCATAATTCACCAAGAAGAGGTGAAAATTTTGTAACAAAAAAAATTATAAATTATGTAAAAAAGGTAAGAGATTCTACTGATAATGGTGAAATATTAACATTAGGTAATATAAATTCTAAACGAGATTGGGGTCATGCAAAAGACTATGTAATGGCAATGTGGTTAATGTTACAACAAGATAAACCAGATGATTATGTAATTGGTATGGGTGAAACATATACAATTCGGAGTTTTGTAGAAAAAGCATTCAAAAAGATAGATATTGATATTGAATGGAAAGGTAAAGATTTAGATGAAGTAGGAATTGATAAAAAGACTAGAAAAATTTTAGTTAATATTAGTGAAAAATATTTTCGACCAAATGAAGTTGATATTTTGTTAAGTGATAGTCAGAAGGCTAGAGAAAAACTTAAATGGAAACCAGAATATGATAGTTTAGATAAGTTAATAGATAGTATGTTAACTTAAACCTAATCTTATATTTAAATAGAATGGAATATATAACAGATTTTGTGTGTACATATCATTTGATAGAAGATTTAGACGATTCAGATATGTTATATAAAACACAGTTAATGCAGGCATTTATACAAGATATATCAAATTCAGAAATTAATATAGATAGTGCATTTGATAAAATAGATAAACAGACAGAAATACTTTTTAAAAAATATAATACTAATAAGTTAGTTATAATGTTAATGGATAAATATCCAAATTATGATCGAGAAATACAATTTCAGATGTGTTTTAGTTATTATAGCTTTTATGTAATGCATAAAATTTTGTGTGGAATTATTAATGATAATTTAGATGAAGATATATGTAAAAATTTAATTAATAAATTAAATATAAATTAATATATATATTAATGCTTTGTGAAAATATACCAGGTAAGGATCCAAGATATTGTTGGGAAAGAGGATGTACAAGTGATAGAAATAGTCAAGCAAATTATTGTTTAGAACAAAAAGCAAGAGCACAGTTAATGGATCGTAGAATGTTTTATTATGGACCAAATGGGCAGGCATTTAATCCAGCATTTCCTGAATTTACAAGACAAGGTAGAATGCCAGCAAATAATTTTTCATTTAATGCAGTAGATATTGAATCATCACTATTTAATATAGGAGTTTGTAATTTAGTAGAACCAAAACCAGCGATTGTGCCTAGATTTAAAGAGGCGTTACCTCAAGTAGCTTTTTTTGAGAGACCAAAATTAGTAAAACAAGAACCATTTGTTTCAGTATTAGATCAAAGACCGTGGCCTATTTGTCAAAATTATTCTTAATTTATTATTTTAAATTAAAAAATAATAAATATTATATATAAATGGCTTTTAGTAGAGATGATAATGCCAAAACAAGATGTAATTTAAATGCTTATAATAATCAATTAGGTTATATGTTAAATGTTCCAGGAAATGGAGTTCATCCAGACTATTTTGTGGATCCTCAGATTAGATTACAAAAATTTGGTGCAAATTTATCAGCAAATGTAGTAGATATAAATAGTAAATTATTAGGAATAGATAGACAATTAGACAGAGACCATTATGTTCCAAATACTAGAGATCCTTATTTTAATCCAGTATATAAACGTTTTGTATATCCAACAGTAGATAATGCAATAACAGATCAACCTAGAACAATAAATCCAGCGTGGGAATTAAGAGGTTTAGAGAGAACAAATTGGGATTATCCTTTAATTAATCATCAAGAACATACAGAAATGATGTTTGCAAATAACATAAATTCAAGACAACAAGAAAAAGATATATTTAGAAATAGATGTGGTATGTAAATGCTATATGTAATTATATATAAAAAATATTATAGTTTATATATAATGGCTGAAGTAGCACTACCAATTTTAGCTCTAGGTGGTTTATATATATATTCAAATACTAGTGATAAAGATAAAAAACGAGATAATTTTACTAATATGGGTGTAACACAACATGCTAATAGCAATAGTTTAAGTAATTTACCAAATACAAATGTAATAAATAAAAATTTTCCAAAACAAAATCAACCAATTGATAGAAAGAATGAAAATTATGTAAGAAAATATTTAAATCCAAATCAAACAACTGACAAATTTTTTAATCAAAATGTATCAAAAAGATTATTAGATCCAAATATAGCAAATCAAGAATTTGAAAGTATTAATGGAGAATGTTTTACAGCAAAAGACTTTACACATAATAATATGGTTCCTTTTTTTGGGTCAAATGTTACCCAACCTAATGCAAATAGAACAAATTATAGTATATTAGATACAACAGCAGGTGCAGGAAGTGAAATTATCAGAAAAGTTGAATCAGCACCACTTTTTAAGCCAGAAGATAATGTTCAATTAGCACACGGTGCACCATTACAAACAGACTTTATGCAATCTAGACAAATGCCTGCAACACGTATAGCGAATGTTTTACCATGGGAACAACAAAAAGTAGCTCCAGGTTTAGGTTTAGGATATACAACTGAAGGATCAGGAGGTTTTAATTCTGGTATGACAGATAGACAATCTTGGTTACCGCCTACAGTAGATGATTTAAGAAGTAAAACAAATCCTAGAGTAACTTATAATTTAGCAGGACACGAAGGTGCAGCTGTATCAGAAGTAAAAAATATGGGATCAATTGGTCAAATGGAAAGACACGGCCAAGATACAACATTTGCTTTAGGAGCAGATCGTTGGTTTACTACCACAGGATCAACAGTAGGACAAATGTCACAGCCAAAACAGATGATGCCAGAAACTAATCATTGTTCAACTGAATATTATGGTTCAGGATCAAATGCAACACATCAAGGAGTTTATACAAAACCACATACAGAAGAACCACATCGTATTGAACAAACAAAATGTACTAATATGAATCCAGCAACAGCAATGGGGCGAGGGCATGGTGATGATAATGATTATGGTCGAACAGGTTTTAGTGTATTAAAAAATAATAGAACAGAATCGTGCAAATCAGATAATAATGGAGCATTTGGTGCTGTTAATTCAATTGTTAAAGGAATGTTTGCACCAGTTATGGATGTTTTAAGACCTAGTCGTAAAGAAGATGTAATATATAATGCAAATCAATTAGGAAATGTTCAATCTGCAGTGCCTAATTTACCCTTAACAAATCCAAATGATCAGCTTAAAACAACAAACAAAGAGATGACAGCTGATAAAATAGGATTAAATTATTTAAATGTATCTCATATAAATGGTACAGGTGGTGGAGGATATGAATCAACAAATACTATAGCAAAATCACAACAGAGAAATTTTGGAGATAGTGGAACTAGAGGAAATGTTGGTAATACAATGAATGCACCAATGGATATAGATGCTTGGAATAGACAGCATAATAATGTTAATAAAACATATGAAAGTTGGCCAATGGCAGGTGGTACCCAAGTTTTTAGTGGAAATATTAATATGAATATTAATAAACGTGATCAAGATAGAGTAAACAATAGATTAACTAGTGAAGATTTTATTAATGTACAAAATGTACCACAAGATCCTAGTAAAAGTATTCCTTCTGCTGAAACATTTGGAAGAATTAATATGCCTCAACAGTATAATCAAAATATTAATACTCAAAGAATTAGTGGAGATATTTTACAAGCATTTAAATCAAATCCATATACACAATCATTACAGAGTTTTTAATTTTTAATATATTAAAATAGCTATATATTATAATATATTATGGTAAAAGGATTTCATCCATCAAGACGTTCTTATCCTATACCAACTAATGTATCAAATAATATATCAAATTTAGAAGGATGGTTACCTGGTACTAGTCAATTAAATAGTATAGGTATTCGATATTCTTTGAGAGATAATATTAAAAAGAGAACAAATACTTTAGTTGATAAAGAGACTGCTTTAATTATTGCCGGAGATAAATTAACAGAACCATTAGAGAGTCATTGTAATAGAGATAATAATTATCTATTAGATACAAAATGTTTAGTTGTTTATAGAAATCAATTAAGTGGAGTTGGAAGATTTAGGAGCCAATTTAATTTTAATGCAGATGGAATTAAACAAGTTAGATATTATTTACCTTGCTATACTTGTTTAAATCAATCATCTATTTCATCAAAATTTGGTCCAATTTTTTATACATATTCTTCATTAGAAATAGCAGTTAATTTATATAATCAAAATCCTTCTTTAGCAACATCTATATATGGTCCAATAAATATATGGGATACATCAAATATTATTAATACTAATTGGATTATAAATCGTATATTTAACAATTATAATGACCTTAGAGATCAAGTAAAAAATTGGTTTAAAGATCCAGGTAGTCTTTTATTAAATTATGGAGCTATGAATGAATGGGATATATCAAATATAACAAGTCTGCAAAATTTATTTAGAAATTTTTCACCAAATGTAACAAATTTAACAATACCTGATATATCAAAATGGAATACTAGTAATGTTATAAATATAAGTAATATGTTTGGTAAGAGTTCATCATCATCAGCTCCATATGTTGAAAATGTAGGTTATCCTAATACTCTTAATCTTAATAATTGGGATACAAGTAATATAAAGAATATGGCAGGAGTATTTAATAGAGTAAAAAAACTAAATATTAAAATAGGAAATTGGAATACAGAAGAAGTTGAAAATATGGAAGCAATGTTTAGAGAAATTGATGAAATTAATATAGATTTAATAGAAAATTGGAATACAATAAAAGTTAAAAATATGGAAGCAATGTTTAAAGATAATATTACTTTTAATCAAAATTTAGTTAATTGGAATGTAAATAGTGTTACTAATTTTGGTGGAATGTTTAGAGATGCAAGTGCTATATTTCTTCGCTTTATTAATATGGAAAACACACCAAGCATAATTGAGTGGAATGATACTCCAAATGGAATATGGTATTTACCTTAATTATAAAGAATTATCTCTATTAGCATTATCTAGTTTGGTTTCCCAATCACATATAGTTTTATATTTTTCTGAAGTAATATGACACCATCTATGCAAACTGGTAGTATTATCAATATAATTATAATTTATATATTGTGATAAGTAAGTAATAAATTTAGGTAATCTACTATCAAATTTAATTGGTTTTTGTATATATGATAATATTTTCCACATTTTATTAAATAATAATTTTATATTTAATAAAGTTTAAGAAATATTATTTATAGTCTATTATGACAAATAATTTAGAAATTCATAAAAATATTGAGGAAAGATTAGATAATTTTATTACTAACAGAAAAATACCAAATATATTATTTCATGGACCTAATGGATCTGGTAAACGCACAATAGTATATAACTTTATTGATAAAATATATAATAATAATAAAGAATTAAAACAAAATTACGTACTTTTTGTAAATTGTGCACAAGGAAAAGGTATAAAATTTATAAGAGAAGATTTAAAATTTTTTGCAAAAACAAATATTAATTCACAAAATGGTAATCTTTTTAAAAGTGTAATACTATCAAATGCAGATAAACTTACAATTGATGCTCAATCAGCATTAAGAAGATGTATAGAATTATTTAGTCATACAACAAGATTTTTTATTATAGTAGAAGATAAATTTAAATTATTAAAACCTATATTATCACGATTTTCGGAACTATATATACCATTACCAATAATAGATAATAAATCAGTAAATTTACATAAGTATAATATAGAAAATAATGAAATTAATAAAACTATAGTAACAATTAAAAAAAAAAAATTTTAGTAAATTTAACAGATAATTCAGAAAATATATATCAAATAAGTGAAAAACTCTATAATAAAGGAATTTCAGGTTTAGATTTAATAGAGTATATTAATACTAGTTTTAAGAATGATGAATATAAATTTAAGTTATTAACAGTTATTTCAAAAGTAAAAAATGAATTACATAATGAACTAACTACTATAATGTTTATAATTAATTTAATTTATAACAGTACATTAGAAGATTTACATTCTATTTTAGAAATATAATAAAAATGTTAATTTAACATAGATTTTTATTATATTTTGTCATAACACTTATTTCCTATTGTGATTTCATTTTTTTCAGGCATTTCTTTACGTACCCATACATCTTTTGCACCATAATTGTCTTTATCGCATAAGTCAGAATACGAAATATTATAAGTATCTAATAAACAGCTATTTAACATATTATATGATAGCAAGTCGCTATAATTAGGTATGCATAGTTTATCTTGTTCTTGTTTTAGATTATTTGACATTTTAAATTGTCTTACTGTTATATCATTTTTTAGTAATTTATCTAATTCTTCACATTTATTATAAGAATCTGAACCATAACCTATATATAAAGATTTACTTATTCTTTTATTAAAATATAAATTATTTAATTCTCTACCATATTTATCAGCTCCCATTTCTATCCATTCAGATATAAATTGATTTAACATAAATTCAAATTGTTTAGGATTATAATCATACTGTTTATTTACATATAAAACTATATTAGCAGCTGCAGTTCCACAATACCATTTTAAATATTTTCTTGCATATTCATCTCTTACATCATAAAATGGGGTGAATCTAGGTAATGGCATCTTACATTGGTTAAATAAACTTTTATATTTACATAATATACTGATTAAATTTTTTATAGTTATTTCTATAGCTTCAGCTTTAACACAAATATGAATTTTATAGTATTTTGAACCATCTGCATAATTATATGGCGGACAATAAAAATATAGGGCACCTTGATCTATACTTGGAAACCAAATTATATTAGGATAACTTGATTGTAGTAGTTTTTTATATGCTTCTAAAATTTTTTCTATGCCTTCTCTTGAATATTCAAATCCTAAACGATTATCTCTCAAAAATTCTATATCATAAATGTTAAAATTTTTACCAATAACTAAATTAGGTTTTAATGATTCTAATATAAAATTATTATAAGGAACTATTTCTTCAATTATACCTTCTAAATTAAAACCATTTATTTCATCTAAACTTATTACTGCATTTTTTAACTTTACTATAAAACTTGCTTTTATACCAGGAGTTTCGCTATCATCAAATCTAAAATAGAATGCATTTAAAGATGGTATAGGTTCATTTTCTTGTAAACGTAACCTATCATCAATTTCTAAATAACCACCTCTTTTAGTAAATTTTTTATATTTATTAGTGTTTATAGTCTTTTTATTTTTTTTATTTTTTTTATTTTTTTTATATTTTTTAGTTTTCATTATATACTATATTAACATAAAATTTCGTTTACTGAGTATTTAGAAAATATTTCATCTATGTAATGGATGACTATTCTCTGACTAGTTTAACTGAATCAAAAAATGAGTGGTGTGCACGTTTAGTTTCTCTCTTAACACACCATATTATTGTAGGTGTGGATTCTATATTTAATGAAGCAGTTAATATATGTGTAAATGAAGAAGAAGAAAACAAATATTTAATGACATTTCAAAATTTACTAAGTAGTATACCAAATTGGAATCCAACAATTATTGAACAAGAAAAAAAAAGGATAGAAAATGATAGTGGATGCAAGTATTTAGAAGATTTAATTACAACAGTACATATAATTCAATTAAAAGCATTAACTTGTATTAGAGTAGGACAAAAACAAAAAAAAATAGATATTAATATACCTTCTGTTGATAAATTTATTCATAATATTTACATAAATGTAGCAAGAAAATTATATACAAATATTTATCTATATGAAAAAGATCTGTATCCATTACAAATTCAAAAAAATAAACATGAGGTAGAATTTTTAATAAAAGAAGCAATATTATTAACAATAAGAGATAATATTCCAGTTGAGAGAATTTTACAGTGTTATATGGAAGAAAATGAGGAAGTTGAAATACCAAATGAAGTTCCAGTTGAATCAAAAGATAATGTATCAACAACAGATATAGCACTAGAAAAACCAAAAACCAGTGATATTCCTGTAGATATATCAAATAATCCAATATCAAGTAGTTTAAAATTAGAAAAATTAGCAGAAGAACTTAAATTAGAAAAACCAAAATTAGTTGATAATTCAACTATTGAATTAGAAAAAAATATATTGAAAGAAGATAAAATAGAATTAGATATAAGTGAAACTTTACCAAAAAGTAATAAAGTACCTGATATAATTGAAAGTACAGAAAAATTAAGTATAGATTTTTCTGATAAAGATAAAGTATTTGAACCAAATGGTCAAGAAAAAGAAGTTTTAGCACCAAAAGATATAGAAACTCTAGAAAAGATATCAGAAATTAATAATGCAAAAAGAAAGGCAGAAGAAGCCGAAGAAGAAGATGATAAATTAAATATAGGTGGTGATGCAAGTTTAGATTTAGATATTGTAACTCTTTAATTAATTCGTTTAATATTATTAAACTAATTAATTGTAATATTTATGGATAACATATACGTTATTGCATTAACAATATCAGTTGTATATATGATATCAAAATTTTTTGAAATTAGATTTATACTTAAAGAAAATGTAAATCTTAAACAGTTAACTATTGATACAATATTAGTCTATTTTAGTGTAATATTAGGTACTTTTATTATAGAACAATTTTTAAATAAAACAAAAAATTTAACACAAGCTCCTGTTTTTATCGATACTCCAAAATTTTAATCTATATATTTGATATATGTCAGGAAAAGAAAATATAACGTGGCATCAAAAATTATTTTTATATACACTATATATTTCATGGGTAGTTTATCCTTTATCACTAATACTAGAAACACAATATCATTTAACTAATATTACTAAATTTGTAGATACTGTAATTAAATTATATGTCTCTATAATCTTAGTTTATAAATTTAATCCCTGGTTTGGAAAACAAAAGTTTACAAATTTTGATAGACGTTTAGCTTGGCATGCAGGATTCTTTTTATTAATATCAACTTTATCAGTTACTATTATAGATTTTATTAAAGATATATATGTACCTATAAAAGATGGTATATTATAATAATAAATTAATATATTATAATAATAAATTAATATATTATTTTAATATATATGCCATATCGTAAATTTTTAAATAATAATTTAAAGCTAATAATAGAATATATTGAAATAGCTATAATAATATTTGCAATAGTTATATTATTGATATCTAGTAGTAAAGTGATTTTTAATTATTTTTATAATATTAGTAACTCAATAAATGATCAATATGAAGATATTGATACATATAAGTTATTTATGTTAAAACAAATTTCTTTATTATTATCATTTGCGTTAGCGATAGAAATATTAAAATTTTTTTATGTAAGATCATATAGACAATTAGTAATTGTAGCTTCACTTGGTTTATTAAAAATAACAATATCTTATTTTATGGCTCAAGAAATGACAGAATTAAAGAAAAATATTTATTTACATAACAATAAAAATAAAAACTATCATTAAATTTTACATAACTAAATTATCAATATTCATTATTTTTGAACCTTTTTTAATATCGCGTTTAGGTACAATATATTTACTAAAAAGTCGATTTTCGATTACATTATGAGGGATATGTTTGTGTACTTTTCTGGCTATCATTTTATATAACTTGAAATCAGGATATCTCTCTTCATCATTATTTTTATATAAAATATTTCTACCTTGATCATCAATACACCAATCTACAATTATTTTATGAATAGGTCTCATTTTACTATTTGGTGAATCATATTCATCAATAATAAAATCATATATAGAACATCCTAATCGACAAAGATCAAAACTCATATTAGGTTCAATTAGCGGTTTTTTATCATTATAGTATGGTTCAAAATTATATTGTGTTGCTGCATCACCGTCTTTATGAAAACTATCACTACAAATTAATTCTCCTTTATATTTATATATTGCTCTGCCAAAATCTATAATTTTAAATATTTTACCAAATGTTGGGACTTTATAATGTTTATCATTATATTTGTAATATAAATATCGTTTATCAGTTTTTATATACATTATATTATTTGTATGTAAATCATTATGAGTAAGACTAAATAAGTTTTGATATGTAATTAACATCATTAAAATTTGTATTATAACACATGTTAGTTCTTCATCGCTTAATTCATCATTTGCTAATAAATTATCAAATGTATTTTCGCAACATTCTAAAGATATTATTTGAACAGGAAATTTTTGTAAAGATACCATAATAGCATCAGCTTCAGAACTACTTGATGCATTAGATGAATTTGATGATGCACTAGAATTATTATTTTCGCTATTACCAGATTTTTCTGTATTAGAAGATCTAGATGATACTTCTGAACTACTAGATTTATTAGATTTATTTGATTTATTTGATTTACTATTATTATTATTATTATTATTATTATTATTATAGAGTAAATTAGTTTCATCAACACCAATATCATTATTTTCAGTAACTTCTAATGAAGTTAAATTTTCTAAATTTAAAATAGATAAATCTTCTATATCATTACCTAAAGTAATCGTTTTTTTATTGTCTCTAGATTGATCATTAAAAATTTCTTCATGATCACTATTAATAAATCTATATAAATGTTTATTTTTATGAAAATATTCACTATTTGCTAACATATCAAGATCATCACCAATATCAATATGATATTCATTTTTAATTCCTAAAAATGATCCATAAAAATCTAATCCATGTATAAAATCTTTGCGATTTAATAATTGACTAGTTAAATATGTAAAAAAACTATCTACATAGGCTGAATTATTTGGATCACATACTTTATCATAACAAGTATTGTTTTCAATTTGTGGAAGAATAAAAATTTTATTATCACTGATATCGTATTTACCAGCTAAATATTTATAAGGATCAAGTAATGGAGAAAATTTAAAAAATACATCTTGTGTTAAACTATTATCATCTTCAGTTTTAATAATACCCTTATAACGATTTTCACTAATTTTTTCACTAATTGAATATAGAGTATTTTGATTGTTTAAATTTATATTATTATAGTTACTACTATTTAGTTTAAAAAATCGATTATATAATGGAATATAATTTTGGCATGATTCTATATTTAATAGGTCTGCATTTTTAAAATTCTCAAATAATTGAGAATTATTAGTCTTTTTGTAAGTAATATCCATTTAGCTAAATAAAATAATATATTCTATCTATTTAAACTAAAATCGCGTAAATATTAATATATTTATTTTCTTAAAACTTAATAAATGACGTTACAATTAAAGAAATTTGATATGAAAAGTATTAGTTTTAAACCAGATGAAAATAAAGGCCCTGTAGTTGTTTTAATAGGTCGTCGTGATACAGGTAAATCTTTTTTAGTGAGAGATCTTTTATATTATCATCAAGATATTCCTATTGGTACAGTTATATCAGGAACTGAAGCAGGTAATGGATTTTATAGTTCACATGTTCCAAAATTATTTATTCATGACGAATATAATGTAGTTATTATTGAAAATATACTAAAAAGACAAAAAACTGTTCTTAAACAGATAAAAAAAGACATAGAAAATTATAAAAAATCTACTATTGACCCTAGAGCATTTGTAATATTAGATGACTGTCTTTTTGATGATAGATGGACTAGAGATAAGATGATGCGTTTGCTTTTTATGAATGGGCGTCACTGGAAAATTATGCTTATAATTACTATGCAATATCCATTAGGTATTCCGCCTACATTAAGAACTAATATTGATTATGTTTTTATTCTTCGTGAACCTTATATTGCTAATAGAAAACGTATATATGAAAATTATGCAGGTATGTTTCCAACATTTGAATCTTTCTGTCAAGTTATGGATCAGTGTACTGAAAATTTCGAGTGTCTAGTTATTAATAATAATGTTAAATCTAATAGATTGCATGAACAGATTTTTTGGTATAAAGCAGAATCACATAAAGATTTTAAATTAGGTTCGAGAGAATTTTGGGAAATATCAAAAAATATTAATTCAGATGATGAAGATGAAGTATATGATCCAAATAAAGGTGTAAAACGCCAAGGACAAAAAATAAATGTTAAAAAGAATCGATGGTAATTATTTAAATTTCTAAAATATTTACCATTTACATAGTAAAAGTTTTTCTTTTATATTATGTATAAATTTTTTACACTGCAACTGTAATCTATTTTCTATTTGAGTATATGTTAATAAACTGTCTTTTTCAAACTTAAATATTTTTTCTAATCTATTAATATTTTTATATAATTTTAATAGATCAAAATTTTCATCTATACTATAATGACTATTGTTTTCTATCATTATACATAATAATATATTTTCATTAACTATATTTATTAGATCATGTCCTTTATCAAACTGTTTTATAACTTTATCGATTATATCTATTGCATTCAAATTTAATTTTTCTACTATATAATTTTTATTTAATATTATCTTATTTCTTAAAACATATAATTCAAATAAAGATTTTTGTTGAAGATTATATTCGTGTAACACGAGCATACTTGTGTTATAATATGTATATTTAGCTTTCATTTAATAAAAAAAATAATAAATAATTTTTATCAATTTTATTATTTAATAAAGGCTAAATATGATAATCTACTTAAAATTCAATAGTAACATTATAATTTTTAATAGTACATTTGTTACTGTTACATAATGTTACATTATACTTATGGAAATCATTTTGTCCAGCTCTGTATTTAATAGTATTAATAAATGTCTGGATACTTTTCTTTGATGGAGCCTTGTATCCAAACTGATTAAATAGATTCATAAATACTACACTCCAAAATGCTAATGGATAATCAATATATTTTTCAATATTAAATTCGATTGAAGTTTTCTCATCAATTATATTAATTTTAACTTTTTCAATAAATGGTCTGATAATCTCTTTTTCGACAAGACTATTCCACTGATCTGCCTGATCACTAATAGAGATTAGATTTTCTTTTACATTTTGAGTAAAAGCATCTTCAATTGCAGGGCTAATAATATCTCGATATTTTCCTCTAACCGACCATTTTGGAGTTGTATCTAGAAAGTATGGAACTTGATATTTATGAGCAAACTCATAAATAACTGTCTTATAGTAATTAATTATTGGACGACCAATCTTAATATCAGAAATAGTAGTATGTTCTCTAATAACCGCTAAATCTAAGTAATTACGTCCTCGACAAATATTTGCAAATACATTTTCAATAATATCATCTTTATGATGAGCTAGTAAGACATAATCAATATTTTCATTTCTAATAATCTCTTTGTAAAAATCTAATCGCATATTTTTTGTAATTGTTTCATAGTCACTTCGTTTTGTAGTAGATCTTTTAATCTCATTAATATTTTTTATATAAAGTTTGATACCATTATATTCACACCACTCTTCTAAGAATTTTTGTTCAATTGATGTCTCATTACGATTATTATAATTAATATGAGCTGCAACAATAGGAAAATCTAGCCAATGTAAAATAGTAATTAATACCATTGAATCTACACCACCAGATAATGAAACTAATACTTTTTTGTTTTCTAACCTCTTGCAAAATTCTGAAATTGTTTTCATAAGCTTTTCATCCATAATATTTTGTTCTTGAATCTTTAATTGCATATCTGGTACATACTCTAAAACATTTTTATATTTATCAAAATCCATATTATATAATTTATCTTCATAAATTAAATTATATAATTTTGACTTTGCGGATTCATATACCCAGCTCAGCATTATATTTATAAATATAATTTTTTTTTATAAATCAATTTTTTAAAACATACCCTTACCAGTTAGTAATTCACTACCAATAATATAACCACAAGTTAGCATAGCTAGTCGACCATGACTTAGCTCATTATTATATAGGGTCTTAGATACATTATCTTTGTCATAAGAAAAAAGATTACCAGGCTGATAATCATCTTTAAGAGTAAAAGCTTTTCCACCCTCTACAAATGGATTTTCCCAACCAGTAGACATGCGAACACATTCATAAACTAGCATACTAGCCCAGAATGGCGACTGCATCATAGATTCAAGATTTGATAGATAGTTAATTGAAAGGGTTCCAGGATTAGTTGCTTCTAGAAATGGTAGAGCAACTGCACCAAGCATTGCAACTCGACCATGCTGAAGTTCTGCTTCGCGCCAATATTTAACCTGATCTTCTTTAAAATTTGTCTCACTATTTAGTTTTAGAGGATCAAAATAATTTAGGGGCGCAATATCTCCTTCATATTTAAAAGAAGATACTGTAGGCTTTACAGATGGAACAAATGATGTGGTAAATAGGAGGCTGGCGATAATGAGACTCATTATATACTATAGTAATAGTGCTTATTTTTAAGCTATTTTAAAATATTATAAAACCATTTTGTAAAAAAAAATTTTTCATATTTATCTGGGCCATTTTTTAAAATATTTTGATAGTTATCATATCTATCATATCCATTACTACCACCATCGGGTCTATAAAATAAAAGATGACTTTTTAAATCACAAGATATCACTTCTATGTGTCCCATACCCCTATATCTATATCCAATATCAAATACATCTTTTTGACCTTCTTTACAAAACTCGTTGTATCTTTCCATACATTGTTTAAGTGACATTATAGTCCATTCACCTATATAAATTTCTCTCTCGGCATCTCCTAACAATTCAAAAATTAATTTAATATTTCTATTTAAACTATCTGGAATTTTATATTTATTAATAGAACTTAAATTAGCTGTAAAATTATCTGCGTTAATATCTTGTGAAAAAAATGCAAGGTCACTAGAAATATGATTAGGATTAGAAATTTTACACTTTTTTAAAACACTAAGTATTTTATTAATTTCTGCAATCTTTTTACTTAATAATCTATTATTATAATTTAATTGGTATATATGATTAGTTGAATTATTCATATATTAATATAAATTGAATAATATTTAAATATTAATATAAATTATATGATTTTAGATATAGTAAAACTGTCAGTTATATTTACTTTAATAGATTCAGTATTTCTTTATCTAATGAGTGGTAAATTTCAAAAAATGATAAAAAATATACAAGGTAGTGAATTAAAAATGAGTTTAATACCAACAATATTATGTTACATATTTTTAATTTTCTCTCTTTACTATTTTATCGTATCAAAAAAAGAATCAATTACTAGTGCATTTTTATTAGGTTTATCAATCTATGGTGTTTTTGAAACTACAAATTTAGCAATATTTAAAAAATGGGATCCAGTAATAGGTTTAATTGATACACTATGGGGAGGGGTACTTTTCTCTCTAACTTATTATATTTATATATTGTATAATGGCAAATAAACCATTTTGGGTTAAACAAAAATTTAATGTGCCACTATCTTACCAACAACAATATCCATTACGTAAAAAATTAAATTTAGATATAGAAGAAAGTAGACACCTAGGATATGATCCTACTACATTAAAAGATATTCCTATGTTAAAAAAAAATTTATCAAATGTAAAGAGAGAAGATCTAAAAAATGCAATAGAAGCTTATAAACATCTAAATAAGAAAAAAGAAAATGGTGGGAAAAAAATAAAAACAAAAAAATATCGAAAAAAATATCGAAAAAAATATACAAAAAAAACTAAAAAATATAAAAAAATATAAATTATATTTATTTTAAATAAAAGTATAATTTATATGCAAGGAATAATTATTTTATTAATTTTATTTATTATATTATTTTTAGTTTCTCGTGTAACAGATCTAAAACCTACTATAAATTTTAAGGATAATTTTGAATATATTCCAATTATTACATCAAATATTTATGCAGATTTACTTATAATTTTAATAACATTTTCTGGTATTTTAGGTGTAGGAAAATCTTGGAAAATTTTAGAGAAATGGTATAAATCTTATAGATTATCAGCAATGCTAGCTGACATTTTAATAGGTGTTATTTATATTTTAATAACAAGATATTTAGTCTATTATTTAAAATTACAACCCGACCTATTTATGTTTGGTGTATATGCAGTTATTGTTCAATTAATATTTGACTTTTTATTTTATCTATTTTTTAAAAATTTACCAAAAGGTACAAATGATATGCTAGACTTTTTTAAAGAATGGGCAAAATATGCTAAGCTTGATGCCTTATGGGGAGATAGTAGCTTAGTTATTTTTGCAGTTATAGTTTCTGCATATTTAAATACATTATCATTTGATAAAAACATGTTTTTATTAATATTATCATTATATTTGACACCTTATATTATCTATATGAGACATTAATAGATTAGTTAATTATGCAAATAGATTAAATATAGTGCAAGCCCATCACTTATAGATGATTTTAATATTTCAATGAAAGCAGTTAGTCGAAATGTTTTTTTATTAATATTAAAACTATTATAGCTATTTTTTAATGCAATTAATTTAATAGGAAATCCAGCAGTATTTGCTAGTAATGCTGATAAAAATTTAGAATAATAAATATTCAAATTTGATATTTTATATAAAATACTATAAAATATTATTTGTCTTAATAAAATCCATCTAGTGTATATTAATAGCCTTGGATAATCATTTATTCTACTATATAGTTTTTTTGTTTCTAAAAATATGTAGACTGGTGTACTAATTATACCAGTAATAGCACCTCTTAAAGCATTAGATTTAATAAATAATAAATTATTATAAATAATATTTTGGCTTGTAAAAATTAATGGAAATAATAATAACCATCTTATTTCATTTATATTAATATTTGTAGTATCAGTGTTTAAAATTTTTGTTTGTGTTATGTCTAATGGCAATGTAATTAGATTAGTAGCAGTAGTACACATATATTTATATACAATTGGATTTACAATACTCATAATATAATTATTATCATAATTTTAATATAAAATCATTATAATAATTATATTATGAATATAATTAAATTAATATTAATATCTTTATTTAGTATTAATGGTCTAACATTAACAAATATACTTGTTGATAGACGAAGTGTAATAGCGGGTACCATATTTTCCCAAACTGTAAATAATTATAATATTGCAAAAACAAAAAATATAGATAATATAAAAAATATAGATTATTATGCACATTGGTCAGTATATGGATTAGTGCCACCACCAATAGAAAAATCAATTACAAAAGAAGAATTAGTAAAAGAAATTGATAAAAATAATATTATCTCTCTTCAAATTGCGGTTCAACATGATTGTGTTATTGCAACTACAATAAAAAATCATAGATTATCTGTACTAATTAAAGATAAAGATTTTGATAATTTTGTTAACCAATTTAGAGATAAAGATAATAGTTTACCATTTACAGTAATACCAATTGATAAAAATAGACAAAAATTAAGAAGTTTTGCACAATTTTGGTTAGGATTATATACAATAAGATTTTTTGCATATGAATTACCAAAAAATATTAAACTTTTAAATAGCTGTAATAGTTCAATGACTACTCGTCAAAAAATGTTGTTTTTATTAGACAATCAAGATAATATCATAGATATATTTAATAATTCAAGTAAAATGTAAAATTTTTAATATTATAAAATATAGTTTTATATATTTATGGATGATACAAAGTTAAAATATAAAATTATAGATTATTTAGAAGATAAATGCAATAAATGTAAAATAAAAAATTATACAATTGGCCAAAATATAAGAGCCTTACATATAATGATACCTTTTATTTTAATAGCATTAGTATTTGTAGCAAATAAACAAATTGTAAAATTAGTTATAGTATATTTTCTAATTATAATATTTTTATTTATCTATTTTGATAGTTGTTTATTAACATTATTAGAAAGAAGATTATGTAATGATAAATTTACAATTTTTGATATTTTATTAGAAATATTAAATTTGCCGATGGATAGTAAAACACAAAAATTAGTATCAATGACAACTATGATAGTAATATTTATATTATGTCTATTAGTATACTATTTAAGATTTTGTATAAATGATTAAAATTCCATTGATAATCTAACTAATAAAATATATACAACTGTATGTATAAAATAACCAAATAATGTGGGACACCCTTTATATAATATATTTTTAAATATATGTTGTGTTATATTAAATGTTATAGGATTAAATACTAATATTACTATTATTGCACCAATAAAAGAAAATCTCCATTTATCAATATTTTTTGGTTCTAATATTTCTTTACATTCTTGACAATTTCTCTCCATTATATATAATGGTGAGAAATAAATTACTCCCAAAGTTAAAGGCAGTTACTTATAAAAATAAAAAACATCGGTATCATATTAAAGATAGCAAAACAAAAAGACGTCGTGCAATTGATGAAGGAGTTAGAAAAGAGAGAAAAAAAACAAGAAAAAATATGAGATCATCAGCTGCAGCAAAAAAGGCAAGATTTAATGTTTTAAGAATTTATCGTAGATATAAAAATCCTAAAGAGTGTGAGATATTAACTAGAGATATGAAATATATGGATAAAAAATATGGATTAGGTACAACAAAAAATATTTGTAAAAAGACTAAAAAAATGAAAGGTGGCGGATGAGGTTCAGCCCCTGCCGTTGAAAATATGCAGACTGGCGGTGGATGAGGATTAGCATTATAAGTTAATCTATTTTAGTTTTCTTGCTCGGAATGACAATTTAGAGAGAAATTAGTTCTTTAAATTTGAGAAAAGAGTAATTATATAAATAGTATATAATGAAGACTAAAAGAAATAAAAATAAAGTTAAAAAGGCAGTAGCGATATTACATCCTGATAAACACTATTCTAAAAAAAATCGCGTCAAAGGCCGAGTAAAGTTTACACAAAAAAATAATAAGTTGTATATTAATTATAATATACAATATTTACCAAAAGGTTATCACGGTTTCCATATTCATAAATATGGAGATTTAACNGAAGGATGTAAAACAGCTGGACCACATTTTAATACTTACAAAAAAAATATACATGGAGGACCAAAAAGTAAAATAAAACATAATGGAGATTTAGGAAATATTTATAATATGAGATCTACAACGAGTGGAACTAAAATTGTATCATCTAAAATATTAAATCTTAATAAATGTAATAAAAATTCTATAATAGGAAGAAGTATAATAGTTCATAAAGATAAAGATGATTTAGGCAAAGGAGGTAATCAAGAATCATTAAAAACTGGTAATGCAGGTGCAAGATTAGCTTGTGGTATTATAGGAATTTCAAAATAATATAATATTATATAATATTATATAATATTATGCCACCAATTCTAATAATTTTAATAGTAATATTAATATTAGGCGCGTTAGGTGTAATGGGCGGAGCATTTAGTTCAGTAAATCAACAAGGCGGTGCAAGAAAAAAAAAGATGTTTGGAATAATGAGTTTACTACTTATACTTTTAGGAATTATAGGATTAAATAATTTTATTAAACCATTATTATAAATTTATTTATAATAACTATATATATAGATGAATTTTGTAGGAATAATGTTAATTATAATAGTTATATTCTTTTTTATAGCTATGATATCTAGTGGTTCAAGCTCATATGGTAATCAAAATGGTGGTAGTAAAAAAGGTAAATTTGGTGTTGTTGGTTTAGTAGTCGCTCTTTTTGCTATTTTAGGATTAAGTAATTATTTTCAAACAGTTATGTAAAAAAATAAAATTGATTATCTTTTTTTATAAATAAAAAGATAATCATAATGAGTGAAAATGGTGTTATTCAATTAGGTTTATGTTGTTTAAATACAACATTACGTGCAAAAAAGACGCCAATCTTTTCATCAAGATCAATTCAGTTAAAAACATTTGAAACAAAAGGTGTAGATTTTCTAAAAGAAAAAATTATTCAAAATCTAAAAGATACATTAGTATTAATGGACTGGAATGAATTGAATGGTATTAAGGTATTTAGACTGAGTAGTGAATTATTTCCTCATATGTCAAACAGTAAAGCCCCTCAATATGATTTTGAATTTGCTAAAGATTTATTAAAGCAAATAGGAGAGAAATCAAAAAAGTTAAATCAACGATTAACATTTCATCCAGGACAATATAATGTAATTGGTACTGCAAGTAAGGAAGCATTTGAAAATACTGTAAGAGATCTAAAATATCATGCTGATGTATTAGATTTAATGGGATTAGATGAAAATTCAGTAATGGTAATTCATGGAGGAGGAACATATGGTGATAAAGAAAAAACTAAAGAGAGATGGTGTAAACAGTTTAAAGAATTACCAGAAAATGTTCAAAAAAGACTAGTATTAGAGAATTGCGAAAAAAACTTTTCAATCAAAGATTGTTTAGATGTTTCAAAAAAAGTAAATGTTCCAATAGTCTTTGATACCCATCATTTTGAATGTTATAAATTATTACATAAAGATGAAGAGTTTAAAGATCCAGACTATTATATTCCAGAAATTTTAGAAACATGGAATAAGAGAGATATCAAACCTAAGTTTCACGTAAGTGAACAAGGTTCAGGAAAAACAGGTCATCATAGTGATTATATTGAAACTATTCCAGATTATCTTTTAGATATTCCAGAAAAATATAATCAAGAAATTGATATAATGATTGAAGCAAAAATGAAAGAGCAAGCTATTTTTAAACTTTATAATAAATATCCATTTTTAAACCTAAAGAAAAAAAATAATATTAATTGTGCAGAATGTGAAGAAGTAGATATTCCACCTTTGCCAGAATGGGTAAGAAAACACGCAATAGGATGTCTATGTTGTGATTGTTAATATATTGTATTATATATATGAACAATTGTTGTAGTAAACGGTTAAAAAAGAGTAAAAAATGTAAAAGAAAAGATGGAAAAGTTTTTTCACTTCCACGTAGATTTACTAGAAAAAGGTGTTTAAAAGGTAAAATTCGTGGATTTTCAATGAGATCATCGTGCGCTCCTTTTAAATATTGTAAAAGATAAATTATTTAATTTAATAATTCTGATTTTAAATTTTTCCAACCTTTTTTATTTGCTAACATTAAATTCATTTGATATATTTCTGATTCTTGATCTCTTATAATTTTATTAGCAATACCTCTAAGTAGTGGAGAATCAGAATGTTTTAATAATCTTTTACTCATATCAATAGCAACTTGATGATGAGGAATCATATGTATTAAATATTCTGAATCTGTTATATTTTTGTGTTTATAATGTTCCATATGTTTATCAGGATTAAAAAACATAGGATCACATATATTTTTACCTTTAGCACTAGATTTTTTAGGAACATAGAATTGATTAATAGTTAAATTAAAATTATCATTATTTATTATATTTTTAGAATCTACATTTTTCATTTGACTTAGATGCCATCCCATTATATCATTTTCTATAGTTTGTTGCCATTTTATTTTATTAGCAATTTCTAATATTACAGGATTAATTGAATATTGTGTAATTAATTCACTCATATCAATTGCTACTTGATGATGTGGTATCATATGTTTTAAATATTCATAATCATTTAAGTAGTCTATACATGGATTAATATCTGTCATTTATTATTATATATTATTATTTATTATTTTATATAATAAATTACTCTTGTAAATAGAAAAGGTTATCATAATTATATAAATATTTACCTAAAAATTCAGAATATGTATTCCATTCATCTGGAGAAATCATAGATAAAATTTCTTTATCTTCCATTTTATAATGATAATAATAATTTCCACATACTTTTTTACATCCCATTTCTATTTTATGCAAATGGTCATTTACTTTAGCTACATTAATAATATTTTGAGCTTCTTGTTGTAATATTGCTATTTGATTAGCAATCTGTTTTAATTGTCCATATGATGAATAATTAGATTTAATAATATTAATATTATTATTATTATCATCATTTAATGAAAGCATAGCAAAAAGTCTATTAGTATTATCTTTATCTAGGCTTGTTAATGCCATTTTAATATTAAATGTTAATTATTATTTAAGTTAACATTGACTACATTTAGTTAAACCATTTATAATAGAAAAATTTTCAGTTATTAAATTATTACTAGTATTTATTTCAAATGATATTAATACTTTATCACATATATAACACTGTATATATGGATAATAATGAGCAAATTTCCATATAAGTCTTCTAATCTCTTCAGGTAATTCTAGTTTTTTATTTTTATTTGTAGTAATATTATAAATAAAATATTTTAATCCTTCTAGATTATAAGTCATTTTATACTATTTATAAATAATAATATAAATATTATTATAAATATTTATATTATTATATGTTGTATTATTATTTATTTTTTGGATTATTTGGATTAATAATAAATAAAATAAATATTCCATTTGATAATGGTGCAAATATTGTTGGATCAAAGACAACACCTAAAATATTAGAACCATATTTAAATTTTTTAAATATTAGCAAAACACATAATATAGATACAAATAATTTCTTGTCTAATATCCTTGAAGATGGATATAATGCAGTTTTTTCAACAATGAAAGAAGGTAAATTTCCATTAACTATAGGAGGTGATCATACTGTAGCAATTTCTAGCATTTTTGCTGTTAATGATTTTTGTAATTTATGTAATAAAAGATTAGGTATTATATGGTGCGATGCACATGCTGATTTTAATACAATGGAGACTTCTTTAACTAAAAATATACATGGAATGCCAATAGCTGTTTTATGTGGTCATACTCTTCCAGAATTAAAAGTAGGTAATATATTATTACCTAACCAATTTGCATACTATGGTGTAAGAGATATTGATAGTTTAGAATTTATGAGAATCCAAAAATACAATATGCGTATTTTAGAAGGTGACAGAGATATAGATAAATGGTTATCTAATTTTGATTATATTCATATAAGTTTTGATATTGATTGTTTAGATCCATCTATTACAAAATGTGTTAATACCCCAGTTGATAATGGTATTACTAATAATGAAATAAACAATTTATTTAATAAAGTAAAAAATTCTAAAAAATTATGTAGTATGGATATTGTAGAATATAATTCAGATAAAGATGATAATCATAATATAATTATAGATATTATTAAAAATTTATTTATTTAAGATAAATTAGCAAAAACCTCATTTGTAGTTTGCGTACATCTTACAAAAGTACAACACTTAGGGAAATTCTTAATAGTTGTAGCTCCAATATATGAATGTGCACTTCTTAATCCACCTAAAATCTCTCTAATTGTCATCTCTACTGGGCCTTTACATTTTAATTTTACCTGTTTACCTTCAGATGCTCTATAATCTGCAACTTTATCATAATATTTTTCTTGAGCAGAACGACTAGACATACCATAAAATACTTTATAATTACCATTATTTTCTTCTATCACTTCTCCTGCACATTCATCGTGAGCAGCTAACATTCCGCCTAACATAACAAAATCAGCACCTGCACCAAATGCTTTTGCAATATCACCTGGTGATTTACAACCACCATCGGCAATAACGTGACCATTTAATCCATGAGCAGCATCAGCACATTCCGAAATAGCAGAAAGTTGTGGATATCCAACACCAGTAACTTTTCTTGTAGTACAAACAGCACCTGGTCCAATACCAATTTTTACAATATCAGCTCCTGCTAAAATTAAGGCTTCAGTCATTTCTCTAGTAGCCACATTACCTGCAATGATAATTTTATTAGGAAATTTTTCTCGAAGTTCTTTAATAAATTCTAAAAAACATTCTCTATATCCATTTGCTACATCTACAAGTAAAAAATTATATTTGTCATAAAATTGTTTATCAGAGAGAAAATCAGGAATTTTTCCTTCGCCAATTGTTAAAATTGTATAATCTAAATTAATATTAGCCAAATCTTTAGGTGTATAAAATTTATGTAGTGCAGTTAACATTTTATGCTCACTTAATTTATTAGCCATTTCAAGAGTACCTACGGTATCCATATTAGCGGCAATAATTGGCACACCTTCCCAATTAAATTGAGAATGTCTAAATTTAAATTTTCTTGATAATGATACATCATTTCTAGATTTTAATGTACTACGTTTAGGTTTAATCATAACATCATCAAATGTTAGTTTTACCTCGTTTTCGATTTTCATATAATAATTTATATCAAAATCTTTTTAAATTATTATACAAATTTCCATTCATATGTTCCTGTATTTATTGCATCTAGATCTTTTTTACATAATATTGCAGATTCTAGTTCTTTATTTGTTAATTCTGTTTGAGTGCCAATTTCACTTGTAATAGGTTTTTTTTTTGATTTACTAAAAAAATTATTAAAACTTTTACCAATTATTATACCTGCTACTCCAACAATAAAAAATTTTATAACATTTGTCATATTATAATTATAATTAAATATTTAAATCTTCTATTTTTTCTGTAATCATTTGTTCATACATGGCTTGAGCCATTTTAATATAACATTCTGCAACTTGATCTTTATAATTTATAATAGCTTTTTGTAATATACTTGGATTCCCACTATCTATAGCATTATCAACTTCTTTTATAAAATTGTCAAAAATTGTATGTATATTTGATTGATTAGCCATAATAAATATATTCTAGAAAATATTTATTTATCAATTTTTAGATAGGTTCAGTAACAATATATTTAATATATTTATTAATAAATTTTAAGAATAAATAAAACCATACTTTCCAAAATGGGAAATCTTTAATCATAAAATTACCATTTTCATCTTCTCTATATCCTAACTTTTCATAATAACCTTTAACTCCTTCACCACTAATTACAACAATTCCATATAAACCTTGTTCCATTGTTTTTTTTTCAGCTTCCCATACAAGGCCTTTACCTATTCCTTTATGTTGACATCCGCGTTTATTATATGTATTAACAGCAGTGGTATCTCCATATACGTGCAGTTCACGAATAAGACCCCTATTTTTTAATACATTAAATATTGTCATATTATCTTTTTCTACAAAACGAAGTCTAATAAAGCCAAATAATACACGTTTATCAGTACTTTCATATTCAATAAAGTAGTTATGTCCATTATTAGCATAATAATAGGTAGAACTATATTGTGCCGGTTTACCATAATATTCTGTATGTCGACCAATCTCTCTAGAACGAATATCCATACTAATAATACCTTCTCGATCTAGTTGTCTATCAATCATTTGACGTAAATTTGCATGAGTATTTCCACATTCAATATAATTAGAAGGAATATCTCTAACAACACGGGGCAATCTACACCAGTTTGGACAAGTTTCCATTGAATATCTAACTACATCAAATAGGTCTTTTGGATTTTTTTCAAAATATGGTACATATTTTCCCTCGTGATACCATTTTTCAATTACTGTCCAAGGAACAACTTCACAAGGATAAACTTTCATCTGATCTGGGCAAATAATACTATATACATAGTCAAACATATCTCGATCAAGTTCTGGTGTTGCACCAGGTAAATCAGGCATAATATGAATATCAATCTTAAAACAATTATCTAATAAATATTGCATTGCCCATAGTAATTGTTCAACAGTATGACCTCTATTAATTTTTTTTAGAATAGCATTATCAACATGTTGAGCTCCTAATTGAACACGCGTTACACCCCATTCACGAAATCTTTGTAACCAAATATCATCTAATGCATCGGGACGAGTTTCAACACAAATACCAATAATATGAATCTGAGCAGTTTTATTAATTTCAATCTCTTCACGAATAGTAAGTGGTTTTCTAAGTTTATCTAATAATTTAAGATCAAATTGGTCTCCACTTTCAGTATCATAATTTGGAAATGTTTCTCTAAATTCTAGATAAATATTAGCGGCATAAAATACATCACGATGAAATTCATCAAGATAATCAGGAGGGTATTCAGTTAATGTTCCGCCTTCATCAATGATTTCTACTTTATCACAAACATGCCCCATAGCATAATAATTATCTAGTCGTGAAAACATTTGACCGATTGCTGCAAATTTTTGTTCGTTAGCTCTTTGAACTGCTGGTTCCCAATATAAATAACTACGAGGTTGAGCTTGATTACCATTACCCTCATGTGCAGGTTCATTTGGACAATAATAGCAGTTATGTTTGCAACTAAATTTTTGGATTTTCTTATTACCATTCTCGTCAATATATTCTGGAAATGGTGCAGTAATTAGAGTAATAATAGTAACACCTGAACTATTTCTGAATGGTTTTTTACGAAGAAGTAATTTTAATAGTTCAAAATATTTTTGTAAATCTTGTGGTAAATCTTCTTTAATAATAAAATGTTTAATTACATATAAGATTACAGATTTTCGTGTATTATTTGGCTTTAATTTTTTATGACGTCGTAGCGCATTAGTAAATTCAACTTTAAATAATTCATATAACTCATTACTATGTTCTAATGATGTTAAGTTGTCTTTTGATTTAACCCAATTTAATAGTTCTATAATAATAATATAATATTCTGAAAGATTTTTATTGATTTCATCATGATTCATTGTATTATATTCATCTGTCTTTACTCCCTTAGTTTTGATAAAATCTTCGATGTCTTTCATTTTACATTATTTAAAATAATATAAAATAATATCAATTTTTAACATTATAATGTTTGATAAAATAAAAAATTATAGATTACACGAGGATACTATTATTATGTTATATGGCTGTGTTGTCTCTATCACTTTTTTACTTATTAGTATAGCGTACGAAAATGTTAAGTTGATAAAAAATTGATAATATATTTAAGATGACTTTTATATAATAAATATGAGTAAAGAATCTATTCACGAATTAAATGAACGTATTTCAAAATTAGAGCTGCTAGTTTCATATCTAATAAATGATGATAAAAATATGGTTTACAAGTTTAGTGAACATGATTTAAACAATGGTAGGTATTTATGTGAAGATTATAAAAAAAATAAAAGATGGATTGAACCAAAAGGACAAATAGTTTTTGATATATCTCCTGGAGAGCTTTTTAAATTACAACAATGGGATGATAAATCACAAGAACGTATCTCGCAAGAAAATGATAGACTAGAATATAGTGAATATCATTACATAGAACCAAAAAAATGTATAGACAATATTTATAATAAAATAAATAAAATTCATGAAGAAAATCTTGAATTATTTATAAAATTTGAAAAATCTCGTATAGAATCAAAAAAACAGTATATAACTAGTGAATATGAAAGATTTAAAAAACAAAAAGAAGATAATCTAAAAAGAAAGGAAGAAATATTATACCAGAAAGCTTTAGTAGAAGCGAAAATTAGGGCTCGTATTGTTGCCCAACAAAAATTTTTAGAAGAAGAAGCATTAAAAGAATTACGAACAATAAATTCTCTAGAAGAATCTAAGAATCCTGATTTAATGTAGTTTTATTAAATCGATTAGCAAAGTTATAAGATAATGGAAAACTTGCCATAGCATATGTTTCATTAATATAATCACTAATAATATTAGTGATCTCTTTAATCAGTTGAAATGCAAATG
>JGI10211J14876_10000027_pt1 | contig 44430 bp, 56 predicted proteins | sample Etolagsediment_FD_14876 | JGI IMG/M metagenome (IMG submission 14876)
TTAAGCTATCTTGGCCCGGTTGCTGTTTTTTGTCAGGTTGTGTTTTCATTTTTCACCTTTGTCTTGATTCTTTCAGCAGGCTCGCCAAACAAAAGCTCGCCTTTGATGTTTACTTTCTCTCCCAGATAGCTTATCTGGAAGATGTTTTTTTTCTTTTGGATTTTTTTGATTCCCTTTGATGTCTCTATGACCAGTAAATGCTTGGTTTCGTCAAGCACTTCGCCACGGATACCTATATTTGCCGTGTTGGCCGAGCCAATGATTTCAACGGTCCTACCAATCAGCTCATCCTTGACGAGCTTTTTGACTTTTTGCATAGTCTATTCGATCTGTATTGTTTCTGGAGCAAAGCCGTTCTCAATCAAAATCTGCTTGACTTCCTGCAGGTGCCTGTCTTCTGCAGCCCTTGACTGGCCGCCTCCGCCCTGCAGCTCAACGACGTTGACTTTGACTGTGCCGCCGCAAGCAAACTTTGCTTTGAGCTGTTTAGCCAGCTTATCGAGGTCGATCTCTTTCGGGTCGATCCCGGAAATTATCGTGTATTTCTTGCCGTATTTTTTCTTCACTATCTTAACGATAATTTTCTGGCTCTCTTTTGCGATGCTCTCACAAACGCAGAGATCCTGTGGTAGACCGCATCTTGGACATGCCGTCATGCTTTTTTCGAAACCTCCTTCTTAGCAAGAATCGTGTTGATTCTTGCTATTGTTCTTCTCGCAAGCTTGATCTTGCTGGGATTTTTAGGCACGGTGCCTGTAGCTACCTGAGCCCGTTCTTTAATAAGCTCAGTCAGCAGCTCAAGCTTCTTGGCCTTGAGCTCTGCGTCCGGCAGTGCCTTCAAATCTTTTATCTTCATTTTTCTTTTATCTCTCCAATTTCTTGTGTAGGTTCTTCAGTGACTTCAATATCATCAGGTAATTTTGTATCAGGAGGCATTATCTTCACCCTTATGCCGACAGTTCCTGACTTTAGCTGGGCGCTTGCATGGGCAGTCTTTACTCCTGTCAAAGCAATATCTCCGCATTTTTTTAGGTAGCCTGCATAGAATCTCCAGCTTCTTGCTCTTGTGCTGGGAATCTTTCCAGACATCACAATCTCAACGCCAATTGCTCCGGAATTCATGACATCACCAAGAGTTTTGTGCCCTGTTGCCTTGAATCTCTTGAGACCAAACCGCTCAAGTGTCGAAGCAATCCTTTCAGCGATAATCTGCGCGTCAAGATTTGGATTTTCAACTTCTGAAATCTCAATCTGAGGATTTTCAAGCTTGTATTTGCGTTTCAGTGTATTTGTAAGTTTCTTGATGTTTTCTCCTTTACGTCCAACAACAATTCCAGGCCTTGACGCAAAGATTATAATTTTCTCTCCAAGAGGAGTCCTGACAAGCTTTGTGTGCGAGTGGCCTGCATTCTTCAGGGTAGAAGCTATATAATTCTCAATCTCGTATTCCTTCATTTTTAATTTCAACAGCTTTCTTTCAATCATTCTTTTTTAACCTCTTCTTTGATTTCTGGTTTTGCTATTGCTTCTTCTTTTGTAGCCGCTTTCTTTACTGCAGGTTTCTCTTTGATTTCTGGTTTTGCTTCTTTCGCTTCAGGCTTCTTTGCTTTTGCTTTCTTGACTTCTTTCTTTGCAGTCTTCTTCTCCTCAAGCACAATCTCAATATGAGTTCTTTTTGCACGCCTTCTAATGTGCCTTCCATAATGCCAGGTATCAGGGCCTTTCTGCGCGCTGGCATGCCTTATTGTCAGGTCAGCGGTGCTCAATCCCTTGAACTGCGCATTTGCTTCAGCTGACTCCACTATCTTCAGTATATTCTTGCAGGCCTTTACAGGATACCGTCCTGCAGCCATCCCTGCCTTGTGCCCCATATCATCATTAAATCTTGTGAAAGGCACTGCCCGCTTCAAGTCAATGACTTCAGCAAGAAGTTTCTTGGCCAACTTGACATTCTTATTTCTAATAAAGTTGCAGACCATTATGGACTGCTTGCGCGAGATAGGCAGGGCCATGCCGACTGCCTTTGCGCAGTTTTCTCCAATGCCTGTTGAATACTTGTAAGCCATGTTTACCTCACTGATAAGCTGGCGCTTGATCTTGTAGCTCCTATGCCTGGGCTGGAGTGCGCGACTTTCTTGCGAGTAAGCGCAAATTCCCCAAGCCTGTGGCCCAGCATCTCCTCATTAATCCTAAGCATGACAAATTCCTTGCCATTATGAACCCTGATTGATTTTCCAACCATCTCAGGAAGTATTATCATGTCCCTGCAATGAGTCTTGACATCTCTTTTGTCTTTCTTCAGCGCCTCAAGCAGTTTCTTTTGTGCATCTGTAAAGCCCCTCTTAAGGCTCCTTCGCTCTCTTGCTGGGATAAGCTCTGCAAACTCTTTAAGAGACAGCTTCTTTACATCTTCAATCTTTTTGCCGCGAAACAAAAATATTTTTGCCATGTTTATTTCCTCTTACCAGTCCTCTTTGCAGCAAGCTTGCCGACCTTCCTGCCCGGCGGCGCAAATCTAGATACTGGTTTTTGTTTTGCTTTACGTGCTGAACGCTTGTTTCCGAACGGATGGTCGATTGCATTCATCTTTGAACCGCCTGTTCTTGGATAAAGCTTGTTCTTTGCTTTCTTCTTGTAATGCATTACTCCTGCTTTAAGGATAGGCTTTTCAGTCCGTCCGCCGCCTGCAATAGTGCCTATCATTGCGCGGCAGTTCAAATGGAACTTCCTTTGCTTTTTTGAAGGAAGCAATACAGTAGCATAATTGCTCGTCTTTGTCAACAGTCTTGCGGTGTTTCCAGATGCCCTGCAAAACTTTCCGCCATCTCCTTGCTGGCTTTCGATATTGAATATTGATGTTCCTTCAGGGATTTCCCGCAGCGGCAGGATATTTCCGGTTTCTGCAGGCGCACCATTGCCTGCAGCAATAGTCTCCCCCACGCGAATACCTTCTGGGGCAATCATCAGTTTTTGCTCTCCATCATCATATTTGACCTTGATTATCGGGGCTGAATGGCCCTGGCAGCTGATTAGGTCTGTTATCTTTCCATTAACAAGCTCTTTTTTCAGGGATTTTAGCCTGCCGTCTGTCTTGAACCTGAAGCTCGGAACTTTATATCGCGGGCTTCCTTTTCCCCGTGCCTGTTGGATTAGATTTTTTCCCATCTTACATCAATCCAAGGTTTGTTGCTATGTCGATTGCAGGAGTCTCTTTTGCAAACTTGACATAAGCCCTTTTCTTTCCGTTAGTCACAAGGGTATTTACCTTGTCGACCTTTGCCTTGAAGACCTCTTCAATTGCTTTCTTGATATCAGCTCTTGTGGCTTTAGTGTCCACTACAAATATGAGCTTGTTTTCTGCCTCCATCAGCCTGATTGACTTTTCAGTCGCCAACGGGTATTTGATTATCTGTAGCGGTTCCATTTTACATAAACAAGTTTTCTTTTCCTAGCTTGTCAATTGCAGAGTCTGTGAATACAGCAAGCCTGCCCGGCTTGGAGCCAGGAGCTAAAAGCTCTGCATTGATATTCTTGACCTCGACAATGTCGATTCCAGGAATGTTTGAAGCTGCCTTGAGCAGGCCGCATTTTCCTGAAACAACGAGCAAGGCGCCTTTGCTTTTCTTGTATTTTCTTGCCCTTGATTTGCCTTTTCCTGCGCGTATTTTTTTCTTTTCTGCGCGCGCAAGATCCTTGTCAAGACCTATTTTTTTCAAGGCATCAAGTATTGTTTTTGTCTTATTTAGCTTTTCAAAATCATTTGAAATGATGAATGGGAATTTTTCAGGCAGTGCATGCCCCCTGTCTGCCACAAGCTCTTTGTTCATTGTGGCTGCCAATGCAGAGCAGATTGCTTTTTTCCTTTCCTTGTCATTTATTTTTTTAGCAAACACTCTCTCAGATTTAGGAGGGTGTGCCCTTCTTCCGCCGACGACTCCCGGCACATTTGCCGCAGTCCAGTTGAACTGTGTTCCTCTTCTGGAAGTTATTTTCCTGGGAACCCTTGAGATTCCGTGGCCATAGGAGCCCCTATACTGCCTACGCTTTTTGCTAAGGGAAGCGCTCCACTTCATTCCAGCACGAGGGTCAGCTCCATAAGCCTGTCTGTTGTGAGACTGGACAGCCTCAACAGCTCTCTTGATTAAATCTTTTCTAACAGGCTCTTCAAACTGTTTTGGCAGCTTCTTTTTGCCGACTTCTGCATTCTGTGCTGATAATATCTTTAGTTCCATCTTATTGCATTGTCTCTAGTGATGTATAAACAATCGCAGGCACTTCTTTTGGTATCTTTTTATTCGGCCTGATTGCCTGAGTAAGAGTGATCATCCTTTTTGCAGGGCCTTGTATTGAGCCCTTGACAAGAAGATAATTGTTTTTTACGACGCCATAACGAATAAAACCGCTTTTTGGGTTGACATCAGAAGGAGTGTTGCTGATTTTTAGCAGCCATTTGTTGTAATCAACACGCTGGTGATAGCCTGTCTGGCCAGCATGAGCAACTGTCCAGTTAAGCTTGCCGTGCCACGGGCCAAGAGAACCAGGACCTCTTTTGGTTTTCTCTGATTTGTGCTGTCTTATTGAAACACCAAATCTCTTGACAGGTCCTTGGAATCCTTTTCCTTTTGTAATAGCACGCGCATCAAGCTGCTGCCCTTCTGTAAAGACGTCCGCAACCTTTATCTCTTTTCCTAAGTTATTCTTAGCATATTCAAATTTAGCATTAATGTCTCCGCCAATGCCCATCTCAAATACCTCTGGCTTTTTCTTGCCGATGCCTGTGAGCTTTGGCTGAGTCTGCACTAACAACATTAAATCAACATACTCATCTATTTTAACGTCAGCAGCCTTTTTCTTTGTCTTTTTTGGCAATGGAAAGTTTTTTGCAAGCTCTTTGTCGAGTTTGTCAGCGAGAATTTGAGAAGAAGCATGAAGACCGTAAGCGTCTTTTTTGTAGAGTGTGAAGCCAATCAGTTTCATCGGCGGACACTCAATCACTGTGACAGGCAATCGTATGTCCTCTCCTTTTGTGATGGAGTTTGGCCTGTTGTCAGTCACAAGGATATGAGTCATGCCTGCCTTGTATCCTGCAAAACCCAATGGCTTGGCATCATTGCTTTTAGCCCACGACCTAATCCTTGCTATAATAGACCTGGCCCTTTTCCTGGGCCAAACTTGCATGCTTCCTTTTCTTGGGCTTCTTTTTGTTGGCATTTTTAAATAGGATACTTTACTTTAGCAACCCCTTTATACCGACAAGACCCTACCGAAGCTTTTCGTAAGAAGTAAGGAGCGTTTCTCCACCTCCGACGTTGTACTGAAAAGCTTCTTTTCAGGCTAGTCAGATTTGACAAAGAAACCAAGGTTTGTTTATAAAGGTTACGCAAATTACACAGTGATTCGCTTATCTCAAAAATTTTTGATTTTTTGTGGGTTACGCAAATTACACAGCGCTTTGTTAAACTATTTAGCTTTTTTGGCTTTTTTCTTCTTTTTTGTTAAGTGAGTTAACTTCTGTTTCAAGATGGCGTAATTGACTGGATTCTTGATTTTCCGACAGAAATTATCAGGATTGCAGACATGCATGTCCTGATAATAGGATTTATTAGTGCAATTAGGGGGAAGAACCTTTTTCTTGTTGGCTTTGTGATACCGTAGCTGGCCCTTTATTATAACTTCCCGCAGCTGCTCTGGATTCTTTTGGTTCCAATCAGACAATAATTCCTCTATCTTGTCATAGTCCCAGCCGCAGCTTGTCAAGAAATTGACCAATACAAACAAAGAGCGCTTCTTTCCATCCTGCAGGCCCTTGAGTATAGCCTGAATGCACGGAGGAAAATATTCTGCCGGAACAGCATCTTCTGGGCTTGAGAACTCTTTTGCTTCTTTTATCTCAACCTTCTCCTCTTGAACTTCATGGTCAAAAGCCTGGATTATGAGCTTCTTAGCCTCATTAGGCGCCGGCTTTTTGTCAAGAAAATTCATGTCAACCTTGATGTTCTTTGGCTCTGCATCCTCTTTCTTGAATTTTAAGATATCCTCCGGCTTTATGGGAATGCTGACTAAGCCGGATTTTTCATTAAATGCATAAGGCATCCTGTACAAATGCCTTGTGGCTATCAATACAGTATCTATCTGCAATACTTCAAAAGGATTAAATCTTCCGTTTTTCACGACGTCTTTGAATTTTTTATCTATTTTTTTGCAGATTGTCTTAATGCTCTCATGTTCTATTAATTTTCGAGCTAGATGAGGGCGAATCATCTCACCAAGATAAGCAGCAATCTTTCTAGGGCCTTCTGGAAACAACAATCTTGTAGGCTTGCCGTGGACAGTCCTTGGAAAAGCTGCAAACGGAACCGCGATATGAAAACCATGATTTCCAGAAAACTTGACTGCGATTGTATTAACTCCATGATATTTTAAAGCATGAACCAATAAATCAGCAGCAATAGCAGAATACTCCCAGACAGGACAGTCAATATCCAGCACCAAATCCCAGCCCTTTCTCAACTCATCCATGTCTTTTCTTGATAAGTTAGGGCTTAACTGCAGAGGATTAACCCACAACTCTTCTGAACAATGAAAAGAAGTTGCCCCTTTCTTAGCAAATTCTAAAACATCCTTTGGATATTTCAACACATCCGGCCTCTTTCCAAAGCCCTTGTCACCAAATTTAATAGCAACCTCTTTATCATCAGCAGACTTGATAATAGCATTGCATACGTCCTTTCTTTTATAGTGCTTCAGTAAAGTGCTCAGATGAATAGACATTTTACCCCCAAACAAACGAATACCCTCTAGTATATATTAGTTGCGATGGAATGTCCAGTGGTTAATCGCAAGCTATATTAATAGACAAGGGCTAATGGATTAGAATGGAATGCCAAAAAGAAAAAAATCTTGAAGAATGCACCTGCACTTACCCAGGATGCCCCAGAAAAGGAATATGCTGCGAATGCATAAAGCATCACAGAGAGAATGGAGAGATGCCAGGATGCCTATTTCCCCCAGAAGTTGAGAAAACCTTTGACAGGAGCATAAAGGCATTTGTGAATGCACATAAGGATTTGATTGATTAATCAACGCATTTTTTAATCTTGAATTCTTTATTTTCTGCATCTAGCTCAGCCATACCTCCGATTGGAAGTATTGTGCAAGGACATTTGTGCCCGAATTCATTAATCTTTAGAATTGGAAAATCATACTCTTTTGTTACTTCCAGCACCAAATCTTCAAAATAAACCCTGTTTCCGTCTGCATCTAATTGTGAATCTTTATCAAAACCATAGACAAAGCCTATTACAATTCCTGCAAGTTGTCCAAACACACCCATTTGTTTTAGTTGTGCCAGGCGCCACTGTGTTGTTCGTATATCTGCGTGATATCCTTCTAATGCTAGTATTGAATTATTAAGATCTGGCCAGTATTCTGTTCCTGCAAGTTTTAAAAGACATCCTAAGTGCCCACCCATAATTTTTCCTTTTGCTTTTCCTTTTCTCACGCATTTCCAGTCTGATAATTTTACTATCTCTCCAGATCCACGCATTAATCTTTTCTGGAATTCTTGATGAGAATATTCTGAGTCAAAGTATTCGTCTTTGTTTCCTGCTTTTGCATCAGGGCCATAGAAGGTAATTAATCCTGTTTTCTTGTTGATTGCGTTCAATATAACTGTGTTGTCGCTTAATCCCATGAAAATCTTTGGATTTTTCTTGATTAAGTCATAGTCCAAAAGCTCGAGAATTTCATTTGCAGTCACTCCGCCTTGAACACACCAAATCATTTTGGTATCTTTATCTGCAAACATTTTATTTATATCTGCTGCTCTTTCTTCTGGTGTTCCTGCAGATGTTCCATACTTGTTTTTTGTTGTTATATGTTTTCCCTTTTTAACATTTAACCCAAATCCTTCAACAATTTTTATTGCATTATTTAGCAGAATCTCTTTTTCCTTATCCGTATAATTAGAAGGAGCAACTAATCCAACAAGATCTCCTTTCTTTAATTTCTTGGGAAGCATGATTTAATAGAATAGAGCAAAATATATAAGGCTTACTGTTGATCATATTCCTTCTCAACAACTTCCCTGATATTCTTAGCAATCTTGTCTCCCACTTTATTGACTTTTTTCAATTCTTTCTCATCTGCATTGACAATATTCTTGACAGTCTTCATGTGCTTCAATAATTCCTTTGCAGCAGAAGGGCCTACATTTGGAAGAGCAGAAACAATATATTCCTGCTGTTCTTTCAGGGTCAAAGGCTTCTTGCTTGAATGCAAACTAAAATCCTTGTCACCATTCTTTTCCTGCTCTCTTCTTGCCATAGCTAAAAGAGTGTGAGCAGTATCCTTGAAATCTTTAGTCTGGATGACCGGAATGCCATAACTGACTGCAATAGTGGCAAGCATGCCGCGAATAGCATTAGGATGCACATTGCGCATAGAAAACATATCTTCAGAACCTTCAATAATCACAACAGGACGCTCAAACTTCTGCTTCAAAACTTTCAACTGCGACAACAGCCTGCCGTCAACAATAGAGTCAACAAAATCCTTGACATTCTTTATCTCAACACCAACTCTTGAAGAAACAATATAATCAGCAGAATCAAGCATCTCTAATTTCAAATCAACATTCAAATCACATAATTCCTTAATTGTTCCAGAGCCTTTCTCGCGATAATCTGCAAAAATCTTTATCTTGTCGACATCATTGCAGAATTTTGCCAGTTTTGGCTGCGCCTCTACCTTTAACTTCAATTTTTTCTTCAAGTCATCTAAAATCTTGTGCATCCTCTTTTCCTTGTGAAAAGAAGACCAGCGATAGCCTTCATCACGGGTGTTTTTTGCAACAAAAACAATAACTCTGCCCTTGTCCTGCCTTCCAGTCCTGCCTCTTCTCTGAATTGTGCGGATTGCACTTGGCAGAGGCTCGTAAAAAATAACCAAGTCAACCTTTGGAATATCAAGGCCTTCCTCAGCAACAGAGGTTGCAATGAGAACATTGTGCATGCCGTCCCTGAACTGATCAAGAATCTCAATCTGCTTTTTCTGGCTGAGGCCAGAGCCGTTCTTCTTGGCCTGCCCCACAAAAACAACAGGAAAAACACCTGGAATGTCCTTTATCTTATCAATAATCATGCTGGCAGAATCGCGGTACTGCGTGAACAAGATTATTTTTCCTTTTGGATTGTTTTCAAACTCCTGCGCAACAGTCTCCCTGACTTTCTTAAGCTTTGGATGCTCAATGCCTGCATCAAACAGTTTCTGCGCAAGGATATATGCAGACTTGAAATTGACATCTGCCACAAGATTCTGCGTTGCCTTTACTTTTGTCGATTTTGCCTCTAAAAAAATCTTGCTCAAGTAAGCATGCAATGCAGAGATACCTTGACTCTCCAACAACTCCAAGCCATGCTGGGCTTTCATGGCCTCTGCAAGCAGGCTTACTGACTTCATCCTGAAGAAATCGCGCTCACCAGAAAATAGCTTTGCATGAAGCTTTTTCTGCAAAGCAAGCAGCTCTCTTTTTGAATTATAGATAATTGCCTTGCCCAAGCCATATTTTTTCATCTCATGAATCTTTGACTTGATACAGTTCTTGAAAAATTTCTGGATCTTCAGAAAAGTAGGGGGCAGATCAACCTTAACCCACTTGATGTTCATGTCCTGAACATATTCTGCAACATCAGGGTCCTGATCATTCCTTATCTCAACACCTTCAATGTATAAATTCTTGCAGACATCTGTGATTTTCTCAACATCTGTTCCAGGAGATGCAGTCAAGGCAAGAATTTTCGGAAACTTTGCGAGCTTATTGTATTGTTTTGCGATAAAGACATAAGCATAATCGCCGACCCCCCTGTGCGCCTCATCAAAAACAAGCAAAGATACATCAGCTAAATCTATTTTCCTTGAAATAACATCATTTTCAAGGCCCTGCGGTGTTGAAAAAATAATCTGGGCATCTTTCCACATCTCCTGACGTGCTTTAGGGGGCACTTCCCCTGTAAACAAGACCATCTTTTTATCATCAAAATCAAGCAAATCCTTGAATGTTCTAAGATGCTGCTTTGCAAGAGGCTTTGTAGGAGCCAACAATAATATCTTGGACTTTGGAAAATTATTCAGTCTTTGCTTTGCAAGCATCACTGCAATCGCAGTCTTCCCCATGCCCGTAGGGAGGACAACAAGGCAATTCTTCTCAACACAAGTAGAAAGTATTGTCTCCTGATATAATCTCGGCTTGAAGTTGTTGAGCATTATACAAATCTAATAAATTATATTTAAATAACTTGTGCATGCGTGACCAGTGGCCAGTGCCTAGAAGACAAACCTTTCGTATAATAAATAAAAGACAATCCAGCACACCGCGCCTAACAAGAATGATATGATTATTGAAGCAATCACAGAGAATCCAAGCACATAAACAAGAACAAGGAAGCTTGCTATCATTCCCAGGAAGAAAGCATAAGCAAGCCGTGAGCCAAAGAATAATTTCGAGCCATCTAAAGGAGGGAAAGGCAAGGCATTGTAGATTGCAAGCATGAAATTAAAACCAATCATGCTCTCTAGGAACGCTGAACCTATGCTGTAATTGAGCATCTTAAGCAAGCCTGCAAAAAGCACATTAGCAAGAGGGCCGAGCATTGCAACATAGCCAAGACTTGTGATGCTTGGACCATACCTATGCTTTCCAAGACGCTGTCCAGTAAGCATGTGAATCATGAAATAACTGCCTGCAAAAATCATCAATCTGCCGTTTGAAAAAATAAGCACTGCTATCCCAATCAAGATTCCAAACCACCATATCCTGCTCTCGGGCCTGTATCCGAGATAAAGCGCAGCCATTCTCTGCACAGCGTGATGTATGAAAACAGATATTGCAACAATAATCAAGGCAATCACAAGACTCTTTATGCCCATCAACAAATCAAACTTTTCAGCACCCCACTTGTCAAAAGAGAAAATAAATGCAAACAAGATGATGAGCAGAACTAGCTCGCGCATCTCTTTTTTGTTAAACCAAAAATACCTCTTTAGTCTGTCCTTATATTCGTGCCAGCTTATTGCGCCCATTATAACAGCTATTTATAAATTAAGTATATAAATATTATTCTTTTAATTTTTGTTTGACAAGATTTAGAATGTCTTTTTCATGCCCTGCGCCAACAATGGCAACTATCTTCTTGTCAGGAAATTTCATAAAAAGATGAGCAAGATTAGATGCCATGACCTCATTACGCTCTGTAATCAGGACCTTATAGATGTTAGGGTATCTCTTCCTCACTTTCTTGATTAATTTGCTTATTGTTGCTTGAGTTGGAACTGTGCTCAGGTCAAAGCCGATCTCAGACTGCCGCAGGATGACGCCTTTGACTATGTCAACAAAGAAATTCCATTTCTCTCTCCAGGACAATTCTTTTGAAAAATGCCTTAGCGTTACTTCAATATCCTGGTCAATCAACGCAACGCGGGCCTTTACTTTTCTTGCTTCCTTGAATGCAGCCAGCATGTCAGAGCCAGGGCTTACGCCGACTTTTTCTCCAAGCTTTTTCTCAACCCATGCCCCAATCACCGAAAAAAGCCATCCTTTGAAGCCAACATGCTTGATATGCTTCAGTTTTGGCTTTTCCTTTTTCTCACTAAGCAAGGCAGCCAGGCGCTGCCTGTCAAGCTCAAGCGCAACAATATCCGGCTCTTCTTTTGAAATTACTTTTTTTACTTCATTGATGCTCTGCTTGGCAATATGAGAAGTTCCAATAATGACCAGATTCTTGTATTTCATAAGGTTACATGTATTGCTTGTATTTAAATAGCTTTCGAGTAAAAATAGATGCTGGTGTTCCAAAAAGTTTATATATGCGAATGTTTTCTGAAAATATCATACTTAAAGGAGGGATTGGCTATGTTAAAAATGAAAAAAATCACGGACTGCTATGACATGAAAGTCTTTACTGATCAAGGCGAATACTTTGGGGAGATAGAAGAAGTGCAATTAACCCCAACAAAAGTGCACGGTTGGAGAGTAAGGGCATCAAAGAACTCCATACTAAACAAGATTCTGGGCTCTGCAAAAGGAGTGATTGTGCCGCATCAGCTTGTAAAAGCAATCGGCGACATAATGATAATATCAAAGACAGCGATGCCAAGCTATGCTGAAGAGGAAGCAGAAACACCGCAGTCATGAAATTTATTATTCTTAGTGTCTTATGCGCTTGGCTGCTGTGCCAAGTGATTAAAATTTTTACTTCTAAAAAGAAAAAAGCGTTTTTTGAGACAGGAGGAATGCCGAGCTCTCATGCAGCTTTTGTGAGCGCCCTCTCTACAGCAGTTGGAATATCAGAAGGATTCAGCTCAGTAATATTCCTGGTAGCGCTCGGATTTTCTGCAATAATAGTTCATGATGCAATAAACATAAGAAAACATCATACTGCAAAAGAAGTATTTGTGGGAGTTGCAATAGGCATACTTGTTACATTACTTATGAAAGCAATTTTTTTCTGAACGGCTGTGGTCTAATGGCATGATCCGAGCTTCCCAAGCTTGTGGCCCGGGTTCAATTCCCGGCAGCCGTATAGTAATGTTTATATATGAGCGTTTATTAGAAAAACATAAGGGGAAAATATGAGATGTACAAAACATAGGCGGAACACTGTTGGCGCCTGCAACTGGTGCGGAAAACAGATCTGCCCGTACTGTATTGGAAAAAAAGAAGGAAAAAAGATCTATTGCGACAAGTGCGCACTGCGACTTTCTTCTGTAAAAAGAGCAAAGATTCCTCCAAGCAAAAAGCCTAAAGAGAGCCAAGGCGCCCGCGAGCAGCCAAGGATAGAAGAAAAACCTGTCAAGCAAAAAAGAGTATTCTCAGTTGATGAAGAAGGATATCTGGTGCTAGAACAATAAGGATGATATAAATGAATGTTGAAAAACTTAAAAAAATGAATGAGCTGAGCAAGGAGCTGCAAAAACACGGCATGGCAGACAGCACTTCAGAAGCTTTTTCAAAAGCAGGAGACATAGTACGGGATGAGGCAGTAGGCGAAGTGCTTTCAAAATCACCAGCAAAAGACGGATTTGACCATAAATACCAAATAATGCTTGAAAGACAGAACAGGCAGTTTGCACAAGAAATAAATGACTTAAAGGAAAAAGTTGCAGTGATGCAAGCAGAGATAGAGATGCTGAAAGCAGAAAAGCCAAAAACAGCACAGCCTGAAAAGCCAAAGCAAGAGACGCAAACAAAGTTTCCGCAAAAAGAAGAAAGCAAAGAACATCCCAAACAAGGCGGATATACGCCAGATGATGTTGCAGTAGACAAAGTTTTCTATTTTGGAAAAAAATAATTTTTCCTTACATCTTGTCTAGCAAGAATAAAACAAATAGAAGCGCATACAACAAGATTGTACCGAGTATCATATTATACTTGGTGCGGTCATACCATTTCTGGGCTGATTTTATCTGCTTTTTTTGCACTAACCTCAGCATATAGATATTGAGTATGAATGAGACCAGCAAGATAAAATATGTCAGCAGCATAAGTTTATCTGCAAACAGCAAATACCCTACTGCAGGGGGCAGATGGCTTGCTATAGCAAGATGATACATTATTGCAGCAATAAGAGCTGAGCTGACAATGCCCAATCTCAGTTCAAGCTTGTTAATGCCTAAAAGGAATGTGAAAAGGATTATGAAAACTATGAAAAAAATCGGCAAGAAAAACAAGATAGCTGCATCTTTATATCTTGTAAGCTTAACCTCAAAAATATAAGTTGAGAATGTATGATCATATGGTTCATAATAATGCTCTGTGCTGTAAGCAGTCCAGCCGTCAATATGCCAGCCAGGGAAGAAAACACGCGGATCAATCCCGCTTTTCTGCAAATCAGGCACTAGTTTAACCTTGTCTGCAGTGTGCTTTCTGTGCTCGAGTATTATCTTGATTGTCTGGCCGTCTAAAGGAAAGTCATGCAGTTCCACCTTGTCAATCAATGTTGCGTCTACGCGATAATATGTGAGGTTTTCTTCTGGAATAACAATCTTTTCAACATTGGTCGTACGGCCATTGATTAATTCAAAATCCTCAATAGGGCAATCTTCTTTGCAATTAAATTCAATCCAGAAATCCATGTTATAAGAGCCGACAGCCTGATCATACTTAGTAATGCCTATAACATATAATGAAACAGGAATCTCTTCTTGTGCAAGAACACTAGGAATAAGCAAGCAGAATAAAATAAAAATCCCTATTAAATACCTCTTTTTCATTATTATGCTTTAAAAAAGAAATTATATTTAAATGTTGCTTTTGAAATCAATCATTCTCAACCCTTGGAGCAAGAATAAAACTGAGCAATACCTTGTCTACAACCTTGTATTCCAGTTTCAATGGATAATCCTGGCTGAAGTGGATAGTCACGTCATTTGCCAGCTTGGCTCCCTGGATCATCTTTTTCAGGTATTCAATTGAGTATTTTGCCTTGATAGATGCTTTTGTGTCTGAGTTTATTTTTGTCAGGTCGTCTGCAGGAATGTCAATGCTTGCCTTTGACAAATCGCCTTCTGCACTAACCATCATCTTGTCTGGCTCTGCACTGAATGTAACTGATTCTGCAACAATATCTGCATCGTCAATAGCATCATTCAGGACATTTGATGCAGTTGAGATTATTACAGGAAAAGACAGGTTAGGGACTTTTTGCTCAGACTCCTCTATTTCAATCAAAGGAAGGCTGAAGATCCTGACAGATTTCCCTTTCAAGGTAATCTTAAGCTTGTTTTCAGATGTCACTTCTAAGGATAATATGTCATTTGCCTTTGCTCTTCTCAGGATTTGCTTGAAATTAGCCAAATTTATTGCAATCTCTGTCTCTTTATCAAGCTCATATTCTGTAAATGCACTTGAAAGAAGCTTGAAAACAACCATAGCTACATTAGCAGGATCCATCGCAATAAGCTCAATACCATCTTTATTAAGCTTGAACCGCGCTTCATGCACTAGTTCAGAAATAACTGTGATGCTGTCTTTAAGATATGTGGAATCTGCTATTGTTAACTTCATTTTATACCCCCTAAAAAGCAGAAGTGTTTGCTAATATAAATATTTTGTTATTTTGCAATGGTTATTCCAGATGAAGGGAGTGGCCATTTAAAAGCTGGTGAGCGGTCTTGCCCTCTGTATAGCCCATTTTTATGCCTAAATCTATGAAAGCATCCATTGCGGGCTTTTCAGAGTGCACAGGGATTATGTGCTTTGGTTTCAAGAGCTTGATTAAATCCCTGATATCTTCCTTCCTGCCATGGCCAGAGACATGCGCTCCCTTGAAAATCCTTGCGCCCTTTGCCTTAAGATGATCTTCTAGAATCTCCCTATATGCTCTATTAATGGGTGTTGGTATGACATTGCAGGAGAAAATTACCTCATCCTCGTCCTCAAACCTGAAAGGGTGAATGCCTGTGGACATCTTTGACAATGTAGCCTTTGGCTCGCCTTGATGGCCTGTGACAACCAACAAGTATTTTTCAGGCCCGTCTTTTTGAATTGCCTTTAGTTTCCTGGCAATCTGCTTTGCAAACCTGCACACATCGCCCTCTTTTTGCAGGTGAGCGATATTTGCCTGGGAAGCGGCATCAATGTATTTTGACAAAGACCTTCCCAAGAAAACAATCTTCCTGTTCAGCTTTTTTCCAAAAGCACAGATAGATTTCAATCTTGCAATATGTGAAGAGAATGTTGTCGCAATGATTGCCTTTCCCCTTGAATCAACATCAAGCATAACCCCTCTCAACATCTCTTTAGCAACATTCTCAGAAGGGCATTTGCCGTCATAAGCAGCATATAATGAATTGATGATAGCAGCAATTACTCCTTTTTTGCCTATCCGCTCTAAAGCAGCATAGTTCGGCTTTGTTCCCAAGGTAGGAGAATTGTCTAATTTAAAATCCGCTGCATAGGCAACTGCACCGTAAGGCGTGTGAATCACGACAATAGATGACTGCGGTGTTGAATGTGTTACATTGACAAGCTCTATTGCCAGCTTGTCAGATATTTTTATCTTTGAATTAGGATTAATAGCCTTTATCTGGTTAGGCAGCTTGATTTTTTCGTCTTTAAGGATTGACTTCAATACAGCTGCAGTGAATGGCGTGCAGATAACAGGCGCCTTGTATTTTCCAGCCAGGTAAGGAATCGCGCCAATATGATCCAGATGGGCGTGCGTCGGGATAATTGCCTTTACTTTGTCTTTCCATTCCTTGATAATCTCGTCATTAGGGATGGCTCTTGCTTTTATCAAGTCACTTGCCTTGAGCTTTACGACAGTCTCACCCTCTTCCTCAGTTATCTTGATGTAGTGCGGAAGATGAATGCCCATATCTATTATGACCACTTCATCGTCTACTTTTATGGCAGTCATGTTCTTGCCGACTTCAGCATAACCGCCAACTGCTTTGATTTCAATTGCCATAACTGCTTATTTTAGAGAATAAGTATAAAAAGGTTTTTAAAAATGAATGCGGGGCGCAGGTGCGAACCAAATTTTTAAAAAAAATTTGATCAAAACAGCACTGCGCAAGGCAGTGAGCGCGAACCTTCTTTCAGTCCGTAATTCGCGATATGAGTGTGATGCGGGGCGCAGGTGCGAACCAAACTTTTGAAAAGTTTGATCAAAGGGCGCTCGTCGTTCATGCTCGAGAAGCATTCTATCTGCTGTTTGCTATGCAAACAGGGGTAAAACTCTTCTCTCGCATTCACGATATCGCGCAATAAGAAAAATGAATGCGGGGCGCAGGATTCGAACCTGCGTAGGCACTAAGCCAATGGATGTCTCACCACTTCCGTTGAAGTGGAAGACAGCAGATTTTCATCTTCAGCCTTGAGTCCATCCCGTTTGGCCGCTCCGGCAGCCCCGCATGAGCGTAGCGAATGCGTGGGTGACGGCTTTCTGAACATGTTCAGATTTGTCGGCAGCCCCGCATGGGTGTAAGAGAATTATAGTTGGTATATAAAGTTTATTCTAAAGCCTTCAGTCTGCCTTCAATCATGGAAAGCTCTGACTCTAATTCCTCTATCTTAGAAGTTACTTCAGGCATCTTGGATTTTTTTGCTTTCTTGCCTGCTGCCTTTCTTTTGGGCGATTTCAAAGGAGTCTTAGGCATATGCTTTTTCAATTTTTTATTGAGCACAAGAACCTCGTCAAGAATTCTTTTTAATTCAACAATATATTTTGCCTTTTCCTGCTTGAAGTTCTCAAAATTCTCGTAATCTTTCAAGGCATCAAGAATATCCTTTGATGAATTAAGCAAAAGGCGCCTGGTATTAACAGGATTCTTTATTCCGACAAAGAAGTTCTCCTTGCTCATAGTTCTGGTTTCAATAATGCTTGGTCTATCTCGTATATCCTTCTAGTCACTTCTTCCAGTTCCTTGGTCCAGTTCTCTATCTCTGAATCCTCCTGCTTCTTTATCTCATTGATCTTGCTAAGCAGGAATCTTGCCTGGTCAAGCTTTTCCTTGATCAAGGCCATTATCTCGGTGATATCCTTGTAATCCTCTATCTTGACAAATACTGGTGCTTTTTGTTCCATTTTTTCACCCTTGTGCTTTTGCTATGATCTTGTCAACATATGACAGCTTGGACTCAACATTCTCTAAGGTTTTTCTCCACTTGTCAAATGCCTTTAGCTCCTGGTTCTTCAAATCAGTCAGCCTCTGCAGATACTCTTCTGCCTCAATAAGCTTTGACCTGACAAAATTAGCATTGCTCATTAAAGTGTTATATTCATCCACTGCAACAAACATCGGCTTTGCTTCTTCAGGCCTGATGATTTCCTCTGGCTCTACAATCTCTTCCTTGATTGTCTCTTCAAACACCCTTCTTGGCTTGATTTCAGGCATCTTTATCTCCTGCTCTGCCATGGTCGGATGCTCTGGAAGAGTTGGTATCTCTACATGCTCGAATTCTTCCTCTTCTGCCCTAGGAATCTCTGGAAGTTCTGGCATCTCTTCTTCAGAAGGAATTTCAGGAAATGCCGGCTTAATCTCAGGCAGTTCCAGCTCTTTTGGTTTCTCTGCCACTGCCTCGGGCGGCATTGGCGGTGGAGGGAGCTCTACCTCTTCAGCCTCTTTTTTCTTTTTAAAAAGTTTGAACATTTTTTCCACACCCCAGAGTAATTATTTTTTAAAAACTATTAAAAACTTTTGGGACTATCCCTCGATAGTAACAAGTCTTTTAATAGAAGACAATACTCGAGAGATGCATGAAAGAAGCGTTATGGTGGAAAAAGCATAAAGGCAGCAATGTGCAGTGCTTTCTTTGCCCGCGAAACTGCGTGATAGAAGAATCAAAGATAGGATTTTGCGGGGTGAGGCAGAACCAGAAAGGAAAGCTTTATTCTCTTGTGTATGGAAAAGCAACAGGAGTGCAGATAGACCCCATAGAAAAAAAGCCACTTTATCATTTCAAGCCAGGAACTGCAGCATTTTCAATAGGCACTGTAGGATGCAATCTTGTGTGCCAGCACTGCCAGAACTGGGCAACAAGCCAGGCAAAACCAGGACAATGGCACACTTATGACATGACTCCTGAGGAAATTGTTGAGAAGGCAAAACAAGAGCACTGCTCAACAATCGCTTACACATACAATGAACCGACGATATTCTTTGAATACGTGCTTGAGACTGCTAAGTTAGCTCATAAAAAAGGGCTGAAGAATATCCTTGTGACAAATGGGTTCACAGGAAAAGAGGCACTGCTGGACATAATCAAGTATATTGACGGGGCAAATGTAGATCTGAAGGCATTTGACAATGAATTCTACAAAAAATACTCTGGAGCCTGGCTAGAGCCAGTGCTGGAAAGCATAAAAACATACAAGAAGAAAAAGGTGTGGCTTGAATTGACTAACTTGATTATTCCGACATTAAATGACGACACTGCAAAACTTAAAGAGATGTGCGCCTGGATAAAAGAAAATATCGGCGTGGATGTGCCCATGCATTTTTCTGCATTTTATCCTTCTTATAAATTAGAGGACCTGCCGCCAACATCTGCAGCAACGCTAATGGATGCTCGCAAGCTTGCGATGAAGATGGGCTTGAATTACGTGTATATAGGCAATGTAGTGACAACAGATGAGGATACCACGTTCTGCCCAAAATGCAAGGAAGTAGTGATTGAGAGGGCGAATTTTACAATATTGCAGAACAAATTAAAAAACGGCAAATGCAAGTGCGGTGAAAAAATACCCGGAGTATGGTAACCTTTTTATAGTTCTATCTGATTCCAATTTTCATGGCAAAAATAAAGGCAAGAATGATTATAGAAATGCTGGGCGCGCCGAAAGAATATATAGAGCAAACCCTCACAAACTACCTGGAAAAACTAAGAAATGACGGCATCAAGATAGTGAATGAAGTTAAAGAAGAAGCTAAAAAGCAGGGGGAGCTATTCAGCACATTTGCAGAACTGGACATTGAATTTGAAAAGATTGAGGAATTATTCGGGTTCTGTTTTGACTCAATGCCGTCCTCTGTGGAAATACTGGAGCCAGAAGAATTAAAGATATCTGCATCAGATTTCAGCAATTATCTTAATGACCTGCAGGCAAAACTGCATGAAGTTGACATGGTCGTGAAGACAACAAGAGCGCAGAATGCAGTGCTTGACAAGAATGCAATGAATGTCTTCAAGAATTTCATCAAATTCATATGCAATGAAGCGCACACAACAGAAGAGATGTCAAAAATAGTGGGAATAGAGCCAAAACAGTTGCAAAAATTTGTTGATATTTTAATAAAAGAAGGCAAACTAAAAAAAGAAGGCGATAAATACGCAAAAAATGAGTGATCTTAAACACAGGATAGAATCCATCCTGTTCTCAGCAGGCAAACAAATAACCTTAGAAGAGTTATCCAGATTAACAAAAGAGAGAGATCCTGAGAAGATAAGAGAAGCAATAAGAGAGTTGAAGAAAGATCTTGAGGCTAAGCAAGGCTCTATAATGCTGATTGAGGAAGGAGATTCCTGGAAATTAACTGTTCGCGAGAAATACCTGCCTTTTGTCCGCAAGGTTGTTTCTAAGACGGAATTACCTAAAACAGTCATTGAAACTTTGGCGATTGTAGCGTTTAAAGCGCCTGTATTGCAGTCAAAAGTCATTCACATCCGTACGAACAAGGCGTATAAACATCTTGATTATCTAGAAGAGAAAGGATATATAACGCGAGAGAAGAAAGGAAGAACCAAATTGATAAAATTAACACAGAAATTCTTTGAATACTTTGATGTCCCTCCTGAAAAACTTAAAGAGAAATTTAATGGGTTTCAGGAACTGGACAAGGCAATAGAAGAAGTTGAAACGCCTAAAGAGGTTGATTTAGTTGATGAAGAAGGGCACAAGCACAAATTAAAAGAATACAGCAGAGAAAAACAAGTTGAAGAATATGAAAAGACTCCTTCACCTGTAGAGCCTTATGTCAAGAAAGTTGACGGCCTGGAAGTTTATGGAGAGAAAAAAGAACGAAAAGAAAAGCCCAAGAAGAAGAAAGAAAAGAAAAAGAAAAAAGAAGAAGAGAAAAAAGAGCCTGAAGAGAAATTTGAGCCGCCATCAGAGGAAGAGCTTGCAGCTGCATTGACCGGAGAAGAAATTGAAGAGGCTGAAAAAGAAGAGATTGCAGAAAAAGCTGAGAAAGCAGAAGAAGTGGCTGAAAAAGTAGAGGAAGTTGCTGAAGAAGCAAAAGAAGAAGCAGAAGAAGTGAAAGAAGAAGTTGAAGAGAAAGAGGAAGTGAAAGAAGAGAAGCCTGAGAAAAAACCTAAAAAGAAAAGAGAAAAAAAGCCTAAAAAAGAGAAAAAGCCCAAGAAGAAAAAAGAAGAAGTAAAAGAAGAAGAGCCTGAAAAAAGAATAAAAGTATCAGAAGTACACAAAAAAGCAAGAGAAAGAGCAGCAGAGATGGAAGAATCACCAACAGAATACAAGGCAAAAGGCATATTCAAAGGCGAGATTCCAGAAGAATTAAAAGAAAAGATAAGCAAAAGAGCAGAAGAGATAGTCTACGGAGAAAAACCTGAGATAGAAGAAGAAAAGAAGGAAGAAATTGAAGCAGAAGAAAAACCCGAGCTTCCAAAAAAAGAACCAAAACCAGAAATTGAAAAAGAGAAAAAAGAAGAATTGCCAAAAGAAGAATGATATTACTTCTAATCTGCCCAAAATGCAAGAACCGCATGAAATATCAAAGTGCAGATAGGTATTTGACTGGCAAAAGAAAGCAGTGTGTTTATTGCGGCAGAAGTTTTAAGGTTACTGAGAATATTTTGAAGAAGGTTTATTGATTATCTATTTCTCCAGGTAATATCTCCCTTACCAAAGAAATCTGGAACGTTTTTCTTCCACCATACTTTTATGGCAAAAAGCCCAATAATTCCCAACAAGATTGCGAAAAGTATGAACCATATTCTGAACTCAGATACATCGCTTCCAAAAAGCGTATTGCTAAAAGATATTCTAATTAGAATAATCGCAAGTACAATGCTTCCCACAGATGAAATCAGAGGATGTCGCAACATAAATCGCCGCGCACCATAAAATGTTTTGCTGGCCTGCGGCCTTTTCTTTCTGTGCGGTTTGAACGTCTTATTTCTCTTTTTGTGAGGGTGACGTTTGGAGTGCGATTTTTTTTGGTGACGCCTTGCCATAAGAGACTAATTCTATGGCAGAATATATAAATTTATCGTTGGCTTATGCGTTGAACTACCTTCTTAAAAATGGCAGATTAGCAACAGTAATCTTTATATACTCACTATTCTTTGATTAATATACTGTGTGAAAATATGAAAGAACAAATTAAATTTGAAGAACTTACAGATGACGAAAAGAAAGTATTGCTAAGCGCCTTTGATTACGAGGTTGATAAAGAAGGTAACATAATAGACGCACTACTTAAAGAGAAAATCATTTCAGAGATAACAAGACAGCCTCTAACGCTAAAGAGTGCGGCACTAATTACAGGTTCTCTTAAAATTATAGACTCGAATCCTCTTTCTATTTCTCGGTACTTGAGAGAAGAAACTGAAAAAAATGACTCCTGATCAAATTCTATTAGCAATCAAAGACTTGCAACTACCAGAAGCGTTAGCGTATCTTGCGGCAAACAAAATTCTGAATCTGACTAAGAAAGGCTTTGAATCTGTAAGAAAAGCAATACAGAAAAAAACGGCAAAAAAGAAAGTGGGTTTTGTTCCTAACAAAGATGAAAATACTTTTTTAAAAAGGGTTGCGGAGCGAGAGTATTTTAGGGAGTTTGGCTCTATTCTGCCGAATCATAAATACTCAGATTTTATCCGAGTTGGGTATCTCATCGCCCACTTAAACAAACTTGGAGGACAAAACAACAGACAAAGAGTTATCGAAATTAGGAGTTCTATCTGTCAAAGACCAAACGGAGTGTTTCTTATTAAAATTGTTAATTTGGTTACTACCGGCGCAGTTGTACCTGTTATCGATTATCTTTCTGAGTTAAAAAAACAAAAATATGATTCAGAACATATTGCGGATATCTTTAATGAAATTATGTTAGACTGGAAAAAATACGCGTATTTCGTTAAAGCTACTACCAAGATGAAAGAAATTATTACAATTATTAAAAGAAAAGTGGCAAATGATCAACGATTAATTATGATTTTTTCTTACGGTTCTGCAAAAGACCAAACTACAAAAGCAGTGGCGCAAATCCTAAAAGATAAAATCACAGAAGCTTATTTTTATGAAAGTAAAAACAATAAAGAGGGCGATAAAGAAGTTCATAGCTCAACTTTCACTTTAATCGAATCTTTCAATGGAACTACAGAATAATATCTGAGAGCATAAACAATTTCGTTCTATGTTGTTGAAATAAACAGATAATATTTGCCATATGCCAAATAATCAGTTCCTCCTCTAAGCGAAACCCCTGAATTCGGCCTTCTCAGCCCGTCTACCCTCAGAATTCAAGCAAAAGGTTTATAAATGACCATCCTTTTTTGATTAATAGAGAAATACTTGTTTCTCGTGCTAAAAATGGAAACAGATGCAGAAAAGACAGAGCCAAGAATCATGCCAAGAGTGATTGAAGATGAGATGAAAGAATCTTATCTTGCTTACTCTATGAGCGTCATAGTAGGCAGGGCCCTGCCTGATGTAAGAGACGGATTAAAGCCAGTGCACAGGAGAATTCTGTATGCCATGCAGAGCATGGGGATGCTTCACAATAAGCCATTCAAGAAATCAGCAAGAATAGTGGGAGAGGTATTAGGAAAATATCATCCACACGGCGACACAGCAGTATATGACGCAATGGTGAGGATGGCGCAGGACTTCTCATTAAGATACCCATTAGTGCAGGGGCAAGGCAATTTTGGCTCTGTAGACGGCGATTCTGCAGCAGCAATGAGGTATACAGAAGCGAGATTAAACAAATTAAGCGAAGAGATACTGCAGGACCTTGACAAAGAGACTGTTAAATTCGTGCCAAACTTTGACGGCAGCCTGAAAGAGCCTTTTGTCCTTCCATCAAAAGTACCGAACTTATTGATAAACGGCAGCTCTGGAATTGCAGTAGGAATGGCAACAAACATCCCGCCTCATAACATGGGAGAGATATGCGACGGAACAATACAGCTTATTGACAATCCTAGCATCACGCCAGATGAACTGATTACAACTGTTAAAGGCCCTGACTTCCCGACAGGCGGAATCATACAAGGAACCACAGGAATAAAAGACGCTTACAAGACAGGAAGAGGAAAGCTCAGGGTAAAAGCAAAAATAGAGGTTGAGGAAAAGAAGAGAACAAGATTGATTGTTACAGAGATACCATACCAGGTAAATAAGTCACAACTAGTAGAAGAGATAGCAAAATTAGTGAGAGACAAAAAGATACAAGGAATCTCTGACCTAAGAGATGAGTCTGACAGGGAAGGAATGCGGATAGTCATAGAATTAAAAACAGGAGCAAATTCTGACATTGTTACAAATCAATTATTGAAGCACACAAGACTGCAGACCACATTTGGAATAATCATGATTGCCTTGGTTGACAGCGAGCCAAAAACACTGAACTTGAAAGAACTATTAGAACAGTTCATAAAACACAGAAGGATTGTCGTAAGAAAAAGAACAGAATTTGAATTAAAAGAAGCAAGTGACAAGGCGCATATTCTTGCAGGTTTGATAGTCGCATTAGACAACATAGACCCAGTAATCAAGCTCATCAAGGCAGCAAAATCAGCAAAAGAAGCAAAACACGGGCTGATTGAAGATTACAAGCTGACAGAAAAACAATCACAAGCTATTTTAGACATGAAACTGCAGAGGCTGACAGGCCTGGAGCAGGACAAGATAAGAGAAGACCACAAGAAACTGCTTGAATTAATTGAAAAACTGAAAGAAATACTTGGAAGCGAGCCAAAAATACTGAATATAATCAAGGAAGAGCTCACTGAACTAAAAGAAAAATACGGAGACGACAGAAGGACGCAGATAATTGCAGCAGAAGCACAAAAGATAGAGGAAGAAGAGCTGATAAAACCAGAAGAGATGGTCGTTACACTCACACATGCAGGATATGTCAAAAGACAGCCGCTAGATGCTTACAAGAAGCAGAAAAGAGGCGGCAGAGGAGTCATTGGCATGGAGACAAAAGAGACAGACTTTGTAGAGGAAATATTCACTGCAAACACGCATGATCATGTATTGTGCTTCACAAACAAGGGAAAAGTGCACTGGATAAAAGTGTACCAGATGCCAGAGGCAGGAAGATATGCAAAAGGCACGCCAATAGTGAACCTATTAGAGCTAAAGAATGAAAAAATAACAGCAACAATCCCAATAAGCGAGTTTGCAAAAGACAAATACCTGTTCTTTGTGACAAAAAAAGGAACTGTAAAGAAAACAAGCCTTGAAGAATTCTCAAAACCAAGAAAAGGAGGAATCATAGCACTAGGACTCACACCAGAAGATGAATTGATAAGTGTTGACTGGACAGACGGAAAAAAGAAAATCATAATTGCAACAGAGCAAGGCATGGCAGTGCACTTTGATGAAAAAGATGTAAGGCCCATGGGAAGAACAGCAAGAGGAGTAATTGGAATAAAACTAAAAAAAGATGACAATGTAATCGGAGCAGTTGTTGCAGAAGATAACAAGACATTATTGACAGTTACAGAGAAAGGATATGGCAAAAGAACGCCTGTAAAAGACTACAGACTGATAAGCAGGGGCGGAGTCGGCGTAATAAACATAAAGATAACTGACAAGAACGGAAAAGCAGTTGCAATCAAGAGTGTTGCAGACGATGACGAGATCATATTGATAAGCCAGCACGGAATCGTTATAAGAACCGCTGCAAAAGGAATAAGCGTGGTAGGAAGGGCAACACAAGGAGTAAGAGTGATGCGCTTGCACGAGCAGGACAAACTGGTGGCAGCTGCCAAGATAATCGAATGAAAGCAATAGTTCTTACCAACAAAGGCATAGAAGATATTTCTAAACAAGAGATAAAAGAGCTGATAAATGCCGACGCTCAAATACATGAAGGATTTCTGACATTTGAAGCAGAACAAAAAGACCTGTTTGTTTTATGCTACAAAGCCCAGTCACTGACAAAAGTAATAATGGTGGCTGATGACCTGAATGAATATGTCAAGAACAAGACATTCGCAGTTAGAAGCAATGAAAAAGAGCTTGAGATAAAGATTGCAGAAAAAATCCAGGGCAAGGTTGACCTAAAAAATCCAGATGTCACAATCTATGCAGTTGATGAGGAATATTATGGCATTGACTTGACAGGAGAAGACTTGAGCAGAAGAGACTACAGGATCTTCCTTGGCCCAGAAAGCCTTAAAGGAACAATAGCATATGCCCTAGTGAGATTATCTGGATATGATTCCAGCAAGATACTCCTAGACCCTTTTTGCAGGGATGGAATAATACCAATAGAAGCAGCATTGTACGCAACAAAACTTTCTCCTAATTATTTTAAGAAAGATAAGTTTGCTTTCTTGAAAATATTTCCAGATGTAAACCTGGAAGAATTTGATAAAACATCAGAAGCAAAGATAACTGTCAATGCAACAGATGCCCAGATAACGCACGTAAATGCAGCAAAGAAAAACGCCAAAATAGCAGGAGTCAACAAGCAAATCAGTTTCAGCAGAGTGATGCTGAAAGACATTGACTTGAAATTCAAGGATGTTGACTGCCTTGCCACAATGCCTGTGCAGGGCAAACAAGAAGAATTCTTTAAACAAGCTGAATTAGTCATGAAAAAAAACGGGAAAATAGTTCTCATCCTGCGNAAAGATTCTGAAAAATANAAAGAAGCTGGAAANAAGTTTAAATTATCAGAAGAAAGAAAAGTCCTGCAGGGAAAAGAAGAATGGACAATCCTTGTTTTTACCTGTGTTTCTTAGAATATCTCATAAATCTTTTATTCAGATGAGGGTCATTCTGTTTCTTATGCAGACCGTTTCTCTTCCAAGGCTGGGCTGGTTTTCTTTCTTTGACACAGTCGTGCTTGAGCAAGATCTCTCCTATTTGGTCTCTGTACTGTTCTTCTTTCTTTTTCTCAAGCCCTGCGAGAGGCATGTATTCCCAAACTTTATGTATGACCCTATTAACTACATCTTTAGGCAGCTGGCCGTTATTGCTAAGGCCATGAAGTATCTTGTGAATAGCAAAGTGGTAATCAATATTTTTCAAATAACGCATGTGCTCTGGCTTGTTTTCTTTAGGTATTCCTGCTTCTTTTACAACACGATTATTAATCTCAGCACATTCGCGAACCTCTTCCAAGCCAATCTCTTTTCTTACAAAGGCATCATAATTATTATCAAAAATAGTATTATAACAAATTACTTTTTGCTCTTCAACAGCAGCTTCAATAGCTTCTTTTTCTTCAGGCGTGTTTCCAGTATTGTCTAATGCATCCAAAAGCTTCAAAGAGCAAAGCGCAAGCTCTCCAGGCCTTCCGCTTTTAGCCAATAGATAAGATGCGCCCATAAGATTCTGCGCAAAAAGCTTGTAAGCAATATTCTTTTGGTTTTCTTTTTCATCCTCAGGAAGGTCTGTGTATTCCAAAAGATCAGTTATCTGCTCAGCAGTTGTTTCAGCAATGTCCACTGCCTTTCTCAGCTGTGAAAGGTCTTTTGGCTCATCTGTAATGCTTCTAAGCATATTCTCCAGATTATCAATCAATACTTTATTGACAGAAATTACGTATTCTTTTGCATCAAATTCTTCTTCAAAAAATTGTGTGTATGCTTTTGCTAAATTATGAACAATATGATTTATGCTTTCGGGTTTCACTCCGTTTTCATCATATGCGGTTGCAATAGCCTGCTTGCCTGCAAAATTAAGAGTCTCTTTAAGTTCTTCTGCATCAGGCATTTCATCTTCTTTGGCAACCTCAAGCAAGCCTTCAAGATTTTGCATAGTATCTAGAAAATCACCTGTTTTTGCAGAAACAATAGCATTGATTTTATAGAGTTCTACTTTATTTTGTCTCAGTTCTTCCTGGCCGTCTTGAGACTTGAAATAAGCTTCTGCCTCTCTTTTTTCAGATTCTCTCTTTCTTTGTTCAATTTCTTCTGGAGTTGAATAAAGATCGATAACTTTAGCTTTCAGTCCACTTACTATTTTTTTAATTGGTATCATGTTGTTGTCTTCGCCCCGAATATAGGTAAATAAGCAATACCCCTTTATAAACCTTTCGGTTTTTAACCACTCAAGAGTGGTTAATCAATAACAGGCAAAAGGTCTCTAGAAGCTCTGAAACCCCTGAATTCGAGCATTTCAGCAAAAATGCTATATTTCAGGACATATTATATCGATACATTTAAATACCCCGCAGCACTACTATATCTCGGGTTGGGAAAGCAAGTGGCTTCCGGTTTTCAAGAAACTGAGGAAAGTCTGCCCACCATAAAAGGCCACTTCCGAAAGGAAGATCCAGCAATGGATGGCAACATCACAGAAACGAAACGGCCTTTAGGGCGCTATGATGCTGCGACACCCTGGCGACAGTGGTTAGATAACCAGCTGAGTCATGCGCTAAAGGATGCGTTGAAACGGATAGGACTGGTCGGTGCAAGCACAAAATGTGCGCTTAGTAAAATGCCACACAGCCTGCCCATAACAGATAAAACTGTTAGCATTGTCGAAGACCAATGCTCTGGAGGCTGACAAAAGGCAGCTTACGCTTACCCAACCCAACTTTTACTCACATAAAATCCAAACAACCTTCATTTTTACAAAACTTTTTTATAATAACACAGGATAGTACTTCAAATGGCAGATAAAAAGGTTCACATGCCGACAAGCACGGCAGGATTGACACGATATTTTGAGGATTACAAGAGCAAGCTAGAGTTTAAACCAGGACACGTCATCATATTATCAGTCCTAGTTATCTTGATAACAATAATTCTGCACATATATGGAAGTTCCTTGTTAGGATTAAGCTAAAAATGCTTCAAAATTATTTTCGCGAGGTGAAGTCAGATTATTCCAGGAATGAATTCTAGGGCAATGGCAAAAGCCATGAAGAGAATGGGAATACAGCAGGTAGAGCTTGATGCCAAAGAAGTAATCATCAGATTAGAAGACAAAGAACTGGTTTTTGCAAATCCGCAGGTCGCCAAGGTCAACATGATGGGACAAGAGACTTTCCAGATAACAGGAACGCCAGAGGAAAGAGCATTAAGCACAGAACCAGAGATATCAGAAGAAGATATACAGACAGTTGTAGACCAGACAGGAGTGGACAAGGAAAAAGCCCTGGAAACAATCAAAAAACACAAAGGTGATATTGCTGCTGCAATAATCGAGCTAAAAGAGGAATAAATGACAAAAGAACAGATTCAAGAAGCCCTGATGAACGCAAAAGAAGAGGTTAAAAGGGCAGATCATTTGTTTCACGTTACTTTGAAATATACAAGGACTGTGGATGTTCTTAAATCTGTTATAGAGCGGCTGATAAATTCATTTAATTTTGCTATGGAAGCTTTATTGATACACGCGCACATGAAAAAAAAGATAGAGAAAGTGCCGAAGATACCTCTTGTGAAGGCAGAGGCTATCAAGAAGATTTATGCAGACGATAAAAAAATGTGTGATTTCCAGAATTTTTTCATGCTTTTAAGAAAAATCGACAAAGCAAAGTTTGACAGAGACCGAGAATACAGACGGCATGTCACGATGACTGCAAAAGTAGATGATGAAGATGCAGAGATAACTATAGATATAATCGGAGATTACTTCAGAAAAACCAAGGAATTCATAGCTTGTGTCGAAGAGATAGTAGAAAACAAGAAAGAGTAAAATGGAAATTAAAAAGGCAATAGAAGAAAAGCCTTGGGCGCCAGAAGAAAAAGCAAGAGTTCTTGACATAATTGAAAGAGGAAGGAGGCAAAAACCAAGAAGAGTCCGCATTGCTGACGAGCTGGCATACTGGATGTTTTTGCTTTTGGCGATTGTCGGCAATTTCGTACTTTCTGTTATATTGGTGCCGTTCATGCTCATATTATCAGGATTTTACTTATTCGGCCTGCTGTTCCTCCTGGGATTTGCATTCGGCCTGCTGATAAACGTGATACTTAAAGAGATACAGAAAATAGAGGTAAAACAACACGTAATTCCTATACTTTTGATAGTGGCGCTGGCATTAATCAACATATATATAATTGCAAGATTCACCAATAAACTAGAACTTTTATTGCAATTACCGACACCAGCACATAATCCTTTGCTTGTGAGCGCAACTTATGTAATAGCATTTACCCTGCCTTATCTATATTCTGAATACAAAAGAGCCACGCGCAAGAGTTAGGTTTATAAATAATCTAAAATTAGTATATTTCTTATGGCGATAATGGCGTAATGGTAGCGTATGGGATTGTGGTTCCCATGGCCCGGGTTCGATTCCCGGTTATCGCCCTCAAATCTAAGAAAGCTACTTCAAAACCTTTTCTGGAAGAGAGTAACCCTCAGAAGTCTTTTCTACCTGGCCTCTTTCTACCAATGTATCTGCACATTTTTCTACCAAACTTTCAGAAGGGGTTACTTGGCCTTTTAATGTTGGGCACGCAATTGCCTCAGCAAGCTCGCTAATAGTACAGGGCTTTCGCGCCTCAAATATATGACAATAGACCTCATTTTCAAACCATCTTTGATTTGCTAATCTCAAATTTTCTAAAGTGTTTGGCAATCCTGCATGATACATATTCTCCCCTCCATCAAAGAAAAAGCAAGCATAGTATAAAAATGTTTCTTGAGTTTGCATTTCCTTTGAAAAGCACAACCTACAAAAAATCAAAGATTTTTTGAGGTTAGCAAATTACTGCGTAATTTGCGTAACCTTTATAAACAAACCCTGATTCCACACTATCATTAGCCCGAGTCAAGGCGGCGTTTATAGGGTTGAAAAACGCTTTATTCTCTCGTGCTAATAGGGGTTAAATATGGCTGAAGAAAAAATCAAGCATTTAGTACGTATCGCAAATGCGGATATGAAAGGAACAAAACAGATACTTTATGGTCTGAAGAAGGTAAAAGGCGCAGGAATCATGTTTGCAAATGCCATATGCAAAATGGCAAATATACCTACAGATAAAAAAGCAGGCGTTCTTTCTGATGAAGAAATCAAGAAAATAGAAGCAATACTCAAGGATCCACTAAAGTATAACATCCCTGTATGGATGCTTAACAGAAGAAAAGATATGGACACAGGAGAAGACAAGCACCTGTCAACAGGAGACCTCAAATTCACAATCGATACAGACATCAAACAGATGAAGAAAATCAAGAGCTACAGAGGAATAAGACACATGTTCGGACTTCCTGTTAGAGGCCAGAAGACAAGAAGCAACTTCAGGCCAAACAAAGGAAAAGTAAAAGGAGTCCAGAAAAAGAAGGTAGGAAAGAAAGGCGGTAAGTAAAAATGGGCCAACAAAAATTAAAAATTTTTGAGCCCCAAATTTCCACAAGGTGAAAATTATGGGAGATCCAAGAAGACTGAGAGCAAAATATAGCGGACCAGGACATCCCTGGCAGAAAGCAAGGATTGATGAAGAGAAAGCCCTTAAGAAAGAATACGGCCTTAAAAACAAGAGCGAGATATGGAAGTATGATTCTAAGCTAAAGAATTTTGCCAAGCAGGCAAAAAGGCTTGTTGCTTTGACAGGAGACCAGGCTGAAACAGAGAAAAAACAATTACTGGAAAGACTGGAAAGACTGGGCCTTATACAGGCAGGAGCAACAACTGAGCAGGTTCTTGGCCTTTCAATAAAAGACATTCTTGAAAGACGACTGCAGACAGTAGTTTGCAGAAAAGGCCTTGCAAAAAGCATGAAGCAGGCAAGACAATACATTTCACACGGACATATAACAATCGGCGGAAAAGCAATCAAGGCACCAGGCTATATAGTCAAGACAGCAGAAGAAAACACTCTTATGTTTGTTGAAAAATCAGCGCTCTCAAATCCAGAACATCCAGAAAGGGCTGTGGTAAAGAAGGCAGAGCCGGAAAAAGAAGAGAAAAAAGAAGAGAAGAAAACAAAGAAAAAGACCAGGAGAAAAACTGTCAAGAAAAAAACAGCCAAGAAGGAAGAAAAGAAAGAGGCGCCTAAGAAAGAATGAAAAAATACAGAAAAGAAAGATGGGGAGTAGTGCACATTTACGCCAGCTATAATGATACAATAATTCATGTTACAGACATATCCGGAACTGAGACACTTGCAGTCGCATCTGGCGGCATGGTAGTCAAGTCAGACAGGATGGAGAACAGCCCAACAGCTGCGATGATTGCAGCTAAAAGAGTCGCAGAACAGGCTTTGGACAAGGGCCTTACAGGATTGCACGTCAAAGTAAGGGCTCCAGGAGGCCACAATGGGCCAAACAATCCAGGTCCAGGAGCACAGGCAGCAATACGGGCGCTGTCAAGAATGGGCTTAAGAATAGGATTTATAGAGGATGTAACCCCGGTACCTCACGGCGGTTGCAGAAAAAAAGGTGGAAGGCGAGGCAGGAGGGTATAAAAGAATGGCTGAAATCCAAATGCTAAAAAAAGACAAAAAAACAGGACGTGTGACTTTTTTACTTAAGAACACAAATGCAGCATTCGCAAATTCAATGAGAAGAATGATTATTGATACAGTGCCGACAATGGCAATAGAAGACGTGGAATTCAGGAAGAACAGTTCAGTGCTTTATGATGAGATGATGGCGCACAGGCTGGGACTGATTCCTCTGAAAACAGACCTTAAAGCGTATGTGATGCCTGCAAAATGTAAATGCGAAGGAAAAGGATGCGCAAGATGCACCCTAAAACTCACGCTGAAAACAAAAGGCCCTGGAACAGTCTATGCTTCAGACATAAAGTCAAAGGATCCAAAAGTGAAACCAGCATATCCAAAGACTCCGATAGTAAAACTGCTAAAAGGACAAGAACTGGAGCTAGAAGCCACTGCAATCCTTGGCGAGGGGAGAGACCACGTAAAATTCAGCCCAGGTCTTGTGTGGTACAACAAAGAGCCGAAAATCACAGTCAACAACAAAGCAGAACTTATTGAGAAGTTCAAAGAAAAATATCCTGCTGAAATATTTGACAAGAACGGAAAAATCAGCGCAGACCTGATCATAGAAAACGGGCTTGTTGACGCATGCGACGGCGTATGCAACGACCTTGTAAAGATAGAATACAACGATAAAAATTTCATATTCAATATTGAACCATGGGGGCAGTTGACTCCATCAGAAATGCTTGCACATGCAGCCACGCTCTTTAATGAAAAATTAGAAGAGTTTGATAAAGGGCTCAAGTAAGGCATCCGCGGGAATTAATGCGGGGGTGCCGGAGTGGCCAAACGGGCTAGGTTGAGGGCCTAGTGGCTTAGTGCCTGCGCGAGTTCGAACCTCGTCCCCCGCATACATAAAATGCGAACCCAAATCAAGGATTTGGGAAGCATTTCAAAACCTTTGGTTTTAAAATGAAGAAGACAGGACCAACAAACGAAAACATGAAACAGCTCATACAAGAGTTGAAGAAAGAATCAATTAGCCAGAAGGCCAATATCTGGAAAAGAATTGCGCAGGACCTGTCAAAATCATCCAGGCAAAGAAGGGTAGTCAATGTTTCAAAAATAAACAGGTGCGCAAAAAAAGACGAAACAATAGTTGTACCTGGAAAAGTGCTTGGTTCAGGAGATCTAAACCAAGGCATAACCGTGGCAGCATTCAGCTTTTCAGATTCAGCTAAAAAGATAATCACAGATGCAAAAGGAAAATGCATCACAATACAAGAACTGCTGAAAACAAACCCAAAAGGCAAAAATGTGAGGATCCTAGGATAAAATGGCAGAGATATTTATTGATGCAACAAATATGATTGTCGGCAGAATAGGAGCATATGCCGCAAAAAGAGCCTTGCTAGGTGACACCATAAAGATACTTAACAGCGAAAAAGCAGTGATGTCTGGAAGGAAAGAGCAGATTGTTGAAAGATACTACAGAAGGAAAAATGTCATAGGACAGCCGCAAAAAGGGCCTTTTATCTCAAAACTGCCGGACAGGTTCTTAAGAAGAACAATAAGAGGCATGCTGCCGTACAAGAAAACAAAAGGAGCAGATGCGTACAAAAGGATATTGTGCTACCTTGGCATTCCAGAACAATTCAAGGACAAAAAACTGCAGAAAGTCCCTGGCGCAGACATATCAAAATTAAAAACACTTAAAAAAATAACAGTAGAAGAGGTTTGCAAGAAAATATGAAAGTCATACACGTATCAGGAAAGAGAAAAAGAGCCGTTGCAAGAGCGACATTAAAGCCTGGCGCAGGAATAGTGAGGATAAACTCAAAACTTTTAGAAACAGTTACGCCGGAAATATATAAAATGCGGATGAAAGAGCCTTTAGTCATTGCAGGCGATGATGTTAATAAGATAAACATTGATGTTTCTGTCAAAGGCGGCGGAATAGCAAGCCAGGCAGACGCGGCAAGACTTGCAATAGCAAGAGCGCTGGTTGCATTGAACAAAGACCTGCAGAAAGACTTTTTAGAGTATGACAGGACATTGATGATTGCAGATATAAGAAGAAAAGAAACACACAAGCCTAACTGCCATGGAAAGGCTCGAAGCAAGCGACAAAAGTCGTATCGATAGGATCTATGTACGCCGGCCTTGTTTGGGTTGTTCTTTTGATTATTGATTTTATTTGTTAAATGAATAATAAAACAGTGTTATTGGCGTAACCAACCATCATAACCAGAAGTATCCAATTTCCATTCATCAGTTCTTTCAGTTATAAATTCTTTATTTTCTCTAGATTTGGCTTGCGAGCCCTTAGATTTTTGTACCGTTTCATAAAAATTAATCATTATATCAAATGCTTTTATTGTATTCTCCGTCCGATGAATTTCTTGATCAATTCTTTTTCTTTCTTGTTCAGCTATCTCGATTTCGTATTTTGTAGTGATTCCCGAAATTGCGAAAATAGTATAAAATAAGGCCTCCATTGCTGCGAGTGCATACTTTCCTTGAGCCAAATTATATATGCTGTGTGCTCCAACGCCAACAGCAGATATACATAATATGGGATTTATTAACTTAAGCACTAATCTCTCTAAACTTTTAGGTTTCATAGAAAATATTCAATCTTAACTCTTTATAAAGCTTCACTCTCAACACTCCCTCAAATCCCACAGTTATTGGGACTATTTTATCCGTAAATCTTTCGCTTTTTTCGTAAATAATCACAGGTCACTGGACATTTTGTCGTAGTGTATATAAATCTCCATTTCTAATACCTTGAAAAGAGAACACGCAGAACTGCTAAATAATGATTCGCTAAAAAAATCCTTCGGATTTTTTGGCGCCCAGAAAAACTTCGCTTTTCTTGGGTTCGGTCTGCGACACGAAAATCAATTATGCAGTTCTGCTCAACATTCTCTTTTCCCGAAAACAAGTTGAGATTTCCAATAAATTGAGGAAATCTCAACAAGAGAGCGGGATTTCGAGGTGTTAAAATGAAAAAAATAGATTTACTGGATTATATCCCTGAAAGGATTGTCTCTGGAAAAAACGGCAAGTCTTATGAAACAATGGTTGAACCAGATGATGATTCGTATATACTTTCTTATCAGTATTTAATATCTAATCAATTTTCAAGAAATGCAGGAACAAAAAGAATGTCAATGAGAATCCCGCAGTATATTGATTCAAGCCCACATACTTTTCAGGTTTTAGGATTGCTTCACGCAGAGGGTTCAAAAACTGCTAGAGGTACATACACTTTTTGCAATAACCAACCAAATATAATTAATCTTGTTCTGGATTGGTTTGAAAAACAATTTAATATCCCGCCTAATAAATGGAAGTGGAGTATAAAACTAAATATAAAGGAACCAAAAAAGAATTATAAAGAGTTGGTAGAGAAGAAAGTGGCGGGTTTTTGGACAAAAAACACAAGAATTGTTCCTGAAAAATGCTTTCCAAAAAAGGTTACATATATTAAGAACGTAAATCACACAGTTCGCAAAGATACTGATTTCGGTTCTTTAGTACTTGAAATACGATGGAATATCTTTAACGAATTTGTGAGAAATTTTGTGAATAAAATCTTTCTCAATTACAGTAAATTTTCAATTTCCCAGCTAAAGGAGTTTATGAAAGGAATTTTGGCTGGCGAATCTAATGTTGAAATTCATTTACCGTCCAAATGTTATAGAATTTTTTTAAGCGCTATTCAGGATGCTGAAAGAATTGCGTATAAAAAAATGCTATCAAGAGTAGGAATCAAATCTATTGATTACCCTAAAATTCACGCAGTAGTAATCTCAAAGAAAGAAAACATTCTAAAAGTACATAAACTGAAATTGATGGAAATTCATAAGGAAAAATACAAGAAATTTTTACAATTAATTAGTCTTTACAATTCTAAGAAATCACGTTAAAGACCAAAAAGCCGAAACCTTTAAATACGGTCATCTAATAGACATAGCTAATAAAATAATAACGGTGGTTAAATGATAATACCAATAAGATGCTGGAGCTGCGGAAAACCAATTGCGCAGGTATGGGAAGAATTCAAGACAAGAGTTGAAAAAGGGGAAAACAGAAAAGACGTTATGGAAGATCTGGGACTTTCAAGATACTGCTGCAAAGCAATCATGATGGGGCATGTAGACCTGATTGATACAGCAGCAAGGTTCAAGAAATCTTGATTTTTATTTTTTTAAAGCTATTTTAACAAGCTTGTCAATCAGCTGGGAATACTTCCAGCCCTTGTTCTTTTTGAGTGTTATTGCAGTGTCAGAAGCAGGGCCTATCCAGCAGTTTGGATTTATCTCAATGACAAAAACATTCTCTTTCTCATCAACACGCGCGTCAACAGTGGCATAGCCAGAACAGCCTGTTGCCCTATACACGTTTGCGGCAGTTGATTTTATTTTCTTGAGCAGGGATTTTGAGAATCTTTTTTCAATATTTTTTGTAAGCGTGATGCTGTCCTTATAGGCAGACTTTTTTTTATGCCATTTTGCAGCGTAAGAAAGAATCTTCGGCTTGCTCTTGAAAGAGCGCAGGTATTTCAGCTCAGAAGGGTCAAGCACTGTGAGTTTTTCCTTGCCCATGACAGGAATTATCAGGTCCCTGCCCTCAATATATTCCTCAACAAGAGCAGCAGGCTGTTCATGAACCTTAAGAACTCTTCTCACTTTCTTCTTAAGGTCTTTTTCATTATGAACAACAGAGTCTGAATAAATTCCGACAGCAGCATCGGCACAAACAGGCTTGACAATCAGGGGAAACTTCAGGTCTTTTCTCAGTTTTTGCCTAGAAGATTTAAATTCCTGATAGTTCGGGGTAAGAATGTTATTCTTGACAAGCGCTTTCTTGATACTCCTCTTGTCATTGCACAATTTGATTGTCTTGAAAGAATTCCCAGTAAAAGGAATGCCTGTTTTCTCAATATCTTTCAGAACCTTGAACTCAATGAAATCAACATCATCCTCAAGACCGTCGCACATGTTAAAGATTACATCATATTTTTTTTCAAGTTTCAAAGATTTCTCAGGATCATACGCCTTCTTTGTTACTTCATGGCCTTTTTCCTTCAGCGCCTTGCAGATAGCCCTGTCAGTCCCAGGCATGCACTTTACTATTCTTTTCTTGCCGTTAATAGTCCTTTCAATATCTTCCTTCAGATATAATGCCAAAACCCGCATTTTATCAAGATAAAATATAACTGTTATAAAAACTTTGCCACACAGAAAGGTTTTTAAAACAGCACAATATTCTCTCCATTGATGGAAAAATTCGATTTCAATGCAATAAGCAGGAAATGGCAGAAGAAATGGGCAGAGAAAAAGATATTTGAAGTATCTGCAGATCCTAAAAAGAAAAAATACTATGTTCTTGAGATGTTTCCATATCCTTCAGGGTCTGGACTGCACATGGGCCATGCTTTTAATTACATAATAGGAGACATCTATGCAAGATTCAAGAGAATGAACAGCTTTAATGTCCTTTACCCAATGGGATACGACAGCTTCGGACTTCCTGCTGAAAACGCAGCAATAAAAGCAAAAACAAGCCCGCAAGAATTCACCAAAAAAGCAATAAACAACTTCATAAAACAGCAAAAAAGCTTGGGATTAAGCTATGACTGGAGCAGGATGATATCCACCTGCGAGCCAGACTATTACAAATGGAACCAATATTTTTTCCTGAAATTCATGGAAAAAGACCTTGTCTACAGGAAAGAATCTCCTGTCAACTGGTGCCCTGAATGCAATACTGTGCTGGCAAATGAGCAAGTACATGACGGCAAATGCTGGAGACACAAACATACAGAAGTAGAGAAAAAATTCCTGGAACAATGGTTCATAAAGACAACAGCATATGCAGATGAACTTCTTGCAAAGATACCCAAACTAGACTGGCCGGACAGGATAAAGATAATGCAGGAGAATTGGATTGGCAGAAGCTACGGCGTCACATTAAAATTTGATATTGTTGATGAAAAAGGAAAGAAAATTGATGAGATTGAGACATTCACGACAAGACCAGACACAAGCTACGGAATAACATACCTTGTTTTAGCAGCAGAGCACCCCAAAGTAGTTGAGTGGACAAAAGGGACAAAATACGAAAAAGAAGTAAAAGCATTCATCAAAAAAGTAGAGAAACAAAGCATAATAGAAAGAACAGCAGAAGGAAAAGAAAAAAATGGCGTGTTCTTAGGAAAATATTTCATAAATCCCTTCACAAGAGATAAGTGCCCGCTGTGGGTTGCAGATTATGCATTATATGATTATGGAACAGGAGCAGTGATGGCAGTCCCTGTTCATGACCAACGAGACTTTGAATTTGCAAAAAAATACAAGCTTCCATTGAAATTGGTTATTTCTCCGCCTGCTTTTGATTTAGATATTAAAAAGATGACAAGAGCATATGAAGGAGACGGCAAGCTGGTGAATTCAGGAGATTTTAACGGCATGAACAACAGAGATGCAATAGAGGAGATAGGCAAATTTGCAGAAAAGAAAAAATGGGGAAAAAGAACAGTGAATTACAAGCTAAAAGACTGGCTTGTATCAAGACAGAGATACTGGGGAACACCAATACCTGTCGTGCACTGCAAGAAATGTGGAATAGTTCCTGTGCCAGAAAAAGAGCTTCCAGTAAAACTGCCAGATAAAGTGAAGTTCGGCGCTGGAAATCCTTTGGCGTCCTGCAAGGAATTTGTAAACGCAAAATGCCCAAAATGCAAAGCTGCAGCAAAAAGAGAAACTGATACAATGGATACGTTCTTTGACTCAAGCTGGTATTTCTTAAGATATACTGACAGCAAAAACAACAAAAAACCTTTTGAGAAGAAAAAAGCAGACTATTGGATGCCAGTAGACCAGTACATCGGGGGAGCAGAGCACGCGTGCATGCACTTGATCTATGCAAGATTCTTCACAAAAGCACTAAGAGATATGAAAATGGTGGATGTTGATGAGCCATTCAAGAGATTATTTAACCAAGGCATGCTTCATGGAGAAGACGGCCACGTGATGAGCAAGTCAAGAGGAAACGTTGTTCTGCCGGAAACAGTATCAGAAAAGTATGGTATAGACACAGCAAGATTCTTCTTAGTATCAATAGCCTCTCCAGACAAAGACCTTGAATGGAGTGCAACAGGCGTTGAGGGAAGCATGAGATTCATGAAAAAAATAATGAATTATTTTGAAACTATTAAAATAGGAAAATCAAGCAAGAAAGTAGAGAGCAAACTGAACAAGGCAATAAAAGGAGTGACAGAGGACATTGCCAACTTCAAATACAACATGGCTGTAATAAAGATAAGGGACTTGTTTGATTCACTTGAGACAGAAGTGAGCAAAGACACGCTTGCAAAATTCTTGAAACTATTAAGCCCGTTCTGTCCGCATATTGCAGAAGAGTTGTGGGAGAAAATAGGCAACAAAGAGTTTATTTCATTAGCTGCATGGCCGAAATTTGACGCAAAGAAAATAGACGAGACTGCAGAACAAAAAGAAGAGACAATACATAAGATATTATCAGACATAAGGCAGGTGCAGGAACTGACAGGAAAAGCTGAACTGAAAAAAATAACATTCATCCTCCCTGCTGAATGGAAATACAAATTCTTCAAGGAACTGAAGAAACATATGGAAAAAACAAGAAATGTCGGAGACATCCTGAAAGCAATAATGGCCACAGCCTTGAAGAAACACGGCGCTGACATAAGCAAGCTTGTTCCTAAATTAGTCAAGAGCCCTGCAAGAATACCAAAAATCATCCTCAGCCAGAAAGAAGAAATAAAAAACATCAAAGACGCAGAAAAAGAAATAAGTGTGCAATTCAAGGCAAAACTAGAGATAATTCCAGAAGAAAAATCAAAAGAAGCAAAAGCAAAGCAGGCAATGCCTGGCAAGCCGGCAATACTTGTTGATTAATTCTAAAAAGAAAAGCGGGCAGGCACAAAAGGATCGAAACAATGCAAGCTTGATTTTTTACAAATATACTTCAGATATTAATTTATCTAATTTCTCTTTTTTGATCATATTTCTAAAATTGATTCTTTCTCTAAAGCGTATAACTGCTTTCTTCGAGAGAATTCGTAAAGTAAACGCGTCTTGGTTCCATTTTTTGTTGATGTCGCAATTAATCGCAAAAAGTTTTCTTAACACGTCTTTTATCTCCAATAGAATGTTCTTCTCTTTCTGAGTTAATTGTATTTTTACTCTGTAATACATTTTATCTTTATATCTTCGATTAGTTGTTTTGCTGACATCACCTTCAGCATCAAAAAAACCGCTTAAAAACATTGCAAGAAAATTTTCATTTGTTAATATCCACTTAGGAATACAAATTTTGCTTTTTTTCCCCATCTGCAATCCTACTTTTTTGTGCAAAAACCAATGCAAAACTTTACACGACCCGATTCTGCCAATCCAAACATTATTGGCAGGTCTTTTATTAATGGTTAATCCTGTCCCGAATTTATTTTTAATAATGCTGTTTATCAATTCAATCTGTTTAATATCAGAATCAGCATATGATATTTCATATCCTCCTTTTCCGCTTCTTTTAAATGTTTTGAAACTATCTTCTAAATATCCATCGCCTAAATGATACCCTGCTAAATAAGCTAAGTCTGCATCTAACACAGGAATATTTAACTCATGTCGAGACCGCGGCACTCGCGCAGTATTTCCTTTTAGAATTATATTCTCACCAAGCAAATATTCTTCTTTAGGCATAGAGAAGATTAAGTAATTTTTCTTTATAAACGCTACGCATACTTGTCCAGTGGGTGGGAACAATAAATAAAAGCGGGCAGGCATGTCAAAGAATGGACATAAATACAATCTATTGGTTGATTCTTGACCTTTCCTTGGCTCCGCTACCCTTTGAGCACCAGTTTAACAAGTTATGGCTGCTGTGTTCCCACCCTGACCAGATTCCTCATCAAATGGTCCCGAAGGACAGAGCTTCATAGTTGAGGACAAGACCAATAAACGTTATTCATGCCTCTTCTAGACTTCACCCAGTCATAAAGCCGATTTACTGTGACAGGAGACGGCTAACCTCCCGGTATAGCCTGCCCAGCATGAAATAGCTCAAAACTGTTTAAAAAGGTTTCGTATTATGCTGTACTCAGAAGTCGCGACAGCTTCTTTTTCTCTTTTAAAATATCTTTCCTGCTCTTATGGTATGCAAGCACCCAAAGACAAGCTATTATTGCATAAACTCGCACTATTTTGAAATCAATCTTGCCGTACGTTTTTGATATGTTCCTTATGATATTTTTATCTGCTGTATCATAATACATCACTGCAATATCGAACAAAGGATCTCCAGAAAGCGCATCTGCAGCATCTATAATTCCAGATAGCTTGCCTTTGTTTATCATTATGTTATCTGCGCATAAATCAGAGTGAACTAACCGGGAATCTTTGAAATTTAATAAGTATTCTTTAAATTGATCATATTCTTTCTTTATTTGTTCTACTTTTATTCTTGATAATTTTCCTTGGCGCCTGCATTTTCTGAGGCAATCAACAGCAAGAGTGTCTGTGAAATCTTTCCAGGAGTCATATTTTCCAATTCCGGGCTTTGCTAAAGGCCCATATTTTTTTGTTTTTATTGTATGCATTTTCTTTAAATAGCTGCATACTTTTTGCACAAGGGTTTTCCTTTGCATATTTGTCAGTTTTATGTGCTCCATATCTATGCCAGGAATGCACTCCTCAATCAGATAATTCCTTCTAAGAATAATAGGTTTTGGAACGGGAACACCTAATTTATGCCACTTCTTACAAGCCCAGGCCTGAATCTTAATCTTATTTTGATCCTTAATAGGAACTCTAAGAACAAAACAACCCTTGTTTGTCTGAGCAATATATACTTTATGATCCCAGCCTTTTGTTGCATCCTCAAGTAGGCGAATCTCTGCTTTTGTCTCTTTTTCAATTATCTTTTTTGCTGTATTAATATCCATATAGGGAAGTAAGAACAAGCAGTATTAATATCTTTTGCAGTATAGAAATGCATATTAACTGGCAGGGCATAGCAAACAGCATGGAACCGAAAATACTATTTCTGGGCACAGGCGGTGATATAGCAGTTACTAGCAAGCAGACCAGGGCCTCTGGAGGGATAGTGATACAAGTAGATGACTGCCAGTTTCATATAGATCCAGGTCCAGGAGCATTAATCCAGGCAGCAAGGCACGGCATAAATGTAAGAGACCACACAGCAATATTAGTGAGCCATGCGCACTTATGGCACTGCAATGACGTAAATGCATTGATAGCAGCAATGACCTTGAATGGGATGGACAAGCACGGTGTTTTGGTTGCAAGCGAATCTTTCCTGAAAAGCGGATTTTTGACAGAATTCCACAAAAACTGTGTTGAAAAGATAATCCCTGCAAAGCCAGGCAAGAAGATAGGCATAGAAAACATAGAAGTAAGAGCATTGGAGACAGAGCACAGCGACAATGACGCAGTGGGCTTCAAGTTCTTCACGCCAAAATTCATCTTAATCTATACAGCAGACACAAAATACAAGAAAGAATTAATTGACCAATACAAAAAAGCAGATATCCTTATACTTAATCATACTTATCCATTCAAGACAAAGAAGCCAAAAACCCTCAGCAGCGATGATATTGTTAAAATAATAAAGAAAGCAAAGCCAAAACTTGCAATACTAACGCATTTCGGTAAAAAACTGCTGAACATAAACCCGATATATGAGGCAAGAGAGATACAGAAGCAGACAGGAGTCCAGGTGATAGCAGCAGAAGACGGCACAGCAATAGACCCATTGTCCTATTCTGCAGACTTAAAACAAAAAACCCTCAATCTTTACTCTAAAGCAAAGAAGAAAGAAGAATAACAAGATAGCCCACAAAACAGCCAGCACTTATAAAAGGCATTGCAGGATAAAACTTGTTCTTTTTTCCAAGCAATAAAAGCATCAATAAAGCAATTGCTGCAAAAACAGGAATAATCATTGCCTTGTACAATCCAACGCTCTTGAAAACAACTCCTGCAAAAATCAACGGGAAACCAAGATCTCCTCCGCCTAAAATTGCTGTCTTGACCTTCACCAGTTTCCCTTTCACTTTTGGCTTCTTGGGCAGCTTCAGCTTGTAAGGCATGAGCAAGCCTGCAAAGACACCGCTTTTTGTCTGAAATTTTGCCATGTGAATCATGTGCTTTGACTTCCAGACAGCATACATGTCATACAAAGACAGCAGAATCATCAATGCAAAAGCAGCAAACAGGTTCATGACAGGAACAAAAATAACTGCAAGCCCGCTGTAAATGAACAATTCTGTGAAATTATGAACAAATATGTTCGGTCTATAGACTTTAACCAAGGCAAGGATAATTGCAAGGAATATAGAGATATTTGCTGAGATAAATGCAGAAAACGCGACATGCAAGCAAAGAGCCACTGCAACAAAGAACCAGAGCTTCCACAAGCTTATCTTTTTCCACTTCACTAATATCAATATTATAATCGTGCCAATAACAATTGCCCCGAGGATATACAAGAATGATTTGGCAGGATCAATATCCGGCCTTTCAATGTCCACACCTCCTATGCCTGGCAGGGACTTCCAGGTAAGCTCTCCTGTCTCCACAGTCTGCCCAACATCAACATACCTGCTGGTGATAATAAGCCCGATAAACTGGGTAGCCAGAAAAAGCGCCACTAAAAATAATGTTATTTTTACTGCATGCTTCATAAGGCAAAAAATATCGCAAACATATATAAATATATTCTTTTTCTATAAAGATATGAAAGTCCTGAACAAAGCAGTTGTTTCTGTGTTCATCAAAGAAGATGAAGACCCAGAAGAAATAAAGTCAGCATTATTATCATTTATTCCTTTTGACATAGAAAAAGAGAAGATACAGGTGCAGCAAAAGAGTGCGGCAGGATTTGAGGATAAAAAGATAAGAATACTCAAGATAGAGCTGGAAAAGCCAAGGCACACAAATGCATTCCTGAAACATTTATTAGAAAAACTAACAAAAGAACAAAAAGAGATGTTGTTGAGCCAGGCAGAATCAAGGCTTGACAACCACCTGCACTTCTTCATAAGATTTGACAAAGATAAACTATTAAACAAAGAATATGAGATAACAGACAGCGGAAACTGCTTCCACATAAAGCTTCATATAGCGGCATTTCCAAGCAAGAGGGAAATCGCACTAGAAGCAATCGAAAAGTTATTAAAAGCCAAATAGAAAGCTAGAATTATGGCAAAGATAATAGACCCTTGGGGCTCTGAACTTGAAGAAGACTATGAAAAGATAGTCAAGAGCTTTGGACTAGAGGTTTTTGATAGTTCTATGTTTCCAGACCCTAAC
>JGI10211J14876_10000028_pt1 | contig 44351 bp, 38 predicted proteins | sample Etolagsediment_FD_14876 | JGI IMG/M metagenome (IMG submission 14876)
GCCTGTTCCTGCTGTTAATACCTGGCCCGGCAGGTGTAATTCCCCGAACAGTATCGGCTCGTACTTCAAAATGTCTGCATCGTTTGAAAATTGAACCATCGATAAATACCCCCTTAATCAAAGCATCAGCAATGGCGGATAGCGAATAGATAAAAATACTAAACGCTATCCGCCGCCCCCAACACCGTTTTTTAGCTGGCGCCTAAATCGCGAATAAGACCGTGGGCCGCCTCATTCTTGAGCTCCACGGCATACTCACCAATAAGCTCGCCGCACTCATAGTCACCACTGCTCGCCAACGGCTTGAAATAGAAGCTCCGCCCCGCTAAAGGCAGCACGCTCACACGAGATGAATCTAAAAACAAAGCTGCATCTTGTGGCATCCACCGCGTGGTAACAATCCTGCAAATACCGAAGTCGCTTTCGTAAATATTAATCATATCCGTGAAAGTGGTATCACCGGACGCGTAGCTCCGGCTCTCCGCCGTGAAAGCATTTATCTTTCGCTTCTGGAATCCGCCGACAACAATCAAATCCACGTTGCCGCTGCTGTTCTCCCAAATCTTCCTCAGCACATAATTGATTTTGGCCTCGTCAAGCGTATCACCTGTCGGAAATCCGCTGTCGCCCGTATGAAAAACATTCGTCCCTAAATGCTGGATAATGCCCTTCATAGACCTTCTCACTGAACCGCTGCCTTCCGGATTGCTCGCCGGCTGGCCGCCGTTGATTACAGTATTTTCCAGGTCACGAATCAGTTCACGAAGCCGCTCTTGTTTTTGATAATCCATCTCGTCAGCAAGACCCAACTGGCTCGCAGCCATATCGGTTCCGCTCACTTCCACCGCAGCGGTAAATATCTGCGTGTAGTTGCCGCACCTGCTGCGATTGGTAAATCTCGCACCGGGCTTGTCTGCCCCTTCAAGGGCCGCATTTCCAACAATGTTGATCACCTGGTTATCAGCCAGGTCTTCTGCAGTAGTGCCCGCATAACCCCGAACCACCGTCAGTGTATTGCTGTTGATACCGGTCACAAGCATCAATTCCTCTGACCCTTCCACTTGAATCTGGTCACCTACGCGGAATCTGCTGCCGTGCTCGACCACAAAATCAGTATCAACATCCGGGTCGGTAAAGGTGTCATCGTCGATAGCATCCTTATTGGGCAAAAGTTCATCTTCGAGCCACTCGTGATGCGTACTGGTCGCCTCTCTCATCGGGTCACCAAATGCATCCAGCAAAGGAGTCTCGTAAGGTGAAATTATCCCGATTAAATCTGATACGTCCTCAGCCAGTTCCGGCAAAGTCGTACCCGCCGAATATGTCGCTTTTCCTGTAAAAGCCATTTGTTTCTCTCCTTCTTCAGTTTACTATTGTTAGTTCTTGGTTCGTACTACGAACTAACTACTCAAATAAAATTTCTTCGCAGTTTCAGATACTCATGCAAATCTGTTCGATTACCTGTCGTTGCTGCCTTCTTCGCTGCTCTCTCAAGAACTGTCTGGCTGTTCTGCATTCTGTCTTTCGCCCCAGCAGTCTTTTTTGCCGTCGCCGCAGCTCTGGTGCCGCCAAACAGATATTGCTTTTCTTTTTTCAACTGCTCAATCACACCATCCAAATCCGCCTCTCTCTCACCCCCAACCTTGGCCTTGGCAATTAACACAGACGTTTCCAAATCGATAGCTCCCGCAGCAGCTAATTTGTGGGTCAGTTCCTGTTCCATCCGGATAATGCTCAATTGCTCGGCCATTTCGGAGGCCTGCGACTTTGTCTGGGCTAACTGCTCAGCCAAAGCTTCAACTTTCTTCTCAGCACTCTGTGCCCTCTTTCGATAGCGGATCGACTCGGCCACCGGAACAAGCTTCAGGCCGTCACCCTCGCTATGTCCCGCTTCTGTCTCTGACAAAATATTTTCTTGCGTCTCAATCGGACTCATACAAACTCCTTCTTTGTTCATAGTTAGGAGTAAACAGCTCACAAACTATGAACTACGAACTATGAACTACGAACCCTCATATCCTAATTCTCTGAGCACCTGCTCAGTCGGCACGCCCAGTTCCTTTTTAATCTGGGCTTCTTTCAGCTTTTCCGTCGTATTTTCAGGCAGCGGACTCGGAAAAATAATATCGACCTCTCTATCAGCCCCGCCGGTTCTGTAGATGTTCGTCTTATCGAGCATATCCAGAGCCATCCTGCAGATTTTCTTCAGCCCTTCCCCGTACGTAAATTTCTTTCGTTCTGTCTTTGAAAGCATCCCCATAAGCGTCAGTCTAAGAGCCACAGCGCTTGTAAGGTTACCGAGTCTATTCTTCAAAACCCCCGCCACAAGAGGCGTAACTCCGCTTGCCTTATCCATTGCCTCTCTAATCTCTGCGATGTGCATATCCTCGCTTGGCATCGCAGCATCCCCGCCGAACTCCTCGATAGTCGCCTCCGGATTATCGGTGTACCACATTCTCCCGGGTGACACGGGTCTATCCTCAAAGCCCTCTATTCCCTTGCCCAGATACATCTTAAACGACTGGAACGTAATCCTGCTCGCCCTGTCACTCAACCGAGTATTAAGCTCGTCCTGCAAAGGTATCAATGGCTCGACATCGCTTAGCCCCTCGTAGTAGTATGGCTGAGCAATGTTCTGTATATGCACCACCGGCAGAAACCCCCACGGCAATTCACCCTCTGCCACAAGTTCTTTGTCTTCATACCTCTGCCAGCCCGTTGCCGAAATAATCTCTGTCACCACAATCGATTCGCGTGAATCGCGAACCGTATTTCGTGAATTATGACCGAAGATGCGAGATACTAACCACGAACCACGCGACATCTTCTTCACGGCGTTTTTCTTCTGGCAGAAGTGCTGCACGTAATATCTGATTCTTTTGTAGTCGTCCTCTTCCAGAACAGGCAATGCTCTCGGTGCTTCAATCAGTTCCAGTTCGATTGTTTGTGCTAATTGCAGCACATCGTGGAAATTGTGAATTGATGATTGACCCGCCACAGGTAAACCCGTTAACGAATCGAAAATCTCTTTGCCAGGCCTGACGAGACAATCGACAAAACCATAGACACTTCCGAGCACTGCCATATCCTGGAAAAATCCGATACCGCCGTTAGCCGCAAACATTGTCTTCAATATAGATTCGATTTCTGCACGTTTTTGGCTGTCCGGCGATTTGGAAACAAAACTTATGGGCTTTCCAAACAAAAAATCTACCGCTGCATTTATTCGCCACGCAATATCATTCTCGATTACTACTTCTTTTCGCTGCACATCACGGACAGACTGCCCCACAAAGACACCTGCATTCGCCGAGTGCACAAGCCCCGTTATTCTCGCAGGCAGCCCACATTCCTGTGCCTGCACATAACACCTGCCGGACTCACCCCCCGCTTCACGCACGGGGCCCGGCATCATTCGGTTGCCGTAATATTCCCACAGCTTCGTGAAGTGCCCCTGAATCTCTACAGAGCGTTCATCAACGAGCCACTCGATGTAATCCGCTTCAAACTCTGCGTCTTCAAAAATATCAAGGTTGAATCCCATATTTCTCCCTTACTATTTGGTCTCACTATTCACTTCTCACCCCTTCTACTATTAGACCAACTTGCGCATTTGTGCCGAAAAAAGGATTGCTGTCAGCAACACTTGTTGAGCTAATTTGTTATACTGAAAGCAGTAAAAAAAAATTTTAAAAATCCCGATTTTTGTTTCCAACTACCTGCACTTTTGATTGAAAACCTTACCTCGCGGCCTTCAGCATCGTCCGGCAAATAACTCCCTGCTCATTAGATATAAACTGGAGGTAACGCCGGAAAAATGCCGATATTCTGTTAGGTAATGTGTGTTAATTTTATTGAATACATGTTAATTTAAGTGGGAGATAAAAATGAACAAAAAAATAAGATGCTTCGGAATCATATCCGGGATACTTGCATTCATCCTCTGCCTGGCAGCGGGATTAATAGTGATAATCACATGTTACGATGAGAGTCCGGCAGGCATTCTTCGTAGGGCCGATGCTTATTATTTATTGCATAGCCAACAGCAAATAAAGAGCAGCTTCTTAGGGGTGGCTCTGTCCCCAGCCGCTAAATAAACCTCTACTTCTTCGCAGCAATGATTTTGGTTTTGCACCTGGGTATGGCGGACAAAAACCTGGCGCCGTAACGCTTATTAACTACGCGAGAGTCGAGGACAACCACAATGCCCGTATCGCTCTTGCTGCGAATCAGCCGGCCGAAACCCTGCTTGAACTTGATAATCGCAGAAGGCAACTGATAGTCATAAAAAGGGTTGCCGCCCTGTGCTTTTATCTGCTCAAGCCGACCGGCAAGCAACGGCTGGTCGGGAACCGCAAACGGCAGCCGAACAATAATCACATTCGAAAGTCTCTCGCCGGGCACATCAACCCCCTGCCAAAAACTGTCCGTCCCAAACAAGACACAGTTGGCCTCAGTCTTAAACCGAGCCAAAAGCGAGGTTCTGTCGAATCCCCTCCCTTGCTGAAGCAGCTCAATATCATTCTCGCCGAGCCAGTCGCAGAGCTCTTCAGCAATTCTCTCAAGCATAGCGTAGCTGGTAAAAAGCACAAAAGCCCTGCCCCCAGTCTGCTGTACGTATTTTCTCACCACTTTGGCGGCAGCTTGAATAAAAGCCGGTTCGTTCGGGTTTGGCAGGTCCTTCTCGATGTAAATCGTAACCTGCTTTTCGTAATCGAATGGTGAACCGAGTTTGATCGCATCAAAATCATCCAGGCCGATTTGGCTGGTAAAGAAATCAAAGCCGCTTTTATCATCAGCCGACCCGCTGCTCAAAGTTGCGCTTGTCAGTATCACAGATTCATATTTATCGAACAAATACCTTTTCACATCCGCCCCAACATTCATCGGTGCGCTTCTCAAACAGACCGCCCTCCTTCTATCGCCGGCCACTTCAACCCAATAGACGCAATCTGACCGTTTCTGTATCAAAAACTCACCAAAATCCTGCGCCAATGTTCCACAGCGGTCGATGAACCGCATAATCTCAAACCTTTCGTCAATATCCTCGGCCTCCTTGGCCAGCTTGCCCAATTCCAATCGCAAATCCTTCAAATGCCCGCTCACTCTGTCTTCAACAAAATTTTTATAACATCTGCCGTTGGTTTCATCCTTTGTTCCCTCGTACCAGTCCCGAATCTGCTCAAAGAAAATCTTTGACTCGGCCCTCGTCCGGCTGACCGTATCAATCGCTCCCTTTGTATCCCCATAGGCTAAAAGCCCTTTATGCGTCCGCGGATTGTAAAGACTATCAAGTAAGAATTTGATTTTACGGTCGCTGATATTTATTCCGAAGTGCTCTTCGGCCACATGCTCGATATTGTGTGCTTCATCCACAATTACGTATCGATAATCTGGCAGAATCGAGGCCCCTTGCTCTTTCAGCACAAGGTCGCTGAACATAAGCGCATGGTTAGCCACAATAATATCAGCGCTCTCTAAGTGCCGTCTCGCTCGCCAGTAAAAGCAATCGCGAAAATACGCACACTTTCTGCCCTGGCAGTTGCCGTGCTCGCTTTTGACCGCGTCCCAGATATGGTTTCTCGGCAAAAATCCAATATCACTCAGAGAACCGTCTTTTGTTTGTCTGGCCCACTCGCCTATTACCGCAAGCTCTGAGCCAAACTCATCGAACAGCTCTCTTCGCCTTCGCATCACAAATTCAAGCCGGCGTTTACAAAGGTAATTACCTCTGCCCTTCGCCAGAACCGCCGTGAATTCATAACGCATACTATCGCTTAAAAATGGAATGTCCTTGCCGGTTAGCTGCTCCTGCAGCGTGATGGTAAAAGTGCTGATTAGCGTCTTCCCGCCGTCTCGACCGACCAACTCTATCGCAGGGATAAGATATGCGAAGCTTTTGCCGACGCCTGTGCCCGCCTCGATTGCCAGATGCCGACCATTCGCAAGTGCCTGCTGAACCGCACACGCCATTTGTATCTGTTGAGGCCGTTCCTCAAAACCGGAAAAAGATTGCCCAACAAGCCCTCCTTGAGCCAGTATCTCTCGCACATCCATTTCTACCCCGGATTTCCCAAGTAGTGAATAACAAATGAACAGGATTTTGATAGTAAGAGGTTTATGGAAACCATTCAAGCCATTTTTATAGTGCTCACGATTAAGTTTTCCCGTTTGCTCGCGGGCAACCGGCTTTAGAATCCCCTTGTCGTCTGGCGAAGACAGAAAAGGGGACAATCTTACTCGCGGAAATTTACTACCCTGAAGGGTATACTGTTCTGATTTGGAGAAGGCAGAAAGGATGCCCTGAAAGTCAATTTTGACCAAAAATTGAAGCTCGAATTTCACGCCGGTGTTAGTCACCAGCGACGCCGGCTTGTTAGCATACAGACAAATTGATGATGTGTTTTGGATATTGCGGCTTTACATCGTGGCGTTGTAAGTTTACAATGTGGTTTTGCAGGGTTACATCGTGATATTGCAGCCCTACCGATAACGCCGCGATTTCGCGGCCCAAAGCTGTTTTGAAGAAACCATAGAAACATTGTTGGGAAGGGAAAATGCAAAATGAAGAAAGCTAAAGGAACATTTTGGATGCGGGCAGGAATTTTACTACTTGCAGTGCTGTTTGGCGTGCTTGTCTACTTGTCAGCCGGTTTTTTGCTGAACGACATAAAGGTGTTTCAGCAACCAGATAAAGACGAATTCTTCGCAAAACACACTGATCACTCTCTTCAAGACAAGCTCGACAAGCTCAAAGCCCTGCAAATGCAACTACAGGAGTTGGAGCATAAGCACAGGCTCTTGAGTCAACAACGTGGCTTCATCAAGGATTCGTCATCAAGTCTCCAGATAACCGTTGATAATCTCTTCAAACTCAAAGACCGCAATCAACAGCTTATCTCCAAAGAGCAATTTGGACTGGTCCTTAATTCCTTGGACAAGATCATCGAGATTCAAAAAGAGTATAAGACGACGGCAGAGCAGTATATTGAAATAACAAACAATAAGTATGCCGTGCAAAAGGATATCGCGGCGTTGAAAGGTCGCATAAAAGAACAAAAGGATGCAACACGTAAACTATACAACGAGGCTTTACGCCGCCAAAGGATCAAAGCTACGATATTGAGAATGGCATTTCTCGTGCTGCTTGTTCTGTTGTGCACCGTTGTATTTGTCAAAAAGCGCAAGAGTATTTATCGCATGGTCTATGGCTCTACCGCCGTGGCCATGTACATTAAGACTGCTGTGGTCATTCACGAGCGTTTCCCCTACCGGTATTTCAAATACATTCTCACGGTCTGCCTGCTGGGGCTTGTCGGATGGGGGTTCGGGTGGTTGATCCGTCGACTTGTTAAGCCTAAGCTTGACACGTTGCTGAAACAGTACCGCCAAGCGTATGAATGCTTCTTGTGCCCTGTGTGCGAATACCCAATCAGAATAGGACCAAGGAAATATCTATACTGGACACGCAGAACAGTACACAAGATTGCATTGAGCGGCAACATATCGCCAGCTGAGGATGACGACAAAGCTTACACATGCCCTGCCTGCGGCACACAACTGTTCGAGAAATGTGAATCTTGCGGAGCCACGCGTCATAGCCTGCTTCCCACTTGCCAAGCGTGTGGTGCCACAAAAACAATTACGGGTGACAAGTATTGATATTTCCCAACAAAGCAAATGGAGGATATTGTCACGCAGCCGCGCCAAATCCTCATTTGCGACGTTGCGGTCAAAGGTTTCAATATACAAAAATGAAAGAAAAGCTCTGCAATGGCTCGGTACGGAGAAAAGTATGTTTTTTAACCGTTTACCACGTTAGAAGTAAGACGCCCGAAGGAAAAATCTCCAATGGGGTAAATGGGAAATGTCAGTTTACAGGTTCTTGTCCCGATGAGGTTCTTTTTCGCTGTCAATCACCCTTTTAAGTGCGATTACTGCCGGCACATCTGGCATCTTTTCGTAGGCCCCGGCAACAGCTTCGGCTGCTGCGTCGAGCCTGCCCATCTGGTAATAAATATAGCTGAGCAAAAACTGCAATTCAGCCGAATTGCTTCTTTGGTACCATCGCTCAACATCGACCACTCTATCCTCGAGCTTGTCCCTGTCAATAGAAGCTAAAAGTTTAGAGCCTGAAGCTAAAAACTGTTGAATTTCACCACCTTCCGCTTTATGTTTTTCGCTTTCTGCTGCCATTGCTCTGGAAAGGTACAGGGCACTGCTCATATATTCGCCGGCAGAAAATAATGCGTGGCTCTTACCCGCATAGGCAAGTGGTTCCTCCGGTTTATAAATTAACGCCAGAGTATAAGCATCTGCCGACCGGTAATACTTGCCCTGCTTAAGACACTTTTCGCCAGCTATGAGGTGCTGATTGAACTTCTCATCTACAAAAGATGCAAAACTCTTATGTGTTCCCAAAATAGCTTTGGCCTCCGCAGACAAATCAGCGTCAGACTGACCAGCCCCCAATTTGTGACTTTTCGCAGTAACTGAATCTGCAAGACTGGAACCTGACGAAACACCCTTTATTGTGTTTGGGAACCCTGAAAATTCATCCAACCGAGGACTTTTCGCCTGAGAACTTCCTTCGCCTTCCACCTTACGGCTTTTTGCAGAGACCGAACCTAAAAAACCAAATCCTTTCTCGCTCGACCCCTTTTCGCCACCAGCGGCTCCTTTGCGTTCCCAAACGTCTTTCATTACGTCTTGGGTCCCTTTGGTCCCTTTAGCCGGTTCCACGGCAGCTAACCGCTCGTAACTTCTCTGAAGTTCGTCAATCTCCTTCTTTGTCTGCTCATAAACATCAATCTCGGCCCTCTGCTCCTTATCGTGTTCGGGGCCCCGTTGCTTATCTTTGGCGAGTTGTTCCCTCGACCTTTGTAATTCAAATGGTTGAAGCACATCCTTTTCCTTGCTCTTATCGGTTAGGAGCCGCAAAGACTCATCCAGCTCGGCCAAACTTTTCTCAACCTCTGTGTCCCTTTTTTTTGCCTGCTCCAGCTCCCAGCGAGATTGCTCCATCCAGGTCTTTTCTCGCGCAGCTCTTTCCTGGCTCGTCGGAACCATATCTTTGCCTTTATAAATTGGGCTGCCAACTTCAGCCAAAATCGCTCTCTCCATCTCCAGGGACGTCATTGACATCGGCCTGCGGGTGCTTACCCCTCGACCTTCAACAGGCGCCCAAAACGCATTTTCTTGCATTTGGGAACCCACAAAATAGAGCCCCTTGAATCTGCCCCCTGATATCCCGGTCTCATAGTAAGACAAAGTCTGTTTATTAGACTGGGACGACCAGGTCCTGATTACCTCGGAATCCGCAGGATAACCCCCAATCATTGTAGTGGGCGGTCTAATGACATCGGCCTGGCCGGGCCTGGTACTAGTTACTGTCCTCGAAGCCGAATAAAATGGCTTGTATGTCCCTGTGTAACGACCAAAATTTTCTGAACCTGCCGAATATCTCAAAAAAGAATCAAGCGACGATGAACCGGTCGCCGCCCCGAAATATGAACCCGCACGATATGGTAATACACCACGAAAATGCCTCCCTCCTCGGACATTACCGGTAACCACCAGATTCCCGCTGGTGTCAATTGGGTTAGGACTGCGAACCAAACCACTACGGATACCGCTTGGCGGAAAACTCCTAAAGCCGACCGGATTCCTAATCGAAGAATTCTCAATCGCCAAACCAGTGCCTGAGAAAGAAGCACAGAACACCACTGCCGCGACAATAAAGAATCTATTATTCATAATATTATCTACCCCATATTTACGGCTATGTTCATAATCAGGCAATCGGCCATCTTAAATGTTCTTATATTTCAACTTTTCCGCCCAGTTCAACTTACTCGCCAGCGTCTCCCACTGGGTTCTGGCTGGATTATTCGCAATAAGAAAATCGCTCTTTTCCCTCTCAATCCTCACCACATCATCAATAGAGAATCCGCACGAAACCTGCCCATCTATCGACACGGTTGTGCCTTTATTAACTCTTACTCCGAAGATTTCCACTTTACTATCGGCGTTAATTACTATCGGCCGAAAGCTCAATGAATGAGGACAAACCGGTGTGATGACCATCGCTTGCATCTTGCCGGAGAGTATAGGCCCACCGGCAGAAAGATTATAAGCCGTTGAGCCGGTCGGGCTGGAAATTATCAGCCCGTCACTTACACAACCAGCAACAAACTGTCCATCCACCGACACTTTTAACTCTATCATCCTGAAAGGCGGTCCAGCTGTGATAAAAACATCGTTGACAGCTATAGAGTGGAATTTCTCTTTGCCATCGCTGAACACTCTACAGCCCAACATCATCCGTTTCTCTATACGTGCCTTGCCCGACACGATGTCGTCAAAATACTCCTCAAGTTCGTCAACACTGAATTCCGCTAAGAACCCGAGTTTCCCAAGGTTGACGCCTATAATTGGCGCATTGCATTGCCTCAATTGCCTTGCCGCCCGGATAATTGTCCCATCGCCGCCAAATACAACCGCAAAGTCAACCCTTTCCAATATATCAGCCGTGCATTCGTCTGTACCAAATTTGCTTATCGTTTCGGTCTTACCCTTTGCAAAGTCGGCGAATTCCTCGATTGCCTTAGCAACATATCTCTTCTCCGGGTCGCCAAAAATTACCAATCTGGGCAAACTACTCTTATCCATTCTAAAATCTTCCGTATTCTTAAATCTATCTGTCTCCCGCCGCCTCCCTGTGTCTTCCTGTCGAAGACAGGAACAGGGACTAACTATTTAGCTGTGCTAAGCACTTCTTTGGCTGCCTGTATTATTTTATCGGTATTTATCCCCGCCTGCATAAGTTGCATTGTCCGGGAATCGTGCCTTATAAATCTACGCGGCACGCCAAGCAGGCGTATCGTGCCTCGTTTTTTACTATCCCCTATTTTGGCCGCTGCCATCTCAAGTATCGCCGAGCCGAACCCGCAGGCAAGGCGGTGGTCCTCTACAATTATTATACCTTTGCCATCAGCAAAAAGAGAGGCAATCTTCTCATCCACAGGCGCAGCGAACCGCGCATTTACCACATCAACCGCAATTCCGGCCTGCCCCAGCAGCCGGGCGGCTTCTAACGCCTCCTTCAAAACGCTGCCGTAACTAACAATCGCAATACGTGAATCTTTTCGCCTCTTAACAACCACGCTTTTGCCTAACACAAACGGCTTAGCACAGGCGGCTCTGACAAACTTCTGCTGCGGAACAAAATCTTTCGGATACCTTATGACAATCGGCTTGTTCTCGCCAAGAGCAAATTCCAATGCCAATTTCAATTCTATCTCATTCGCCGGCGCCGTCAGCACCAAATTCGGCATCATTCGCAAAAAGCCAATGTCCATCAGTCCGTGATGCGTCGGCCCGTCCGCCCCTACAACACCGGCCCTATCAACACAAAAAACAACCGGCAAATTCTGTAATGCCACCTCTTGAAATATCTGGTCAAAGCTTCGCTGCAAAAAAGTCGAATAGATACAAACGACCGGCTTCAAGCCGCTCCTGGCAAGCCCGGCCGCGATATCCACCGCCGCACTTTCGGCAATACCAACATCGTAAAATCTGTCGGCGAACCTTTTGCGAAATTCCCCCAGTCCGGTGCCGCCCGACATAGCCGAGGTTATCGCAACAATTGAGCTGTCCTTTTCAGCCAATTCGACTAGGTGCTCACCGAACGCCCCGGTAAAGGTCTTCTTTGCCGAGTCCGCACTTACAGCAGCACCGCTCAATTTGAACGGACCGGTCGAATGGAACCTCGACAGGTCTTGTTCAGCAGGGGCAAAACCCTTGCCCTTCTTTGTATAAACGTGCAAAATTGCCGGATGATTCAACTGCTTCAACGCACCAAACAATTGCACAAGCGAGCCAATATCGTGGCCGTCAACCGGGCCAAAGTACGGAATATTCAGACTCTCAAACATCTGACTGGCCGGCAGAACCATACGAATACTCTTTTTAATCCTCTCAATCGCTTCTTCAACACTTTTGCCTACAACTGACATATGTTCGAGAATATTGCTCGTGGTCTTGCGCAAATCCTCATAAGTCTGGCTCAGACGAATTTTGGAAAAGTATCTCGCCAGCGCCCCTTGAGTAGCATCTATCGCCATTGAGTTATCGTTGAGCACAATCAATAACTGCCTCTTTACTAATCCGAGGTTATTAAGCGCCTCAAAAGATACTCCGCTAACAATACTGGCATCACCGACCACAGCCACTATTTTATCCGTATCGCGCTTCTGCTCTTTGCCTTTTAATTCTTCATTCTTAATTCTTAATTCTTCACCTATCGCCATCCCTATTGTCGTTGCTATGGCGGTCCCCGCGTGTCCGACAGTGAACTGGTCATATATGCTCTCCGAGGGGTCGGGAAATCCGCTTACCCCCCCAGCCCGCCGCAGACGCCTGAAGCCATCCTTCCTGCCGGTAATAATTTTATGCGCATAACACTGATGGCCGACATCCCAGAGCAGCTTGTCTTCTTTGAAATCGAAGACATAGTGCAGCGCCAGTGTTAACTCCACCACGCCGAGACTGCTGGCCAGATGCCCGCCCGTCCTGCCGACGGCATCGAGCATAAACCGCCTTATTTCACCAGCCAAATCCCCAAGCTGAGGCACCGACAGCTTCTTCAAATCATCCGGACTGTCTATTTGTTCCAACAAGTTACTCATCAAGGATTCTTCCAATCACCCCTGTTAATAATCTCGACCAAAAGCGCAGGTAGTCAGAAAATAAAATCAGAATTTTCAAAAAAAATTTGCGTGTTTTATTATAACAACTTATCACAAAAACTGCCACCGCTAATCCTCTTTTCTTCGGCACAAACGCACGGTAAAACCGTCTCTACTACGGCGCTTGAGCAAATGGTGGGCTTAGAGAACGTAAGCCAAAATCCGCTCTCGCAGTTCTCAAACCAGGGAGCTGTCACTAATGGCACAAGGAGTTTTCAAAAGTTTCTCTAATTTCTTGATCGTTACCGGCACCGTTTTGAGCAAGAATTCGCCTTTACAGACATCCCTAAGGCCATTCGCCAGGAACGGCATCAAAATTTTATCCTCGGAACTGATTTTTTGTTGACACCACTAACAAATTGGTGTTAGAATTGAAATCGGTGGGGAGATTCTCCAAATCTCCCTCCTGCCAAAGTAATGGCCCCCGCGCCTTTCGCCCACCGCGAACGCGGGGGTATTTTTTTTACCTTGTTCTTTCCAGCAGTGCCATAGCGAGTTTTCGCAGGTTGTCGGCTTTTTGGCCGAACGGCTCCAACGCCCCAATGGCTTCATCTGCAAACTCTTTCGCCAGCTGCTTCGACTTTTCCATCCCAAAAACCGCAGGATACGTACACTTGGCCGCCTTCGCATCTTTACCCGCCGTCTTTCCCAACTGCTCACTTGAGCCGCACACATCAAGAATATCGTCAGCTATCTGGAAACCCAGCCCGATTTTCAAGCCGTATTCGCACAGCTTTTCCAACTGGCTCTCACTCGCCCCGCCGGCAATCGCTCCCATCGCAGCAGCACAGCGAAACATCTTGGCTGTCTTGTCCGTGTGAATAATCCGCAAATGCTGCTCGGTAGTTTTGGTATTCTCCACATTCAAATCAGCCATTTGCCCTGCAACCATACCGGATGGCCCTGCTGCTTCTGTCAATTCGCCAATCAGCCTTACTGCAATGGTCGGCTCATCTATCTCTTTCGCCAGAATTTCAAACGAAAGCGTCAAAAGGGCATCGCCGGTCAGGATAGCCACCGCCTCTCCAAAGACCTTGTGGCACGCAGGCAGACCTCGCCGGAGGTCATCATCATCCATCGCCGGCAAATCATCGTGCACAAGCGAATACGTGTGCACCATCTCGATCGCCGCCGCCGCTATCTCCACATTATGATTTATTTCGCCGCTGACAAGTTCGCAGCACCACAGCGCCAACACCGAACGAATCCGCTTGCCAGGTGCGGTAAGCGTGTACCGCAGGGCATCTTTGAGCTCTTTGTCTATCTGCTGGACACCTAAAAGCTGCTCAAGGGTACGTGTAACGAACTGTGCCTTCTCGCGTAATTGAGTATTAAAATTTTGATTTTTGATTTTCGACTCTCTATTTTTGTCTTAATTTTTGATTCCCCAATCTTTATATTATACCCACTCTTACGAACTATCACAGCAATTATTGACAGTCAACAATGAAAAGACGCGAACCCAAAATGACTTTAATCCTCGGCGTTACGGCATCGGGCAAAGGCCGGCTGGCTTTTCGCCTGGCTCAGCAAATAGACGCTGAAATAATCAGCATCGACTCGATGAAGGTCTATCGCCGAATGGACATAGGCACCGCCAAACCGCCAAAAGAGGCCCGTGCTATGCTAAAATACCATTTAATTGACATCATTGAGCCCGGCGACTCCTTCAATGTCGGCCTGTTTTTAGAGCACTCATCGTCCGCCATAAAACAGATAAAACGCCGCAATTTGCCCATAGTCGCTGTTGGCGGAACCGCCCTGTATATAAAGGCCTTGCTCTACGGCCTTTTTGAAGGCCCCGGAACCGATGAGAAAATACGCAACCAATTACAGCAGCGAGCTGAAGCTGAAGGATTGAAACAGCTCTACCGACAATTAGAAACTGTAGATTCAATAGCCGCCCAGCGCATACACCCAAACGATGCCAAGCGTATCATCAGGGCTTTGGAGGTCTATGAACTTACCGGAAAACCCATCTCGGCACTCCAGCAGCAATGGAAACACGATGCCGGGAACGACTGGACCATAATCGGTCTGCGAAGCGACAAAGCCGAAGCAAATCGCCGGATAAACAGCAGGGTAAAGAAAATGGTTGCCGCCGGCCTTATCGACGAGGTCAAATCCCTGTTGGCCGAAGACAAGCCCTTAAGCAAACAGGCCCAATGTGCTATCGGCTACGCCGAGATAATCGACTACTTAAATGGAAAGACGAGTTTGGAAGATGCGACCGAACTGATAAAAAAGAACACCCGCCGACTGGCAAAAAATCAGCGGACCTGGTTCAAAACCTTCAAAAACATCAACTGGCTCGCTCTCAACCCCGAAGAACAACCGGAAAAAACCCTCACCCGCATAATGGCATTGCTGAACAATATCAACCCGGATTTGGCAGATGAAAGTAGCACATCCGATACTAATTTGATAGCATAGGGCCTATGGAATGGATTTAATTGAGCTTCGATTATTAAAAAGGAAGAACCTGATAGGTGAAAGTAGAAAGGATACTCTGAGAATCAATTTTGACAAAAAATTGAAGTTGTCTTTCTTTCCTTGATTGCTTCGGCGTAGTATCAACATTCTAAGGGGGCTGGCAGAAACCGCCAGCCCTTTTTCCAATCCAACAATGAAGAATGTCTGTTGGTTGTTTTGTAATTTATCAAATGATGAAAAATAACGGATTATTGCCAATTGGGTCACTTATAGGTAGAATACCGAGCTATGGAAAAAGCCGAAATCAAGCGAATTGGGGACTATTGAGAAGGGGGAGTTATGACAAAAACAAGCGCAATTATCCCTGTAGAGCGCATCCAAAAGTGTATCCTTTTGATACGAAACCATAAGGTAATTTTGGACAGGGATTTGGCGGCGCTTTATGGTGTCGAAACAAGAGACTTAAACAAAGCTGTAACCCGAAATATTGAGCGATTTCCTAAAGATTTTATGTTTCAACTGAACAAGGGAGAATTTGGAAACTTGAAGTTCCATTTTGGAACATCAAATTGGGGTGGAACTCGTAAACTACCACGTGCTTTTACTGAACAGGGAGTTGCAATGCTTTCAAGTGTATTGCGGAGCAAGCGGGCTGTTGATATCAATATTGCCATTATGCGTACTTTTGTTAGGTTAAGGGAAATTCTTGCGGACAATGTCGCATTAAGAAGGAAAATCGAAAAACACGATGAGCAGATAAAATATATTTTCAAGTTACTTGGTCAAATGTTACAGGAACCGGAAAAACCTAAAGAACAGTTTGGTTTTCATAGTAAAAAGAGCGGTAAGAAAAAATAGCGGCCGACAAAAAACCAGCGGACCCGGTTCAAAACCTTCAAAAACATCAACTGGCTCGACATCAACCCCGAAGAACAACCGGAAAAAACCCTCACCCGCACAATGACATTACTAAACAATATCAAATGAGTGCTTAGACGGTTTGCAACTGCCGTTCAGCCCGCAGCACCGCAGCGGCATCACGCAGAACAAGCTGCTTTATTAAACTGGCTGAAACCAGCGTGACCCCCATATTGAATACCTTCTCCTCGACCATCGAGCCGATTACCCTGGCCGTCTGCCGGCAAACACCATATTTTGTTACAAGGTCGTTGGCTATCCTGGACTTCTCCCACCGCCCCCTGCCGACCGGTCTTTCGGCCCTGCAGAGCTCCTCTGCATCCGCCAATTCGTAAACATCAACACAAACAACTTCAATCCGAGAACGCTTCAGCTTACGCTCAAAATGATGTTCGCTGAGAGCTGCGGCTGCATCCTCATACCCTGTAGCCATCAAAACAGCTTCAATTATCGAAAATATCTCGTTACTGCTTATGACAAGCGGTTTTTGTTTGCGATAAAGAAAATATGTCACCGCCTCAGCCAACTCCTCCGCAACGCATATATCCGCCTGGTCAATCAAGCCAAGAGCATTACTGATAGTACCGACAACCTTCGTGTGCAGATATCCTTCCACACTTCCGTCTGCCTTTACCACTTTAAGCTGCATTTTGCCTTCTCCCTTTCTCCTGCAGTAAAATTTGACAACCGCTTCGATCCTTCAATTCGCTGGCAAGCAAACACTTTCTTACCCGTCGAAAAACGTCGCTTGCCCTGTATGCTCGACTCGCTGAATAACCTCGCTGACTTCCTCAATCAATTCGCCGGCATCCTCGAAATCGCGATACACACTCGCGAAACGAATGTACGCAACCTTATCCGTCTCGCGAAGGTGTTTCATTACACTTTCGCCGATAAAAGCTGATGAAACCTCCTTATCGAAATTCCTGAATACATCTTCCTCCACCTTCTCAGCTATTTGCTGAACTTGTTCAGTCGAGACAGGCCTTTTATAACAAGCTTTCTGTAGGCCCCCAACGACCTTGTCTCTGTCATAGGGAACCCGAGAGCTATCCTTTTTCACCACGTAGAGCTTAAAGGTTTCACCTACCTTTTCATAGGTAGTAAAACGTCTTTTGCACGCCAGACACTGACGCCGGCGCCTGATTACTCTGCCCGCATCGCTTGAACGCGAATCGACAACTTTATCCCGATTTTCCTTACAAAAGGGACATCTCACAAGCTGAGTACACCTCAAAAAAATTTCCCAATAACCACACACTCAGACAGAATGACCCTACATATCCATAGTTTCATATTCTAAGCTCAATATATAGTATGTCAAAAAAAATCCTGCAGCAAACTATAAATAACCCGAAATCAAAAGCTGTTAAATTCTATTTTGACCGCTTTTAATCTACGGCAGGATAAACACTAACACAAATTGTTTAAAGAAACTAACAGCTCTTTTTACGGGGAGATTTTTACAAAAAAAAAGGTCTCTGCGCAACACGCGCAGAGACCTACTCAGAAAGAAACTTATATGGCCCCCCCATATTCAAGCGTCCACACGATGCAAAAAGCGATACTTTTAGTCTTGCCCTCTCGCTTCAATCAAGTCACCAGTCTCATGGCAAGATTACGAAGTTGGGCTTAATCTCGTTACCCTGCAGGCAGCCACCCTAACACAAACAGAGCAAGCTGGCTTTGGCCTCCCTTTGCTCACCCAACTCTAATAAAATATAACACAAAAATCCCGATGGGGCAAATCAAGCCCCCTCTTTTTTATTTTTTATAATAGCCCGATAAACTCTCGCGGGGCACCAGATGCACCCAATGCGCCGTTACACCGTAATCTCAACGCTCTACAACAGGCCGGGCAATACCACTTTTTTATACGCCCCTTTATATTTCTTCGATTTTGGCCTTGCCTTTTAATCGGTCTATAAATTCCTCGACGGCTTCCGCTCGCATCTTATCTTTAAGCTCATTGGTTATCTGGTCTTTGACTTCTTCAAAAGCGGGTACGACCACCGGCTTTCTATCATACAACTTTGCTATATGAAATCCGAAGCGGGTGCGAAAAACTTCGCTCGTCCTCCCGGCACCTAAGTTAAAAACAACATCCTCGAACTCCTCGACCATCTGGCCTCTTGTGATATAACCCAGGTCGCCATCATTTTCTAGACAGTCGGAATAATTCGCGACAACCGTTTCAAAGACTGCACCATTTTTTAATTCATCTTGCGCTTTTCTTATCACATTTTCGGCAGTCGTCTCATCGCTCTGCCAGTTTATATACTTTACTATATGGCTTACCCTGACTTGTTCCGCCGATTTGAACTGCTCTTTATTTTCCTCATAATATTGCCGAACCGCATCTTTTGCCGGCTCAGGCAGCCCCTTGTGGATATCCTCAAACAGCCGATTAAGTTTGAGCGTCGACCGAATGATTCCTTTTATCTTCTCATCATCCTGCACATTGAATTCCTTGTAGAACTCCGCCTCACTGTCATACTGTTTTTTTAATTGCGCCATTAAAGCCGTAACTTCGTTTTCCGGTATATGGTTGATGCGCCTTTCTGCCTCCTGCTTTAGCAAAACCATTTCAATCACATTCTCTCTGGACCAATCAAGCAACTGAGACTCTCGCTCCTCCTGTGGCTGGTCTCTGAACGCCTTCTCATAATCCGGCTTCAGCCGCTCAACCTCCTGCTGTACCATCGAATCTCCAATTTTTTCGCCGTTAACAATTAAGGTCATTGCCTTGCCACCCTTCAGTGTTAATTTGATTTCAACCCCTCGCCTTTGCATACCAGTCAGGGTCCCGGGCCAGCTTTTCTCTGGCCTCCTGCGCCATCGCTTCAAAGGCGGGGTGAGTGCTCTCCCAGGCACGCTCGCTAAATGGGCTTTGCCGCATCTTTTCCACCTCGCCGGCCACCTCGTTAAAATATCTCCCATAGATATGAAGCGAATCACTTATGTCAACATATCTGCCCACCGTCACTGGCCGATTTATCTTTACCGATATTCCCTCAGCGATAATCCTTTGAAGCTCAGTAAAGGCATAGACATTCATAAACCACGCCTTGTAAAGGTCTCTGCTGCGCCAGTGCGTATTCATATTGAGTGCCATTCCGCCCGTCGAACTCTCGGGCTCAGCTACCAATCTGCACCATATTCGCTGAAGACAGGGCGGGTCGTCTGTCCCCGGGTCAGCGGTGGGCATCCAGGTTGTCGCCTGCGCCCTTCGGCTGTGACCGGCCTGCGACAAACAATCGATGATATATTGAATCTGGTCAACCTTCCTGAACGCTTTGACAGAACCGGCCTCTCGCATATTTTCCACCGGACAATATGCAAACAGCCGCTCGTGATAGGTATAGGTCCACTTGCCCGCAGCAGGGTCTATCCAGTGGTCGTGAATACCGCTGACTACCTCCTGCCGATACACCTCAAGCTCTGCGGGTCCGCCGGGGAAATTTCTATGAATCCTCGGCTCACCAAGCGGACTCGTGATGGTGACAACAACCGTTGCATCCTTGCTGGGCGGGTCTTCGGCCTTATCATACTGGGTCTTGACCTCAAGGCCCTTATCCCAAACCGCCAGAACAGCCCTCTCCCACGCCTCCGGAAGACAATCAGCAGTAATCAAGATTACAGGTATGTCAGCCCCAACACGACTGCGGTTATTTATCTCCTGCTCCATGGATTTGTCTCTTTTCTATTTCCAGTCCCCAAGGTCAATTTCTTCTTCAGTTATATTGTATCGGGACCGGAACCGTTCTGGAATGTCAGCCAGCATTCTCTTTGCCTTAAAAGCGTAAACGCTACCCGGATATCTCTCAATTATCTGGCGGCAACAATCAACCATTGTCTTAAGCCCTATACCCTGCAATCTCCCCATCTTGCGATGCTGCAACGCCACATTGAAAAGTTTCTCAGCATCTATCCTTTCTATCTCGGAAAGCTCTCTGAACTGCGGCTTAGCCGGCTTTTCCCCCTCGGGCCTCCGATTCGCCGGTGGCGGTCGTTTCGACTCCAGGTCAGCCCGTAGTCTCTCATCGTCTTTTCTTATTTGCTCATGAAAAGTCTTTGGTTTATGCTCCCCTTCCGGCTCAGGTTCAGAAGACGAAAAAACACTTATCAAAACAATCACGCCCAGGACAACAACCACAAGACCTGCTATTTTCAGCCAGAATGTACTCATAATTATCCCCAGTCTTTCCCGCCGGCAAATTGACTATTGATAAAAGAGAACTAAACGCTAAAATCAATTATAAAGAATTCATAATCAACTGTCAATTTGGCGGGCTTTTTATGTTCACAGGGCTTATTGAAGCAGTTTGCACAGTAAAATCGGTTCACCGAGGTACAGGAGCAATACAGATGGCCATAGACCTTGGGCGATTGGCCAACGAGACCAAAGTCGGCGATAGCATAGCCGTAAACGGCGTCTGCCTGACCATCGCCGGGCTGAAAAGCGGCCTCGCAACCTTCGATATAAGCTCCGAGACGCTTGAAAAATCAACCCTCAATCAACTAAAACCCTCTTCGCCGGTCAATATCGAACGCGCCCTAATGCCCTCCGACCGCATCGGCGGACATTTCGTACTCGGCCATATCGACGACACCGCAACAATAAAAACAATTTACAGGCGCGGCCAATTCGCCGATATAGAATTCGCCGCTAAGCCGGAACTGCTCGACCAGATGGTAGTCAAAGGCTCAGTCGCTGTTGATGGAATTTCTCTGACGATAGCAAATATGAACGAAAGCGGCTTCAGCGTCGCCGTAATACCGCAGACGCTGAAAAATACCACACTCGGCAAAGCAAAAATCGCAGATGAGGTAAATATTGAAACGGACATAATCGCAAAAATAATGAAAAAGCAGTTCGAAAAAATCCTGCCGCAGAAACAAGGGTTGACTGTGGAAAAGCTAAGAGAACTTGGCTTCTAAGATAAACACTATTATGAAAAACAACGACAACAATTCGATAAGCAATCAGTCGGTCGTGGGAATAACAATGGGCGACCCGGCGGGTATCGGCCCTGAAGTTGTCGTAAAGGCACTGGCCGACCCCGACATACGGCGCGCTGCAAAATTCATTATCTTCGGCATGCACGAGCAGCTCGCCTACGCCGCCGACAAGGCCGAGATTGAACCTTTCTGGGGCCGGTATCAGCACGAAAAAATCACCGCCGATGTCCCCTGCAAAGTCGTTGTAGCCGATTACGATGAGTATTCTGTCCCATCCTGGATTAAAGCCCCCAGCAGGATAGCCGGAGAGGCATCTATAAGATTTTGTCTCGACGCCATCGACGCCGCACGCACTGGCATAATCGACGCCATCGTGACGGCTCCAATCAACAAAACCAGTTGGAATTTAGCCGGCGCCAAATGGCCCGGTCATACAGAAATGCTCGCCGACCGATGCAAATCACAACGCTACGCGATGATGTTCGTCGCCGGGCCCATAAAGCTGGCGCTGGCAACAATTCACGAGGCGCTGTTTGAAGTTCGCCACAAATTCACAATCGGCTGTGTATTCGAACCGATAGACCTGTTAAACGACGCTTTGAAGGAGTACTTTAACATTGAGACCCCCAGAATCGCCGTTGCAGCGCTTAATCCGCACGCCGGCGAAAACGGCCAATTCGGTGACGAAGAGCAGCGCATAATATCACCTGCGATTCTTTTAGCACAGGAGCAAGGGATAAATTGCGCCGGCCCGTTCCCAGCCGATACGCTTTTTTTGCGAGCCGTGAATGGCCAATTCGATGCCGTCGTCGCAATGTATCACGACCAGGGGATGATACCTGTAAAACTACTCGCATTCGACAAGGCCGTTAATGTTACCATCGGCATCCCTATAATCAGAACATCGCCTGCTCACGGAACAGCTTTCGATATTGCAGGCCAGGACCTTGCTAATCCTTCCGGTATGAAATCAGCTATAGCCACTGCAATACAAATGGCCGCAGCTAAGGAAAATCAAAAATTAAAATGCAAAATGCAAAATTAAGGAAGTCGTCCCTAAGGGACTCCACAATTTTGATTTTTGTTCTTTTATTTTTTCAGTGAATAGATGCAGACTAAGCAGCAAATCCAGCACTTGCTTGCATCGGCAGGCGCCCGCCCTAATAAACGTCTCGGCCAACACTTTCTCATCGACTTGAATCTGATGCGGCTGCTCGTCGATTCTGCGCATATTAAAAATAGCGATATTGTCCTTGAGGTTGGTTGTGGTACGGGCTCTTTGACCGAGGCCTTAGCCGATAAAGCCGGTATGGTCATCGCCGTCGAGTGCGACAAAGCCCTCGCCAAAATCGCAAAAACACAACTTGTCCCCAAGGGACTCGCCAAAGCCAAAAATGCTCGGATTATCAACACCGATATTCTCGAAACCAAGAGCACTATCCGCCGAACCGTTACAAAAGCAATTCAGCTTTGCCGGAAGAAATACACCGGCCGCATCCTGTTAGTTGCAAATCTGCCTTACAGCGTAGCAGCTCCGGTAATGCTGAACTTGATTGTAATGGTGGATGGTATGTATGTTACGGTCCAGAAAGAAGTAGCTCAGCGAATCACAGCCGAACCGGGCGAGAAGCACTACGGCCCGTTGAGCATCTTCCTGGCTGCCACCGGCGATGTAAAAATGCTCAGGGTTTTGAAACCGACAGTTTTTTGGCCCCGGCCGCGGGTCGATTCCGCAATGCTCAGTTTCGTCCGCAGAAAGGCAAAGGCAGGCCGGATTAAGAATATGGGGCTTTTCAACAACATAGTACGCCTTTTTATGCAGCACCGCCGAAAGATGTTAAAAACCAGCACACGATTCTCGATTCACGATGTAAACTGGCCCGAAATCTTTGAAAAATGCTCCATCGACCCAACGTCCCGTCCCGACCAACTATCTCCCGAAAACTACATCGCCATCGCAAATTTATGCCACAGGTACTTGTGTGGCAAGCAAGTAAATCAAAAGCAAGGATTATAAATGAAGCCGAAAGATAAAAAATTAGTTCCCGTAACAGTTATTGTGCTCTTAACCATTTTTGGACTCACATCCTGCACTAACTTAAACCAACAGCGCCGTACCGTAAGCGCGGAAGCCTGGCCGCAGGAAATAAGCCGAATCAAGTACATCAGCTCCGCAGATTCCACCCCCCAGCCCGCTCTCTTCTATACCCCGATGACAAAAAGGCCTGTTCCTTTACTGGTCGCCCTGCACACCTGGTCAGGCAATTACCTTCAAAAAATGTCCATCCCGTATGCCAAATGGTGCATTGATAAAAGCTGGGTCTTCATACACCCGAATTTCCGAGGGCCTAATAGAAACCCGCAAGCCACCGGCTCTGAATTAGTCATTGCAGATATTATCAGTGCGGTGGATTACGCCAAAACGCACGCAAATGTTGATACCAGCCGCATATATCTGGTGGGGGTCTCCGGCGGTGGCTATACCTCATTATTAATGGCCGCACGAGCTCCGGACATTTGGGCGGGCGTCTCTTCCTGGGTGCCTATTACAAACCTGGCGGATTGGTACTTTGAGTGCAGAAGTCTCAAATGCGGCCACGCCGACGATATTGTCAAATCCTGCGGCGGACCTCCCGGAACCAGTCCCGCTGTTGACCTTCAATACGGCAAAAGGTCGCCGATTACCTATCTCAAAAAAGCAGTCCATCTGCCGCTCGACATTAACGCAGGAATCGGGGACGGCCACCACTCCGGAGGTGTCTCGGTCAGTCATTCCTTAAGAGCCTTCAATCTCCTCGCTTTGGAAAAAGACCGAATCTCAAAAGAGGACATCAAATATTTCGCCGAGAAAGCACAGGTTCCGCCACACTTAAAGAAAGAGTTGAACGATCCAACTTATGGGGAAAAAGGCCCTTTGTTTAGGAGAGCTTCTGGCAAAACGAGAATCACCATTTTCGATGGCGGTCACGAAATTGTGTACGAAGCCGCCCTGACCTGGCTCGCAAAACAGAAAAAACAACTTCACACCGTTACCAATTAAATGACCGCAGACTTGTTCCGATGTGAATGACACTCGATATTGACCGCTACCGGAAGTGACGCAATATGACAGGGGGCCGTCTCCACCAGGCAGGCCAAAGCGGTGGTATCTCCCCCAAGACCTTGTGGCCCCAGGCCGAGTGCATTGACCCTCGATAAGCAATCTGCTTCAAACCCTGCATAAAACTCATCACTGTTTTTCGTGCCCAGATTCCGCAATAGCGCCTTTTTACTCAACAGACAGCAAAGCTCAAAATCTCCCCCAATTCCCACTCCGACAACGAACGGTGGACACGCATCAGCACCGGCATCCTTGACAACACCAACAACCCAGTCAATTATTTGCTCTTTCTGGGCTGTGGGCCTGAACATCTTGAACCGGCTTTTGTTTTCGCACCCTCCCCCCTTGGTCATAACAGAAATTTTGAGCTTGTCGCCCGGCAAAATCGTATGATGAATTATGGCGGGCGTATTTGAGCCCGTGTTCTCCCGTTCATTTAAGGGGTCGCCAACGACGCTTTTTCGAAGATACCCTTTTTCATAGCCGGCCGCAACACCGGCATTAATTGCGTCAAACAGTGTCTTGCCGGCGTCGGCTCTTACAGCTACTCCACAGCCCTGCTCCACAAAAACCACCGCAAGGCCGGTATCCTGACACAGAGGTATCGATCCAGCCGCCGCTTGCCGGGCATTTTCGATAAGCTTCTTTATTATTTCCGCCGCTGCAGGGTTAGATTCTTTTTGTGCCGCTTCTTCAAGAGCTGCCAAAACATCCTCCGGCAATTCGTGGCAGGCCCTTATGCAAAGCGATTCCACTTTTCTTACAACTTTTTCAAACTCAATGTACCGCACAGTAACCAGTTTTTTTAGTTCATTATCCCTCAACGAACTATGAACTACGAACTATGAACTCAAAGGTTTTGTACGTTGTATTGCCGACCGCATCGGCAACTTTAACTGCGATTATATGTTCGCCGGCTTCTAAATCTTCTATCACGATGGTGAAATCCTCCTCTGTAGTATCATAGACCAGGTCGTCCGGCATAGCGCCTATCCATTCGGCGTTGCTGTCAACGGTATAGTACGCATCGCTAATTGCGCTTAATTCATCAGATATTTGCAGCTTCAGTGTCACCACCTTTTCATCTTTCTCGACAGAGTGCTTTTTAATAACCGGCCCGGTGTTATCAACCACTACCGGCTCACTTACTCTGCTGCCCGTCAACTTAGTTGTGGTCGTATTGTCTCTCTCGTCGCTTGCGATTACTCTGATTTCATACCGTCCGTCTTCTACCGTCTTGCTGTCCCATTCGAAGCTGCTTGTCTCAACTTCATCTTCGAGTTCAATCCAGTTTGTCCTCCCTGCTTTTCTGAAATCTATTTTGTAAATAAGTTTATCACCGTTGTTATCTTTGCTCTTGTAGCTGATTTTGAACATTCCTGTTTTGTCCGCCGCCGTAACTCTATCAACATTGACGGACTCAACCTTCGGTGCCAGATTCGGTACAGTATCGGCCACAGCAACCTTTCTTATAAGCGGACTTTCCGTCCCGTCCACACTTTGCAGCAGAAGTTTATACTGACAGAACCTGCCGAGAGGGCAGCGCAGTTGCATTGGCCCTGTGATTTCGACCGGCTCAGTCCACTCTGAAAAAGTCGGGTCGTTTACGTCTTTAACATTCCCGCTGCGCGAAGCCGCCAAAACCTTACAGCCTTGCGGAATATCTGCGTCGATTTGCAGCTTGCCCCACCTCGCCGGCTGACCGGCATCGATTAAGGCGGAACGGTAAGTCCCTTCAGACGCGAAAGTCCTGCTTAACTTTACCAACTTCGCCGGATTCGCTGTCCCAAGATACATGTCATCTCCGCTCGCCGCTATCGCCGTTATCTGGGATGCCTGCTCGTCCTCATAGATGATTGCTTCCCGCTCCGAGGCCGGTTCGATGGTAAAAAGCTGGGCGCTGTTGCCGGTCCCAACAAGCAAATTGCCCTCTTGAGCTGCCAGGCAAAAGAAAATCGCAGTCTCGCTGAATATATCGGTTACGTAACCGTCTTTAGTTATCTTGTATATATAACTGGCCTCGCCGGGCTTGGGGGGCTTGAGGGCTGCCATTTTTCCTTTGGACGGCTGACCTTCGGCCTTTTGCCCTGTATGTGCAATTTGAAGTTTGCGACCTCCCTTCTTTTCCGAGGCACTTTTTTCCGCCTTCATACTCTCAGGCCTACCAGCCAAAGGCAGTTGCGAAGCAAATTGGGTTTGGGCGTGAACAATCTTAGCCGACGTCGCCGAAGCATACAACTCACCCTCCTCGCTAAACAGCAGTGCTGTAATCTCGGGCTGGTCGCTGTCGTACAGAACCGCTGCCGTTTGGGTATTCGGGTTTATCTTATATATCAATCCTCGGCTGTCACTACCGGCATAAACAAAGCCGTCTTCTCCAATTGCCAGTGAAAGTATATTCTTGTCAAGGCTGTCGTAAATAACCCCGGACAACACAGGGTCAAACGGGTCAAAACGATAAACCTTACCTTCCGGCCCGCTGCCCAAATAAACGTTGCCCTTATCATCAGTAGCCATCGCGAAGATATATTTGGCATCGTTAGGTTCAAAAATCGTTTCTATCTTGTCTGCTTCGAACCGAAGCAGTTTGCACTTGTCGCCGCTTATGCCGGCTAAAAGCCTGCCCGCAACATCAGTCGTCATCACGAAAATATGCTCGTTGGACAGATATCGCTCCGCTTCCACCACATTCACATCGCCGGGCTCGTTTGCATCGTTCGCATTGTTGGGCTCTCCTTTTTCATCACCGCTCACCGTTTCTGATTCCAGCGGATAGATTTTGGTCAGCTCGCCGAGGCTGTATTTGAAAATATCGCCGTTAGGGCTTGTGCCAAAAAAAACCGTCCCCCCGCTAACAACAATGCTGTTTATCGACCAAACACCTTCAAACTCTTCAGCCAGCGCCTTCCACGCCCGACCGAGTTGAAGCGTCCCTTGTGAGCCGACCACAATATCCTCGGCCTCCCCATTCAGGAAATCCACACTGCTGCTGTGATGCGTAATCTTGCTGCTAACCGCCCAACAGACCGAACCCGACAAACAAGCTAAAGACAAAACGCCAAAAACACAGAGCCATAGCATAAAATGGATATCCACCCTAAGCGGACCTCTAACAGGCGGACTCAGAGTCTTTAAGTTTCTACTCACAGTTTTTCGTGTTTCGGTGCTCATTTTTCGCTCCTATCATTGTTCTACCGTTATGCGCATAACTTTCTTGTCGATAATAACCGTGCCGGTGCCAAAACTTCTCTCGACCCAATGTTGGTATGGCTGCGTTTTCAGCGTCCTTTTCGCATCCTGCAAAATCAACGCCTTTGTTGGCGGCAAATCAGGAAGTTCCGCCTCTTCTACCGTAACACCACAGGAAGGCAAAACCAGCAGACAATATAATCTATCTCGCTTGACCGCCAAAATATTATTAATCGCCTCAATCAAGCTCGACAGATTCTGTGGAATAAATCTGTACGGTGCAGCTTTCCCAAGAAACCTCTTATAACCATATCCGCCGCATACAACCAAATCGTATTTGCCGGGCGCCAATTCGCTGGGAATTCTCAAGCTGCCCTCGTATCTCTTCTTTTCCGCAAGGAAAGATTCCACAACCACCCCTATCTTGATTTCCTCCCCCGCCTTGACCCTTGAATCAGACAAATCCACCGACCATATATGTGAAACGATATTTTTCGGAACTATGCGAACCTTCACCTCAATCGATTCTATATCAACCTTCTTGTACGGATTATTCATAAGTATCGCCACCACGCCGACACTTTCTATTATCAGTTCATCCAGTCCCAGACTCGTTGAGACATTTTCAAAGGTAATCGGTTCAGCATCCTTTACGCCGACAGTTACCTCATAATTTAAGCTGTGCTCCGGCGGCAAACTGCCGAGAAAAAGTGCCGCCCCCGACACAGCCAAACGCAGCATTAGCGGAGTAAGCCGTCGGTTATTAACTACCCCGCAGTTATATAATCGCTTCTCGGCGTCATTATAACGGTCCACTCTTATCGTCAGCGGTATTATCCTCGCCTTGGCGCCTACCCGGCCAAAAATCGCTGCCGATTCGTCCGTCCTCAAGGCGCCGATTGTTTTAACAGCACTGGCGAACTTAAAGGAGCGAGATAGACTCGATACCACAGTATGCACCTTTCCTGTAGCCATCGGCAAATCCACAGGACCATAACCGAGAAAGCTGTGTCCAAAACCATAGACCTTATCATCCACAACTTCGGTTACTGTCCCGATTACATCCATTGCTATATCACCGCTTACCAACGGTATGGCAAGAGTAGCTCCCGGAACCAATCCCGGCCCCTCCGCTAACTGTCCGGGGCTGTCCGATTCAAGAGACGAATCATAAGTTCCGTCCAACGAATATTCACCGCCGATACCGGCAACAGCCATAAGCCCGAAGGGCTCAACTACCGCTCCCAACCGCTCACTAAGCTCGGCTGGCAGACCGGATATAATCAACGGGCAGGGCAGCCGTTCAAAGCCGGACCTGCGAAGCTGGACGCCAGATAGAGTACTATGCACCGAGTGCCGAGTATCGAACAATTGCTCGCCAATCTTGGCAAAATCGATTGGTGCCGAATAATCAAACACAAAACCTGGTTCTCTGCCACTATGCTTTGTGTCTGAGGTCGCCTTACCCACCTTCAGCATCTCTGCGATGGGTGTCACGCCGTAAAGCGGGTCCTTACTGAAATACCAGGCAAAAGCCAACGCCCCCGCCAATCGTCCGTTGATATAAACGGGCGAACCGCTGCAACCCGCCACCGGGCCTGTGTGGATGAAACGTTTATCAGTACTCTGTACTAAAATAGCATCTCGACCGGGCCTTATATTGTGAACCACGCTCAAAACCTCAAGGTCGAACTTCTCGATTTTGGTGCCTTTGTACGTGGTCAGGCAGTGCCCCTTCATACCAGGGCATATTTCATCGATACCGATATATTTGCTCTTATCAAGCCTCTCATCTGCCCGGCAGAAAGAACAGCTCAAAGCCCCAAGAAAGCAAACAGTAAAAAGTAAAATTTTTTGCTTTTTCATTTTTGCCTCTTTTTGAACATTTATAACCTTTCATTGACTATCAGCTAAGGGTTTCCAAATGCGCCATCATGCGCCCGGGGGCCTCTAAAATCTTAATCGACAAACAGACCCATTGCAAGATAAAACAAATTTTGCTACAATACCAACGATTCGTCATGGCTTACGCAATATAATATTTTGACGGAGAAAAAAATGAAACCCAAACATCGCCACGAGTTGAAAACCAATGAATTGGCTGAATGGCTAATGAACTTCCCCCAATGGGCGAGGAAAAATCTCACAACGATTATCTACGTCTCAGTGCTGATTGCTGTTGTCGCAGGCCTTTACATCTGGAAAATCTATAGTAAAAACGCAGTATCAGTTCAAAAACAACTCAAGTTTACGGCACTCCTCACCCGGCTATCGCAGAGCAAAATGGAAATCCTTAGGGCCCAGGCCCAGGGATTAGATGTTTCATACATACTCCTCCGGCCCGCCAATAATCTCAAAACATTCGCCCAAAACGCAAAAGATGATACAGTCGCTGCTCTGGCGCTCATTAAACGGGCAGAAGCCCTGCGGACAGAATTGCACTATAGCCAGGGGGCTGTGGACAAGCAGTATTCAACAACGCAGATAAACCTGGCAAAGGATAGTTACAACGAAGCGCTATCCCGGCTCGCACGCCTAAAAGCACGACGAAAATCTAATCCGTCCCTGACCGCATTGGCTAAATTCGGCCTCGGGCTATGCGAAGAAGAGCTTGGAAACTTCGACCAGGCAAAGCAAATATACAGTGACATCATTGCAAATCCTGATTTCGAAGCCACCACCGCCGCCATACAGGCAAAACTGCGACTCGACACAATGGCAGATTATCAGAAAAAAGTGGCCTTTAAGACCCCCACAAAACCAACACCGGCCAAGTCCATACAACCACAGATTCAGCTAAAACCCGTTGACGTCAATCTTGGACCCCAAACGCCACAGATAGAAGTGAAACCGCTTGACATCAAGCCGCCTGAGACCAATCTGCCCAGCCAATAATTCGTGGATAGGCAATCGTGAACAGTGAACCTAATCACAAACCACAAATCACGAATAACGAGCCGCAGATACTTCAGGTAGGAAATTCAATCAAAGAGCGTCGTATTGATAAATACCTCCACGGCCGATTCAGCAACCTCAGTCGAAACTTCATCCAGGAAACAATAAAGACTGGTTCCGTTAAGGTCAACGGCAAACCGGTAAAGCCCAGCTTCAAACTAAGTCCGGGCGACAAAATCGACCTGACCCTCCCCGAACTGCCCAGCAAAGAAATCCTGCCCGAAGACATCCCCCTGGACGTAATTTATGAAGACCAGGATTTAATCGTCCTCAACAAGCAAGCCGATATGATTGTCCACCCCGCACGCGGTAACACACACGGAACCCTGGTAAATGCCCTCGCATTCTATTCGGACAACCTATCGAGCGGCACCGGCGAATTCCGCCCCGGAATTATCCACCGCCTCGACAAAAACACCACCGGAGTTCTCGTCGTCGCCAAAAATGACACCGCCCAGTGGAAAATCGCCAAACAATTCGAACGCCGCCAAATCAAAAAAAACTACCGCGCCGTAGTCCACGGCACGCCGGAGCTAACAGCCGACCGCATAAGCGCACCGCTCGGTGTCCATCCAAGAATAAGGGAGAAATACGCAATCAGACCCGAAATCGGCAAAGAAGCAATCACCTTTTACGAAGTGCTTGAAAGCTTCCGCGGCTTCTCTTTGCTCAGACTAACCCCCAAAACCGGCCGAACCCACCAGATACGCGTCCACCTCGCATATATAAAGCATCCGATTGTAGCCGACGATATGTACGGCGGAAAACTCATCTACCCCTGGCAATTACAGGCCTGTCCTGAGCGAAGCCGAAGGAACACCGAACCCACCGTGCAGGAACCGGTCATAAACAGGGTTGCACTCCACGCCTCAACACTCGAATTCAAGCACCCAACAACCGAAAAGATTATGAAATTCGAAGCCCCCTTACACGACGATATGCAAAACCTCCTCGATATGCTCAGAAAATACCGAAAAGCCTAAGATGCCAGCTCGGCACTCACCAATTCAATGGTATAGCCTCCGGATATGTGCCACCAAATGATGCCCACATTCCTCTCGAATTTGTAGCTTTGGCCCCTGTTTGTCGCTTGCTCAAGAAAGTATACATCTCCAATTACCTCACTAACTGTCCAAAAATTCGTACATACGGGTCCATGGAAACGCTTTTCTGAAGCCTCCAATACAGCACCCTTCAGAAACTCCAACTCATACTTTTCATCGGCAAAAAACATATTCTTGAACATAGGAAAGGCTATGAGAGGTTCCTCAGCATACTCGCTTAGAATAAAGACCCTCTGGCCCCGTACGACCAAGCCCTTGTATGGGAATTCATCAAAACCTTCAACGTGAAGATGGAACTTCTTTTCATCCTCTTTGTCTTGGATGAGTGTGAGTGTGAATTCTTCATTGATCCATTTCTTGCCGAAATACCATCTTGAGTTTGTGATCTTGTACCTGTATTTAAGATCATTTCGTAATGGCCACCAATCTAAAACGCCCTCACCTTCAGATAAGGGAACTGGATAGCGGTTAACCAATTCTACCAGCCAATCTATATACCTATATTCCCTGGGTGTTTCTTCTGAACAAGATATTATGGAAATCATTAAAAGAAATACAAGCCCTATCGTTTTGGTGGCGGATTTTCGCATGGTAAACATGCAGTGAAACAACAACAAAGGTTATTCCTGTGGCAGTTTGGCCAGGTCCGCGTCGGAGCCGGCTACCATCAAAATATCATCTTTATATATGACGGTACTGGGCATCGGAACATTGATAATCCCACCCCTCTCGCTCTTCTTGGCCTTGCTGTGCTCGTCCCGCTTGATTGTAACCAGATTGACGTTGTACCTTTGCCGAAGCTGCAAATCCATCACCGTCTTGCCGTCAAAGCTGGCTGGCGCCTTCACGCGAGCCAGACTGTAACCCGGCGCAAAATCTATCTTTTCTCCAATCTGCGGCGCGATAAGTTTATACGCCCATTTTTGGGCCGACTCGATTTCAGGGTAAATCACATCGGTAGCTCCCACCTTGGAAAAGACCTCGCCCGCAATCAAATCTTCCGCTCTTGCATATATCTGCTTGACCCCCATCTGCCGCAGATTCACGACCGTCAGAATCGCCGATTCAAAACCCCGTCCCGTCCCCTGCCCTATGCCGATTATAGCGACATCGACCTTATCAACACCCTGTGCCTTCAACGCCTCCTCATCCGTGCTGTCCAGCCGAACCGCCAGGGATACCTGGTCGCGAATCAGCTCTATTTCATTTCTGTCTTTGTCAATCGCGATAACCTCTGCTCCGCTCATCGCCAAAGCAATAGCCAGTTTTTTCCCGAACCGCCCCAATCCTATTACAGCAAACCGTTTCATAATTTATCCCTCGCATTGTGTTCATTGTTCATGAACCATCAGCTATGAACTCACAACACTTTTATCCGACAATTATCGCCTCGTCCGGATAATTGTATTTAACCGGCTTCAGATTAAATGTCAGCGCCGCCAGCAGCGTCAACGGCCCTAATCTGCCGATAAGCATTACCGCAATAATAATCAATTTGCCCACAGTTGTCAAAAAAGGCGTTATGCCGGTCGTCAGGCCCACGGTCCCAAGAGCAGAGCCGGCCTCGAACATAATTTCCGACATTGTAAAGCCGCTCGAATTCTCGGTGATACTCAAAGCCAGCGTGGCACCAAATAAAACCGCTACGAAAAGCAGTGTAACTGTAATTGCCCTGCCGACAACGACTATCCGAACCGAGCGCTTGAACATCTCAACCTCCTGACGTTTCCGCAGCGCAGCAATAGCTGTCATTATTACCACCGCTAACGTCACCGTCTTGATTCCGCCTGCGGTAGAGCCGGGTGAACCACCGATAAACATAAGCAAAATCAAAATAAATCTGCTCGAAGCCGACAGTGCCGATACGTTAACGGTATTAAACCCGGCCGTCCTGGCTGTAACCGATTGAAACAATGCACCGAGTATGCCAGGACGATTGGTGGAATCACTCCCGCTTGCCCCGTTAGAAATCCCCATTGTTGCCGGAGCAGATGGCTCAGGCATCTGCCTTCTGACGGGGCTTGCGTAACGCTCGAACAAAAGAATCGCCAGCGCCCCCAAAACTATAAGACAGGCGCTTACGCTAAGAACAATCTTCGTCTGCAGCCCCATCCGCTTTGGCGCTTCCCTGGAAAACCGATACTCCTTGTTAAACAAACCTTTGAAGAATCGCTTCACCCGCTCGGATGCGATATTAAACAAATCGTAATGAACACCAAAGCCAAGTCCCCCCAGAATTATCAAAGGAACCATCACCAAATATACCTGCCAGCTCCTGTTGTAGCTGACCATACTGTCGCTGAACAAACAAAAGCCCGCATTGCAAAAAGCGCTGATAGAATGAAAAATACTGCAAAACCACTGCTGCTGTAAATTACCAACCTTCCCTGGTACCTTGTCCCACATCCCAAACATACTCACGGCGCCGGCAGCTTCGATAAGTAAGGTCCCAACAAAAATAAATGCGATGATACGGCTTATTCGGCCGAGCGTGCGCGCGCTCAATAAATCCTGCATTGCTACCGATTCACGTAAGCTCAATGCCTGCCCAAGCAGTAAGGCAAATACCGCACCGAACACTACTATCCCCAACCCGCCAAGCTGTATCAACGACAGGATTATTAACTGACCCATCAGGCTGAAGTCTTTGCCGGTGTCCCTTACGATAAGACCGGTAACGCATGTGGCGCTGGTTGCCGTAAACAAAGCATCGACAAAACTTGCATTTTCGCCGGCAGATGCTCTCGGCAGCATCAGCAGCCCTGCCCCTGAGATTATCAAAACCAGAAAACTTGCAATTAACGTCCAAGTTGGATTCCTCCCGGACGCCGCTAAATTCACCGTGGTTCTGCAAACTTTAGTGACAACCTGCAGAACAAGATAGATACCTACGGCAAAATGCCGAACTTCCGCAGGCGACGCCTTGCCGAACCAACGACCCGCGCCAAACACAGCTATTCCAAGCGCAATCAAAAAGGGCGCTTCAAACCAGTTGCCTCGCCAGAAGTCCCTTGCTGAAACAACGTTAAACAGCCGAATTATCTTTTCTGTAATAAAAACACAAAGCAAAACAACCTGAACACCGTACAGAATCGGCGCAGGCACCAGCGGCTTATCAAAACCGAACAGCATAACAAAGGACGCCGCCACCACCGCCGCCGCTAAAGCGTTAACGCCGATTAAAATCTTCTCCAGCCGCTTGTTTTTGTAAACTATCCGCATAAATGGTCGGTAGGTAGTTTTCAGTCTTCTACCAATTACCAATTATCAATTATCAATTATCAATAACCAATAATCAATCTTTTTTAGCCCACGTCCGCTAATCCCAGCGAATCGCCGAATTTATTCAACAACGCCTGACGAATATTCTCATGTTCATACTTTGCCAACATAGGGTCTTGTCCTCCCAGCTCAAATGCGTTCTTCCTCGCCATAACCAGCAGTTCATAATCATCCACAATATTTGCGATTTTCAAATCCGGCAGCCCGTGCTGCCGTGCACTGAATAATTCACCCGGCCCACGCAATCGCAAATCATACTCAGCTACCTCAAAACCGTCGTTGCTCCTGGTCATTATTTCGAGTCTGTTCCTTGCCGCTTCGCTCTCAGTCTCCGCAAACAAAAGACAATAAGATTTAGCTTCTCCTCTTCCGATGCGCCCTCTCAACTGATGCAACTGGGCCAGTCCAAATCTATCCGCTCCTTCAATAACCATTATCGTTGCGTTCGGCACGTCCACCCCCACCTCCACCACCACGGTAGAAACCAACACATCAATCTTACCTCTGCGAAATTCCGACATAACCTGCTGCTTCCTCGCAGAGGCCATCTGCCCGTGAAGCAGCTTTACCGTAAATTGCGGGAAAACCTCCTTCGCAAGATGTTTCCAACCATCGGTGGCGGCTTTAACATCGTCGCTTGTCGCTCGTCGCCCGTCACTCGAGGCACGAGTCACGATGCACGAGTCACGATTTATCCGCGGATACACAAAATAAGCCTGTCTCTTTCCTCTCAGCCGCTCACCGATAAACTCGTATGCCCTCTGTCGATTTCCTCTGTCAACCCAACGGGTAATCACATGCCCTCTGCCCGGCGGAGAATGTTTGATAATGGAAACGTCCAAATCCCCAAAGGCCGTCATCGCCAGCGTCCGCGGGATAGGTGTAGCCGTCATAACAAGACAGTGCGGAGTAGTTTCCTTTCGCAGTCGTGCGCGTTGATGAACGCCGAACTTATGTTGCTCATCGATTATTACAAGCCCAAGCTTGTCAAACTTTACATCTTTCTGCAGCAACGCCACAGTCCCGACAACAATATCAACAGCTCCCTGACATATCTGCTTCAAAAGCCCTGTTCTCTTCTTGCCGGTCAATCCTCCTGTTATCAAAACCCTCTTTACTTTACTGTTTCTCAAATACCTTTCGATGCTTATAAAATGCTGCTCCGCCAAAATCTCCGTTGGCGCCATAATCGCCACTTGTCTCTTGTTGGCGACCGCCAGCAAGGCCGCATAAAGTGCCACCACCGTCTTGCCCGACCCAACGTCACCTTGTAATAGCCGATTCATCGGCTCAGACTTACCCATATCCGAAACGATTTCAGTTATCGCGTTGTTCTGGTCTTCCGTTAGCAAAAATGGAAAACGCCTTCTAATCCGGCTGTCAATCTCACTGCTGCAACTGCACGGACTCGCCGACGAGAAATGCTTAACTTTATACCGCCGAAGTGCCAGCCCTAATTGCATCAGGAAAAACTCATCATATTTCAACCGCCGTTTTGCTTGAGCCAGTTTTTCCTCATCCGGCGGCAGATGTATCCACTCAAATGCATCTTTTCTGCCAACCAGATTCGTCTTCTTAAGAAAGCTTCTTTCATAAAACTCAGGCACAAGCTCAGCCAGATTATCAAGCACAGGTCGGATTATTCGCTTGATTTGCGTGCTGGATAGCTTGCCGCAGGCAGGATAAACCCCACCGCTAAAATACTCAACTGGCTTTGGATGTCTCTCGTCAAGCACCAAAAATTTCGGATTGGTCATCTGCAACTGATGCTTATATAATGCGACTTTGCCAGAGGCCATTATCACCTGGCCGGGTTTTAATTGATTACGCAGAAACTCGCCGTGAAACCAGATAATCCTGCAAACTCCGGTATTGTCCGCAACCATGGCCTCGAATATCGCAGGCCTTCGATAGCTTTGAAAGTCCGTCGATTCTACCTGCCCTATTATGGTGACATTGTCGTTGGGTCGTATTTCGTTCATCTTCACCGACTCCGGCACAAAAACCCAGTCACGCGGAAAATACTCTAACAAATCCCCGACCGTACGCACCCCCAGCCGCGCGAAGACTCTCGCCCGCGCCGGACCAACTCCCTTCAAAAACTGCACAGGCATCGAAAAACTAAACTTATTCTCCAATTTTTCGCTTATCTGAGTCACTCTCGATTGATCATTTAATGTTTTTATCGAGTATCCGGCATCGAGTATCATTCCTCAAAGCCGTATTTGCCCAGCAGCTTAACAAACCGACAATCACAAATTGCCTTCTCGATGATTTTACCGTGCCGTTTTTCACACACTATCAACTCCTGCACTCCTCCACCACCGACCGGCCCAACCATCAAACCGCCTTCGGCAAGCTGCTCCACCAGCGGCTCCGGTATCTTCGGCACCGCTGCGGTAATCATAATCCTGTCAAAACATTTTTCCTCCGGCCAGCCGCAACTACCGTCACCAATATAGAATTCAACATTCCCAACACCCAATTCGCCTAAGGCCGCCTGAGCCGATTCCGATAGCTGCGCGAATCTTTCTATCGTATATACCTTTTTTGCCAGCCTGCTCAGTATAGCAGTTTGATATCCACTCCCTGTACCAATCTCCAGAACCTCGCAATCAGGATTAAGCCGCAGCTCTTGCGTCATCAACGCTACGATATACGGCTGAGAAATGGTTTGCCCCATCCCGATAGGCAGCGGGCCGTCGGCATACGCCTGCGACTGATACGACCCCGGCACAAATTCTTCACGCCGAACCTCGCCCATCACCTCCAGTACATCAGGGTCCTTTATATCCCGACCCATCAGGTCCCACCTGACCATCCGCTCCCGAACTCTCGCAAATTTGTCCACCTTTTCTCCGCTGTGCATAATCCTAATAATCCCTTTTTAGCACTGATTTTGCAAATCAAATTTTCCCGCTTCACTACAATAGATTGAAGGATAAGTTGACTTTGAGCAATAAGCTGAAATAATAGCACTGTGATTACTTTATAGATTTAGGAAAATGGCCAAATGCCGATTAACCTGAACTTGCCAAAAAAGCCCGGCCTGTTCATAACCGCCACCGATACAGCGGCCGGCAAAACGGTAGTAGCCGGCGCCATCGCCAAAATTCTCACCGACAAAGGCCTGAAAGTCGGCGCCTTCAAACCAATCGCAACCGGCTGTCACCAAACCTGGGAAGGCCTGGTCGCCTATGATACCGAGTTCCTGGCTACTTGTGCAAACAGCGACCTGCCGCTTTCTGCAATAACCCCTATTGGCCTCGTCACCGCCGCCGCACCCATTGTAAGTGCCGCCCGAGAGCGGACCACCATAGATTTCAACAAAATAGCGGCCGCCTATAAGCAAATTTGCGAAAACACCGACTTGGTTATTGTCGAAGGCATCGGCGGCGCACGCACGCCGTTGACACCAGAGTTTGACATCCTGGATTTGGCAGTCGAATTCGACCTGCCTGTTGTTATAGTGGCCCGCTCAAATCCGGGAATGATAAATCATACACTTATGACAATTGACTGTGTTCGTGCCGCAGAAGTGAAAATTGCCGGTGTGGTAATCAACGGCTATAACGCCACCGAAGCAACGGTCGCCGAGAACACCGCTGAGCAGCTAATAACCCAATGCACCGGCGCAAATATCCTTACAGTTGTCCCCTTCGATGAGACTGTTAATATCGAAGAACAGTATTTAGGAGAGTTTGCCCTTGACTCACTGACAGATTGCGATTGGGAAAAATTAGCCCGGCGATGACAAGTATTCTTGATTTTCTCAAAACACTTCCGACAAATTCACAAAATTGCTGGTTTCCAAAACTCACAGGTTCAGGTATCATAGGAGCATAAATCGTATTCTGTAAATCGAGCCGCGGGATACAAGATACGAACTACGAACTATGAACTACGAACTAAGGACTTAAAATATGGCTGCTCAGCCGGAATTCAGACGCTATCTGATAAATATCGACTCTACCTCAACACATCAGCTTTTTACCGATTGCCTGGTAATCGGAGCCGGCATCGCAGGCCTTAGCGCCGCTATTGAAGCAGCCGAGCACCGCAACGTTATTCTCGTTTGCAAGGGCGCGCTGCAAAACAGCAATACCTGGAATGCACAGGGAGGCATCGCTTCGGTACTTGATAAAACAGACACATTTGAATCACACATAGCCGATACGCTTAACACCGGCTGTCGTCTAAGTGACGAAAATGTAGTCAACCTGGTCATCCGCCAGGGACCCGAACTGATTCGGCAACTGCTTCAGTGGGGCACCGAGTTTGATATGGTCGATGGTCATATCGCTACCACACTTGAAGCAGGCCACTCCCACGCTCGTGTTGCTCACGCTCATGGAGACGAAACAGGACGCATAGTTGCAGAGGCGCTCATAAAAAAAACCAGACAGAACCAAAACATAAAAATAATAGAAAACTTCTACGTTATCGATTTACTTACCAATGACGACAACGAGTGCGTGGGAATAATCGGCTGTGACAACCGAGGCACACAGATAATTTGGTCGGCAAATACAATCCTGGCAACCGGAGGTGCCGGACAGCTCTATCGCGAAACCACTAATCCGGATGTTGCAACCGGAGACGGACTCGCTATGGCCTACCGCGCCGGCGCCCTACTACGGGGTTTGGAGTTTATGCAGTTTCATCCAACTACACTCTACGTCGCAGGCGCATCACGGGCTCTTATTACCGAAACACTACGGGGAGAAGGAGCTGTCCTTTTGGACAACAATGGCTATCGTTTTATGAAAGACTATCACGAATCCGCAGAGCTTGCACCACGCGACATTGTCAGCCGGGCCATCCTTGCTCAAATGCTCAAAACCAAATCGACGCACGTCTTTCTGGACGTTCGCCACTTCGACAAAAAACATTTTGCAAAAAGATTCCCTCTGATTAGCGAACTATGCGCAAGTTTCGACATAGACGTCAGCCGGGACTTAATTCCGGTACGACCCAGCGCACACTATATGATTGGCGGTGTAAAAACCGACACCTCCGCCAGGACGAACATCGAAAATCTGTACGCTTGTGGTGAAGCCGCTTCCACCGGCCTGCACGGCGCAAATCGACTCGGCAGCAATTCCCTCCTCGAAGGATTGGTATTCGGCAAAATAGCCGGCAGGCAGACCTTACAAAATATCAAAACCGCTCCTGCCAATATCAAGCACCCACCAATAAAATATCAAATCCCACATTCAGACCGCACCCGTTTGGATACTACTGATGTTAGAAATTCACTTCGGGCCCTTATGTGGCGAAATGTCGGCATCACCCGAAAGGCCCAGCCGCTCCTTGAAGCTCAGGAGATTGTCAAGTTCTGGCAACGTTATGTAATGGACAAAATCTTCGATGGACCGGCGGGCTGGGAATGCCAGAATATGCTCACTATCTGCCTGCTGATGGCCCACTCAGCTCAAATACGCCAGGAAAGTCGGGGCGTACACTTCAGAAACGATTTCCCCGATACCAACGATGAGCGCTTCAAAAAACATATCGAAACGGTGCGTGGAAAATAAAGCGAACTTTTGCTATAATACTCTGTAGTGCTTAACGGCCTAACGATAATCAGTAATCGATAATCGATTAAAAGAGTGGGTCGGGCGGTCGCCCTCGCCGTTTTGCTTCGCAAAAGCGAAGCAGCGGGGGAGGAAAGTCCGAGCAGGACAGGGCAACGGTGGTGGTTAACAGCCACCCGGGGTAACCCGCGGGAAAGTGCCACAGAAAATACACAGCCGATGGCCTCGACTAATCCTCGGGGAACAGGCAATGGTGAAATGGTGCGGCAAGAGCGCACCGCAGCGCCGGTGACGGCGCCGGCAGGGCAAACCCCACCGCCTGCAAGACCAAGTACGCTGTTGCTCGGCCCGGGCAATAACAGCGGGTAGGTCGCTTCCCGCACCTATTTCTGCTCAGAGGCGAACTTAAGTTTACGACTGGAACCACCAAAACAAAGATTCGCCTACTGGTTAGAAATAGGTGCGGGAGAACTGGCTGGTAACGGTCGGTCAAGATAAATGACCGCTGCCCGTCACTTGTGGCGGGATACAAAACTCGGCTTATAGACCCACTCTTTTTCTTTTATCTATCTAAAGAAAATGGGTCCTCGAATCTACCCGCGAACGAATCTATCTTGACTTTGACATCGACGATATCTTCAGCCACCCCCATCCAAATTTTGCCCTTGCCAAATGTGATATGGTCAAAATCCATACCCTCAGCACTGCTTAACCTTGATGCCAGCACTGGTGACTTATCCAAATCCCGCAAAATAGTTTCCATCGTTTGATTTATCACCATCCCGGAAACAGCGAGCTTCTTATTATCCGCCTTGACTTCATCCATATCCTTGCGGAAATTCGCCAGGACCTCTTCTAATATGGCGGCTCGTTTTGCATTCTGGTTCACATAGGGCGCATCAAGCACTTCCCTTTCTACTACCATCATACTCTCAAAGCTGAGACGTCGCTTGGACCTGAACGGCCACGTCTTCACCTTTTCATCAGCCAAAAAAAAGTACTTTCTCTTTGCTGTCAGCTTATTCTCATCGAAAGCAACCATGTTGAACCATCTCTTGTAGCCCTTTTTCTTCTGCCCAAACAAAGCAATAACACTCTGACTCTGGCTAAGCAGTTCATACTCCGGAACCATAGCCGCCACTTCACCAGCCCTGCTTGTCTTCAGTTCTGTTTGGGTATAGCTTTCGTAAAGCTCCGCATCAGACGGAGGCCCCTCCGCCTTAAAGTACTCTACCGCGCTGCAACTGCAAAGACCAAAAAGAAATACAAAAAGCAAAATGTAAAATTTTCCTCCTCTTGTTTTCGAGTTTTCATTTGTCATTCTACTTTCTGCTTTCTGGTTCTTGATTTTCTTTCTCATTTTCCACGCTCCGTTCTACACCTCTTTCGCATCTATCCATTTCATCATCTTGCGCAATTCTCCCCCAACTTTCTCTAACTGACAGTCGCGGTCCTTTTCGTACAGTTCGTTAAACTTTTTCAGGCCGGTTTGATATTCGCTTACCCATTCTTTAGCGAATTCGCCGGACGTAATCTCCGACAATATCTTCTTCATTTCCGCCCTTGTTTCCTCGGTTATAATCCTCGGCCCGCGGGTTAAGTCCCCGTACTCGGCGGTGTTGGATATGCTGTATCTCATATAGCTCAGCCCGCCTTGATACATAAGGTCAACTATAAGCTTCACCTCGTGGAAACACTCGAAGTAGGCAATCTCGGGCTGATATCCCGCCTCCACCAGCGTCTGGAAACCGGCTTTAACAAGCGCCGTAAGACCGCCGCACAGAATACACTGCTCGCCGAATAAATCCGTTTCTGTTTCTTCCTTGTATGTGGTCTCAATAACACCTGCTCGGGCGCCGCCAATCCCACTTGCCCAGGCAAGGGCAATTTGTTTCGCATCACCGGTCGCATCTTGCTCGACCGCTATAAGGTTAGGCACCCCCGCGCCTTTTTCAAACTCACTACGAACCAGATGGCCGGGCCCCTTCGGCGCAATCATCACAACGTTAACATCCTTGGGCGGAACAATATACTTAAAATGAATATTGAAACCGTGACAAAAACCAAGCGTCTGCCCCGCTACCAAATTCGGCGCGATTTGCTCCTTATAAACCCTGGCCTGAATCTCGTCCGGCACCGTTACAATAATCAGCGTCGAATCATCCATAGCTGTTTTTATATCCCCTGGCGTAAAACCGTGTTCCTCCGCGAGCTTAAAGTTGTCCGTCCCCTCCAGCTCAGCCACCGCCACTTCTATACCGCTGTCGCGCAAATTCAGACTGTGCGCATGACCCTGGCTGCCGTAGCCAATAACCGCCACCTTCTTACCCTTCAACGCATCTATCGGCGCATCTTTTTCATAATATATCTTTAACGCCATAGCTTTGTCTCTCCTTATTTTCTAAATGAAGACTATTATCCTATCGTCTCAAACACTCACGATTATATAAAAAGTCGCCTGTCAGGCAAGAAATTTATAGATATGCCAATTGCGCGTAGCGATTCACGAAATAACCGCTGTGGCCGACAAATCACGCTTCGCTTTTTGTATGTCGCGGCATTGCAATCGTTCCCGTCCTGGCCATATCCTTTATACCGTACGGCCTACAGGCATTGACAAAGGCCTCAATTTTCGCCTCAGGCCCGCTGACTTCGACCATTAGCATCTTCGGACCGATGTCCACAACCTTTCCCCTAAACATCTCTATTAATGAAATCACCTCGGGCCGTCTTTCAGGAGGCGCCGAAACTGATAGAAGCATCAAATCGCGGGCTACCAGCGGCTGACCGGCAAAATCCTGCACCTTAACAACCGGAACTATCTTAGCCAATTGTTTTCGAACCTGCTCAACAACCTTGTCGTCGCCGACGACAACAATCGTCATTCGACTCAACTCCGGGTCCTCCGTCCGACCAACAGCGAGCGAATCAATATTAAATGCCCTGGCAGCAAACATCCCCGCAACATGTGCCAGAACACCCGGCTTATTCTCAACCAACGCACTTATTATATGCTTCATTTCTTTTACCTTTTTACTTTCTTACGCCATGCTTTCCAATATATCAAGCCCATCCATCTCATTAATGCTTTTGCCCGCAGCAACCATCGGCCAAACATTCTCCTCCCGTTCGACTCTGAAATCAACAACACAAGGCCGCTTCTGACCCAGCATCTCTTTAATCGCCTTCGGAACGTCTGTCTTTTTATCCACGGTAATACCAACTGCACCAAGCGCCTCCGCCACTGCCGCATAATCGGGATTCGACAGGCAACTCTCCGAATAACGCTTATTATAGAAAAGCTCCTGCCACTGTCGAACCATTCCCATATAGCCGTTGTTCAATATGCAAACCTTTATCGGAAGCTTGTACTGAACTGCCGTCGCAAGCTCCGTCATCGTCATATTAAAGCTGTGGTCACCGTCAATATCGATAACGGTGGCATTCGGCCTGGCTGCCTGCGCACCTATTGCAGCCGGCAGACCGTATCCCATTGTGCCAAGGCCGCCAGAGCTTATAAGTTGACGCGGACGGATGAATTGATAAAACTGGGCAGCCCACATTTGGTTCTGGCCAACACCGGTAGTTATTATTGCCTCATTTTTAGTCTGACGACAAAGCTCCTCCACAACATACTGCGGTTTAATTGTTGATGAGTTCCTGTCGTAACTAAATGGAAACTTCTTTTTCCATTCCGCGATTCTCTTAAACCACCTCTTTCTTTCCCTGTATTCTACCTCTTTAATCAACTCAGATAAAATAACCTTGGCATCGCCCACAACGGGAATATCCACGTGGACATTCTTCGATATACTGGATGGGTCGATATCAATGTGAATTATCTTCGCATTCGGAGCAAACGTCTTAACCTTGCCCGTAACTCTATCATCAAACCGAGCCCCCACAGCAATCAATAAATCGCATTCCTGCACTGCATAATTGGCATAGGCGGCCCCGTGCATCCCCGGCATATCGAGTGATTCTGCCTTTCTCTGGTCGTAACTGCCCAACCCTAAAAGTGTCATTGTTACGGGCACATGCGCTTTCTCAGCCAATGTTCTTAGTTCCTCGCTTGCATTGGCGCTAATAATCCCGCCGCCGACATAAAGTACCGGTCGTTCAGAGTTGTTTATCGCTTGCGCAGCCATTAATGTCTGCCTGG
>JGI10211J14876_10000029_pt1 | contig 44339 bp, 28 predicted proteins | sample Etolagsediment_FD_14876 | JGI IMG/M metagenome (IMG submission 14876)
CGGCAGATTCGGCAGCTCTGCGGTTACGGCTTTTATCACTTCTGTCCCCGCTACTTCTTTCAGGAGCCCAATAACCATCGTCTGCATTTGCCTGTCGTCGCTTCTGAGGACATCAACTATAATTTTAGCCGCTCTTTTCGGCGTTGCGGCGGCAATACCTCGCAGCGCTGCAATGCGAATCGGCACCGGCTCGGCTGGGACATACATCCGCTTATAGATTTGCAGTGCCCTTCTCAAGTTGCCTTTTGCCAAGAACTTGTCCGCACACATCAGGTAAGCATCCGCCCAGGCGGGGTGCAGCTCTGCGGCCACCTTTGACTTGGTTCTTTCCAACATCATAATTGCCCTGCTGCTGCCAATCTTGCCCATCGCTGATATTGCGGCGAATGCAATCTCTTTATCAGTGTTACCTAAGAGTTTGCTGATTTGCCCTACGGCTTGTTTGTCACCCCGCTCGCCCAGCGAGTTGATTATCCCAACTTTAACTCTGCCTCTTGTTTTGCCCAAAGCATCCCGCAGCACCTTATCAACCGCCGAGCCGGGTATCCGCTCCAGGGCGTATCGGGCCATATCCGAGGTCTTCGGGTCGACAAGCATCTTCGCCAGGGTCGGCACGGCATCCTCAGTACCAATGATACTGAGCTTGCGGCAGATAAACTGCTTGCCGGCCAGGGTAGTATTTGACTGCAGCAACTTCAGCAGGTACGTCTCAATTAGTTTCAATTCCTCGGGCGAATCGTATGCGTTACGCACAATATCGTTTAGTTTGGTAAGCGGTTTGCGGCTTTGGCCGTAATCATACTTGACAATTTTCAGCAGCAAGTCATCTAACCGCTTTTGAGTGCTGGGAGTAGTGCCAACCGTGCCAACCGGCAGGTCACCCAAGGCAAACTGGATGCCATCGAGATAATGCCGCAGTACAGCCGGATTCCACGTAATATGGTGATTGTGGCCCAGCGAGCAGTAAAATAGCCGTCCTTTTCCGTAGCTTTTGACCCAACTGATACCGGTGTCCATATCGCTGGGTTTTAGACCTTTTACGTTGTGGGTGACTTCATCCGTCATATCAAGACTGAGCAGGATGCGCTGCCTGACTTGCGAATAGAGCGGTGGACTTGTGCGATAAATTTCGTCTTTTATTTTAAAGCCCTTGCCAGCGAAAGCTGCCGTGAGCGGATGATTTGGGTCGTTGAGCTTGACCGCCCAGGTTCCACCTGCCCCCCAGGGATGGCCGCAGAATTGTCCGCCCATCATTTCGGCCGCTTTGGGCCAGTCGTAAAAATTGTCTGTGGCCGCGTGAATTCCCACAATACCCTTACCACCCTCAATGAAATCCATCAGGCCTTTGCGCAGGTTGGGGTCTTCGAAATCGAGCTTGGTGGTATTGTTTAAGCAGACTGCATCGAAGCTCTCGAGGTTCTCCGGCCTAAATATTGACATATCATTGCTGATTACGACGGTATAGGCCCCCGTTTTGTGCCCCATAATCACCAGCGCTTCGTTCCAATAGGGAATCGAGCTGTGTTTGTATCCGTTGCACAGGTCGAAGATGAGCATTCTTCGCGGCTGCTTTGGGATAGCGGTCGCTTTTGCCGGCGCTGCATCTTCTATTTTCTGCACCTCCTCCGGCGATATGGCCTTCGAGATGTTCGTAAGCAGCGAGAAACACCAGATGGCAAGCAATGCTACATTGATGACTTTTGAGCTTCGCTTCATTTTTTTATTCCTTTCTTTTTTTCTGTTCGTACCGTACCTATTTAATTTTAACTCCCGCCAAATTATAAACCGCATAAGAGCAGAAGGACTACCTTTTTAGAAGCTCACTTTTAAAATGGGTGCGGTATTACAAGTGCCAGGGACTGCGCATCGGCCGAGCCAACATTCTGTTGGCCTGCTCATCGTTGAGGAAGCGTTCTTTCTCAGGGTCCCATTTGAGTTTTCGCTCGGTGAGCATAGCGATTTCTCCGAGCAATGCGACGCTGATAGAACGGTGCGCAACTTCTGCCGGTGCAATTGTCAATCGGCGGCTCTTAACGCAGTCGAGGAAGTTCTGCTTGTGGTCGTCGCTCTTATAGAGGTGGGTTTCGTCAGGGCCGATGACCTCTTTTAGGATGTTCCCCGGCTCGGCTATAAATTCGTATCGCCCATTTTTTGTCACCCTTTGCCAAAAAATTGTCCGCACACATCAGGTAAGCATTTGCCCAGACGGGGTGCAGTTCTGCGGTCACCTTTGACCCGGCTCTTTCCAACATCGCAGCTGCCCTCTTGCTGCCAATCTTACCCAGCGCTGATATCGCGGCGAGCGCAATCTCTTTATCAGTGTCACCTAACAATTTGCTGATTTGTCTTACGGCTTTTTTGTCACCCCGCTCGCCCAGTGAGTTGATTATCCCAACTTTAACTCTGCCTCTTGTTTCGCCCAAAGCGTCCAGCAGCGCCTTATCAACCGCCGAGCCGGGTATCCGCTCCAGGGCGTACCGGGCCATATCTGAGGTCTTCGTTTCAGTCAGCATTGACACCAAGGTGGGAACGGATTCCTCAGTGCCGATGATACCGAGCTTGCGGCAGATAAACTGCTTGCCGGCCAGGGTTGCATCCGACCGCAGCAACTTCAGCAGACGCATCTCAATTAGCTTCAATTCTTTGGGCGAATCGTATGCGTTACGCACAATATCGTTTAGTTTGGTAAGCGGTTCGCGGCTTTGGCCGTAATCATAAGTGCTAATTTTCAGCAGTACCTCATCCAACAACGCCCCCTGTGTCGGCGTCGAGGATACCTGACTTGTCAAACACAAGCACAAAACGACAATTAATGAAGCAATTAGAACTTTGGGCCAGCGATTCATAATTTTCCCTTTCTCGATTTTACGGTTAGTTATCTACAGCATTTCTTTTGCTTTTTACTCTAAATTTACAAGTGCCAGGGGCTGCACATAGCGTTACCGAGCATTCTGGTTGCGGTAGGGTCGCCGAGGATTTGTTCGGTTTCCGGGTCAAAGCGTATCTTACGCCCCAGTGCAATAGCGATCTGGCCAAGATGACCAACGCTTGCCGAACGGTGCGCCACCTCACAAGGCGTGATAGTCAATTGACGACTCTTAACACAGTCCAGGAAGTTCTGCAGATGGTCCCTGCTTTTATAAAGATGAATCTCCTCGGGGCCGATGACCTCTTTCAGAACGCTTTTGGGATTTGCGTCTATCCCGCCGCGATTGACGTAAACCCAACCTTGGTCGCCATACCACTTGGTGCCGCCGGGGAAACTGCTGGCGACAACCATCTCTAAACCGTCGGTGTATTTACAGGTAAACTCGTACTCGGTCGGGGCATTCCACAATCCATCTTTGGGATATTTGCCCCAGCCCTCTACCTCCACCGGGCCGGCGTAATCGAGCCCCAGGCCCCAGTGGGCGATGTCAACATGGTGGCCGACCCAGTCCATAATCCTGCCGCCACCATAGTCAAGATGCCAGCGCCAGTTCTTGTGGACTCGCGCGGGGCAATACGGCGCCCACGGTGCCGGACCAAGCCAGAAGTCATAGTCCAGTTCTTTGGGCGGCGGACCGGGCGTTTGCTGGTCCTTGGTATTGGCATAATCACTATATCCGGCTCCCAGGCCGACTTCGACTTTATGAACCTTGCCGATTCGGCCATTGCGAACCAGTTCGCACGCGTGGTGGAAATTGGCCACCGACCTCTGCCAGCTACCTGTCTGCCACACACGACCATATCGACTAATTGCCTCACACATTGCGCGACCTTCCCTCAGGCAGTGTGACAGTGGTTTTTCACCATGGATATCTATTCCTGCCCGCGCAGCGGCAATGGCAGGGATGGCGTGCCAGTGGTCAGGCAGAGCAATGCAAACAGCATCCAAATCACCGCGAGCAATTATTTCCCGAAAGTCATGGTACGTTTGACAATCCTTGTTCCCGTACTTCTCGTCCACAGTTTTCCTGGCCTCGTCGAGATGGTTTTTATCAACGTCGCAGACAGCCACAAACCGGACCTCATCCTTGGCGAGGAAACCTCGCATATTGTTGCCGCCCTGCCAGCCTATGCCGATAGCTCCCATCACAATCCGATTACTCGGAGCAACGGTGCCGGCCTTACCCAGCGCCGACGAAGAGACAACATAAGGAAATGCTATCGCGCCCGCCGCGAGGCCTGCTGTCTTTTTGAGAAAGTGCCGACGACCAATATAATTTTTGCCAACCATCAGTAACTCTCCTATTATGCTAAAGTCTTACCCGCCCCCTTTGCTGTCTGCGACAGCAGACAAGGGGGGCATGTCTCCCAAATGCAGCAACGAAAGCAATCTGCGAAGACTTAAAGTGTATATTTCAAGCGAACACATAAGCCCGTTTTTCCGAAACCCTAAATTATAAGACAAAAGCTTCTCGCTATCAACAATCAGATTCGCACGCGGATTCGCTGCGATACTCTCTCGGAGGGTTTTGCCCTTGCGTACAGAGCTGTACCGGCTATAATGAGACAATAAAGTTGGCCGCGCTGCGTGGAAAATTTCCCTTCGCTTGGTTGTAAGTGTTTGATTAAAAAGCAATTATAGAATTGAGATACAGAACAACGCAACAAAATAATTCCGCCCCGCCGGGATTATTCTGTTATTTAGGTTTATGTGTTTTGCCAATAGGTCCGAGCAATTACTTTGGAAAGGTGTAAAAAAATGAAAAGAAGATGGTTAGTAACGCCTGTAATTTGCCTGGCAATATCGCTTGAAGGATGCGCAACGCCGATGCCGACAGAAAAAAAGCAATATACCAACTCTATTGGTATGAAGTTTGTCCGCATCGAGCCCGGCAGCTTTATGATGGGCAGCGCCGAAGGGGGCGATTTCGATGAGCGGCCCGTACACAAGGTCAATATCACAAAACCGTTCTATATGGCCGTAACTGAGGTGACTAACGCGCAGTACGAGCAGTTCGACCTATCGCACAAGTCTATGCGCGGTAAATACAATTTGTCAAAAGACTCCAATCAGTCGGTCATATATGTCAGTTGGAATGAGGCGGCCGAGTTCTGCCGGTGGCTGAGCAACAAAGAGAATCTGTCCTATCGTTTACCGACCGAAGCCGAGTGGGAGTATGCCTGTCGGGCTGGAACAACCACCAAGTATTATACCGGCGACGAACTGCCCGAGATATATCATAAGCATCAAAACAGAGAAGCGTTCCCAGAACTCGTTGACCTTACGGTAGGTAAGACACCGGCCAACCTCTGGGGGCTTTATGATATGCACGGCAACGTCGAAGAATGGTGCTGCGACTGGTATGGTCCATACGCAGCGTCCGAGCAGACGGATCCGGTTGGGGCGTTCGACGGCGACTTCAAGGTGGCACGCGGCGGCAGTCACAATACCGATGTGCGTTATCTGCGGTCGGCCAACCGCCAGGGCACTCTGCCCGAGGACAAGCACTGGCTTATAGGATTTCGGGTAGTAATCGGCGAGATGATGCCGCCGCCACCCATATCCCCGCCACCTGTTCAAACTTCCGCCTTGTGGGCACAGAATGTCACGCAAAAGATTCACGATTGGTCGGACGGACCAAACCCCCAGAAGCCATATTTTGAAGGGCCGCGAAACTACGTCAAGATTCCGGAAGGCTCCAAAGGGCCGCTTTGGTCACGGCACAATCATCAGCCGGCGATTGCACCCTGTCCGAACGGTGACCTTTTGGCAATTTGGTACTCGACAACGAGCGAGAAAGGAAGGAACCTGATGGTGGCTGCTTCCCGGCTGCGACACGGCAGTCCACAGGACGCCTTACGGCGCAAAGAATGGGAGCCGGCGGCACCGTTCTGGGATGCGCCGGACCGAAACGACCACGGCAGCAGCCTGCTGTGGGACCACAGGGACAATACAATCTACCACTTCAACGGTCTCAGCGTCGGTGCGACCTGGGCCAACCTTGCGCTTGTTATGCGAAAGAGCACCGACAATGGTGTGAACTGGTCGAAGGCGCGGATAATTCACCCAATACACGGCTATCGCCACCAGGTTATAGCCGGCCCGTTTATCACAAGCCAAGGGTACATAATTGTGACCTGCGACGCGGTGCCCGGCGGTGACGGTGGCTCGGCAATACATATCAGCCGTGACGGCGGCAATACCTGGGTTGACCCGGGCCAAAGCAGGCCAGAACCCAAGTTTGAAGCGGGTGAAACGGGCGCGTGGATAGCCGGTATTCACACGGGCTGCACGCAACTTATAGATGGCAGTTTGCTGGCCTTCGGGCGAGGCAACAGTATCAACGGCAAGATGCCTAAGAGCATTTCCACCGATATGGGCAATAACTGGACGTACTCAGCCAGCCATTTCAACGGCATCGGCGGCGGTCAGCGGCTGGTACTGTTGCGTTTACAGGAAGGACCTTTGTTTTTCGCCTCATTTGCGGATAATATGACGATTACCGACGCCGCCGGGCAATTTTGTCAGGTCAATGGGCTGTTCGGCGCGGTTAGCTTTGACGAAGGCAAAACCTGGCCTATACGACGGCTGATAACCGATGACGGCCCCGCCCATGAAGTCAAAACCACAAATGGCCATGAATTTACTATGAGCCCGACAACAGCCGAGCCGAGAGGCTATATGGCAGGCACGCAGGCGCCTGACGGCGTGATTCACTTGATTAGCAGTTGGAATCATTATGCCTTCAACATCGCCTGGCTGAAGACACCTATGCCGGCGCAAAAGTAAATTGACTATTGACGATTGTTACAAATAGTAAATGGTGAATCGTAAATATAAAATAGCTGTGGTGTTGGCTTTTGCCTGCATAATGTCAGGATGCGGTGACAACAGAAAGTCAAGGACGCTGTTCGCCCCTGAGGGGGGCGGCAAAGCAAGAAAGACTTTCACTAATTCGGTTGGGATGGAGATGGTGCTAATCGAGCCGGGCAGCTTTGTGATAGGTGAGAGCACAACTCCGGTCCCAGACGAGCTCACAAAGCATCTGAGTTATCCGAAAAGAGCCGAGCTAATAAGGAAATTCCCGGATGGAGACCCCGGCAAGTTCGCAATTACTGTCGAGCACGTTCGCAATGGCGATTTTGACGAAAAGCCGGCGCACCGAGTTAATATCAGTCAGCCGTTCTATATGGCTGCCTGTGAAGTTACCAATGCGCAATATGAACAGTTTGACCCGTCCCACCGCCCCCTTGTCTTCTGTCGAAGACAGAAAAGGGGGCGAGGGGAAAACGGATTTTCCAAAGAAAATGACGAGGCGGTCGTATTCGTCAGTTGGTATGATGCAAAGGCCTTCTGCGATTGGCTCTCGAAAAAAGAAGGCCGGCCATATCGGCTGCCGACCGAGGCAGAGTGGGAATACGCCTGCAGAGCAGGCACAACCACCTGCTTCTGGACCGGCAATACCCTACCGAAAGAGTTTCATAAAAACGCCCAGCGTACCTCATTCAATGACCCGAATGACATTGTGCCGCTGACGGTAGGCCAAACCCCTCCCAATCCCTGGGGCCTGTACGATATGCACGGCAATATCGAAGAGTGGTGCTATGATTGGTATGGCCCGTACAAAAAAGCCGAGCAAACGGACCCTGTCGGCCGGATTGACGGCGACTTCAAATTAACTCGCGGCGGAAGCCACGGCACCAACCTCTACTACCTGCGCTCAGCAAACAGGATGGGAACACTGCCGGAAAACAAGCATTGGCTGATTGGATTTCGTGTTGTGCTGGGCGAACTGCCAAGTACAAAGCCACTACCGCTAACACCACCGCAGCGTTATCAACGCAAGGTTAAGCAAAGAACACCTCGGAACGTTGCTAAAGGGCCAGACCCGGCCAAACCATACTTCAAAGGGCCGCGCCGATATGTCAAGATTCCAAAGGGCTCTGTCGGCCCACTGTTTTCGCACCACAACCACGACCCAGCAATCGTAGAGTGTCCGAACGGTGACCTGCTTGCCATTTGGTACACCTGCGTTGAGGAAAGAGGACGAGAACTGGCCGTTGCTGCCAGCCGGCTGCGCTACGGCCGGGAAGAATGGGAATCGGCATCGCTTTTCTGGGACACGCCGGATAGAAATGACCACTGCCCTGCTTTGTGGTTTGACGGCAAAGATACGATTTATCATTTCAACGGTCTGTCGGTGGCGGGAAAGTGGGAACCGCTGGCCATCATTATGCGCACATCAAAAGATAATGGTGTCACCTGGTCGAAGGCACGCCTGATAGAACCGGAACATGGCTTTCGACAAATGGTCGGCGAACCAGCATTTCGCACGCGCGATGGGGCCATTGTATTCGGCGCCGATGCCGAGCACGGCTCGACCGTTTGGGTCAGCCGGGACAACGGGCAAACCTGGACCGACCCCGGCGGTAAAATTAACGGTGTTCACGCAGGCATCGTCGAACTTAATGATGGCCGATTGATGGCGCTGGGCCGAAATCAAAACATCGATGGATGGATGCCTATGAGCATCTCCACTGATATGGGAAAAACCTGGGAGCCCAGCGCAAGCTCATTCCCACCAATCACCGGCGGCCAGCGCGCAGCGCTTATTCGACTAAGGCAAGGCCCTCTTTTCTTCGCGTCATTTGCCAAAGACATCCGCAATCCTGAACCGACTCCGGACGGTGCAAGACCACCTCGCCACGTTGCCAAGTTATTCGGGGCGGTTTCCTTTGATGACGGCAAAACCTGGCCCGTGCGGCGAGTCATCAGTGATTGCAAGGGCGACCATCAAGTCGATACTATTGATGGCGCTCCGGTTCTTATGAATGCAAACAACTCCGAGCCGTTGGGATACCTTTCAGTTTGTCAGGACCTGGACAACGTGATTCATCTGATTTCGAGCATCAATCATTACGCCTTCAACTTAGCGTGGCTTAAAGCTGCACCACCGGCTGCGCCGGGAACACCAACGGCGCAGCGCTTGCCGGTTCGCAAACAACTACACCATATCTACGATGCAAAGAAGCTGCCCGGCAAGGCCAAGCCGTCCTGGCATTTCATCGCTGAGGATGCAGCGGAAACCGAAGTGGCTGCCATTGTAACACCGAGTGTACTAAAAATCCGCTGTGATGCTAACGCCGGAGTTTACTGGTCAAACGAAAGAATAGACGGCCTCGGCACAGCGGACCCACATAAAGGTTTGACAGCCGAAGTTAATGTTCAGATGAACCGAAGCAGCCAGAGCCCCCTTTTCTGTCTTCGACAGAAGACAAGGGGGGTTGACTTTGAAGTGTTCGTGAGTGGTGGTACGTTGACGGTCAATCACTATTTTATCTCAATCACAACAACCGGTTTGTATTACTGGTACGACAACGAATTCATTGAAATTGCCGAAGGTCTTGACAACTCCAACGAAATGCACACTTACCGCCTGGCAATCCGGGGTGACACAGTGGTGCAGATTTATCGTGACGGCGAGCTGCTCGGCGTTGAGAAGCCGGATTTGCAAATTGGCTGGAGAGAACCGGCCCGCGGCTCGTTCATCCAGTGGGGTTTGGGCGCCAGCGAAACCAGGGCATTAGTAAGCTATATCGGCTGGGACCTGACAGGACCTCTCCAGCCCACCAGATAGGCGTCAAAAAAATTCCGCACAGAACCTTGAACTGCTCAATAATTTCGGGTAGCATAGTTGGCTTCGCGTTCAGCCCCCCTGTCTTCTGGCGAAGACAGAAAAGGGGGAGCGTGGTTATTCCGGAAACCCTCGATGTATGGAGTAAAGTAAAATGGCAAAACGAGAGTCTCAACAAATCAGCTATATCGCCCCGGCGGCACCGGCGAGACGCCAACAGGCGACGGGTAAAGAGCCGTTTATACGTCCGGAAATTGGTTTTACACCGAACTGGTACCGCACCGCTCTCGGTATCGACTTCGGTGAGAAATGGCATACCGACCCTGCGTATCGGCGCGAAACGGTCCTCGCTATGCGGGATGAATTGCGACGCCGGTTCCCCGGCTCAAAGATAGGCGACATCGATAGGCCGGACAAACCGCTGGACCTATTGACCGGCGTCTATGGCGGCAACGTCGTGGCAATGATTTACGGGCTCCCGGCAATATATGCAGAAGACAACTGGCCAAACTGCGAGCATAAGTACCTCAGCGACGAAGAGGCCGACAATCTCAAGCCGCCTGACCTCAACAACAATCCGGTCTTCGGCGATATTATCAGGCAGGTTGACTGGATCGAGCAGTCCGAAGGCCAAATTCTCGGCTTCCTCAACTGGCAGGGCATACTCAACAATGCCCAGCGTCTTCGCGGCGAAAAAATCTTCTTTGACATAATTGACTCACCGGACAGATGCCGCCATCTTTTCGGGTGCATCTACAGCACAATGAGCGAAGGTATCAGGCGGCTGCACGAGAGGCAAAAGAAAAGCGGCGTTGATATCGACTTTATGACGGTCAGCAACTGTCTGGTTAATATGATTTCTCCCGAGCAGTATCGTGACCTTTTCCTGCCCTTCGACCTGCGTTTTGAGAAAGAGTTCGGTCATATTGCCATTCACAACTGCGCCTGGAATGCAAACCCTTACATTGAAGATTACTCCAGGGTCAAAAATCTCGGTTACATCGATATGAGTATGGACTCCGATATGGCGCGGGTGCGGGAACTAATTCCCAATGCCAGACGCGCCATTATGTACACTCCTATGGACCTTGCGAATAAATCCTGGGACCAAATCCGCGAGGATATGGAAAAAATAGCTCGCGAATACGGCCCCTGCGATATCGTCGCAGCAGATATTGAAGCCGGCACGCCGGACGAACGTGTTCAGGCGCTTATTGATTTGTGCGAAGAAATTAGCAATAGAAAGGAGAACCAACGAAAATGAAATCAGACCTATCAAAATCAAACGTATTGCCTGCGCCGCTGCGTGGGATTGTTGTGCCGATGATAACACCGCTGTCAGACTGGGACACTTTGGATGCTGAAGGCCTTGAGCGGTTGATCGAGCATATCATCGCCGGCGGTGTAAACGCCTTGTTTATATTAGGCACCACCGGGGAAGGCCCGAGTCTTAGCTACCGCCTGCGACAGGAAGTAATCGAGCGGACCTGCGAACACGTGGCCGGACGAGTTCCTGTATTGGTTGGTATCACGGATACGGCGTTTGCGGAGTCGGTCAGCGTCGCCTGCAAGGCAAAGGAAGCCGGCGCGCAAGCTCTGGTGCTGGCGCACCCGCCCTACTTTCCTGCGGCACAGCCGGAGATTCTAAACTACCTCGAACATTTGGCGCCGGAATTGCCTCTGCCGGTGTTTTTGTATAATATGCCGAGCCACACGAAGCTGGTTTTTGAGCCCAAAACGGTGCGGGCCGCCGCAGATATTCCCGGCATTGTGGGATTAAAGGACAGCTCAGCGAATATGTTCTATTTCCATAAGGTCCAGATGCTTCTAAAAGACAAGCCCAACTTCGCATTGCTTGTCGGCCCGGAAGAACTGCTGGCCGAAACAGTCCTGCTCGGCGGACACGGTGGAGTCAACGGCGGGGCCAATATGAAACCGCAGTTGTACGTTGACCTGTACAACGCGGCGATGGCAAGGGACGCCAAAAGAATCAACTCACTGCACGACGAGGTGATGGAGATAAGCGGCAAGATTTACTGTGTTGGGGCCTATTCCAGCTATCTAAGGGGACTGAAGTGTGCGCTTTCGTGTATGGGCATCTGCAGCGACGCCCTCGCTGAGCCGTTTCAACCTTTCGGCGCCAAGGAGCGTCAACAAATCGCCCGGTACGTGGAAGAGCTTGGAATGAAAAAGTGACCCATATCGATTCTTGATGCTCGATTCTCGTTGCGAGCCCCGGCCGGTTGAAAACCGGCGGGGCGAGTATCGAGTATCCGGTATCGAGACTTTGGTATTTAGAGATAAACCAAATGTTTACAAAACGTAAATCAATATCACGTCGTGAATTCTTGAGCCGAAGCTCCAAAATCGCCGGTGCCGGTGTGCTGGGGCTGGCTGCCTCACCTATAGCCCGTGCCGCCAGTCCTGACCTTGGGCCCAAGGACAAAAGAATCAAGATAGGGCAGATTGGCACCGCCCATGCACACGCCAGAGGCAAAATGGAAACGCTGCGGAAACTCGACCGCGAGTACGAGGTAGTTGGAATTGTCGAGCCCGATGCCAAGCGCCGCAAAGCGGTTGAGAATCGGTCGGCATACAAAGGTCTAAAGTGGATGACTGAGGAACAGCTTCTGAATACTAAAGGGCTTCAAGCCGTTGCGGTTGAGACTGCAAAGCATGCCCTGGTTCCGACTGCGACGCGATGCGTCAATGCCCGAATGCATATCCATTTGGACAAGCCGCCCGGGGAGTCGCTCAGCGCCTTCAGAAAGCTGCTCGCTGAGGCGACCCGCCGCGGGCTCACTGTTCAGATGGGCTATATGTTTCGCAACAATCCTGCGTTCCAGTTTTGTTTCAAAGCCGTGCATGAGGGTTGGTTGGGTAACATCTTCGAGGTACACGGCGTCATCAGCAAGACAATCAGCACATCCAAGCGAAAAGAACTGGCCAAGTATGCAGGGGGGACAATGTTCAATTTGGGTTGCCACCTAATCGATTCGTTGGTCACTGTACTCGGTAAGCCCGAGAGAGTTACGCCTTACGTAAGACGCACCCGAGCGCAGCAGGACAATCTGGCCGACAATCAGTTGGCCGTATTTGAATATCCCAGGGCCACCGCCACCATCCGCAGCGCAGTGATTGAAGTTGAAGGGAGCAAGAGGCGTCAATTTGTGGTTTGCGGCGACCGAGGCACCGTGGATATCCGCCCGCTCGAGCCTCCACGCCTGCAACTGGCTCTCGATGGTCCACAAGGCCAATACAAAAAAGGCTACCAGGAAGTCAAACTGCCGCCAATGCCCGGACGCTATGATGGTCAACTCATCGAATTTGCTCGCATCATACGCGGCGAATTAGAACCTGATTATACACCATCACATGACCTGGCCGTCCACGAAGCTGTGCTCCGCGCTTGCGGGCTTGCGCTTGACTGAACCAAATACGCAGTATGTGCAGCAATCCTAATGGCTTGAATGCTTAGGTCTTTTTTGCCGTTGACCACTTGACAGCAACAGCAAGTTAACATAGCATACCGCCTCTGCCCTGATGTGCCCTGGAGAAGGGTTAAATCTGACTTCTGGTAAGAAGATGCAAGTATGGCAAAAACGTTGCTGGTAATACCTGCGTGGATTTGTGCATAAAAATCGGTCTTTGCACGTCAAATAGAGGGTTTGCGTCCGCCTCGGCCAACCCATCACGAATAAGGCGGACAAGAATCCAGTGTTTAGCAGAAGATAGGAGATGAAAATGTGCAATCGAGTATCCCGCCATGGCGTGTTGGTGCTGCTGGTATGCGTATCGGTCGCCTGTGCAGCCTGGGAGACTGGCAATTCTTATACCAGCTCAATCGGTATGAAAATGGTCCGCATCGAGTCGGGCAGTTTTCTGATGGGACAGCAAGGAAAAGAAAGTGAGTGTGACTGGGACGAACAACCCGTCCACCGAGTCACCATCAGCAAGCCGTTCTATATCTCCCAGACGGAAGTGACTATCGAGCAATTCCAGCAGTTCCGCCCCGATTTCGAGGGCAGCGACCAGCACAGCCCGTACGTTGCAGGTGTCAGTTGGTACGATGCAAAGGCATTCTGCAAATGGCTTAGCAACAAGGAGCGCAGGCCCTATCGTCTGCCCACCGAGGCCGAGTGGGAATACGCCTGCCGGGCAGGCACAACCACCCCGTTCTCCTCAGGCCAAAAAAGGCCTGAAATGGGCCAGCCTAATCCGTGGGGCCTGAAAAATATGCACACCGGCGTGCGGGAATGGTGCCTGGACTTGTACGGCGAATACCCCGCCGCAGACCAGGTGGACCCGATAGGACCGGCACGCGGGATGACACGAGTCGTTCGCGGCGGCGGAATGGATAATGACGAGGCCCGCTATGCCCGCTCGGCGAACCGCGCCTCAATCGCACCTTCGTTTGCCCCTTATGAAAAGAGGCTCAAGCCGCACGAAGACGAAGACAGAAGTCCGGGTTATCACTCCATCGGGTTCCGCGTGGTTCAGGCACCGAGCCCGACGACCAGGCCGCTCCCGTATGAGCCGCCATTTGTTCAGCAATTTGTCAAGCAGGACCTCACGCAGGTCAAAAAACGGCCGAATCCCGACAAACCGTATTTTAGAAAACGCTATCTGCTTCCGACACCGCCTGAGAATATCGACAGAGAGCTGATAGATGCGGCAGGGTTGCATCCATCATTCAGAAAGCACAACCACAGCCCTGCTCTCGAGGTATGTCCCAATGGAGATGTCCTGATGATTATCTACACATCCTATAGGGAGTATGAACCGGGAGTCTCATTGATGGCCACGCGTCTGCGATTCGGCGCCGACCAGTGGGATATGCCGTGCCAAATCCTCGATTTTGCTGACCTAAACGACCACACCCCACTGCTCTGGAATGACAACGGCGTAATTTACTTTTTCTGGGGTAACCCTCGCTTTAGAACAGCAAGTGCATTCCCCTTCCAATGGACCACATCCAATGACAACGGCGCAACCTGGAGCGAGGTCAGGTTCCCCAATTTCAAAGGGCCTATTGGCTGCCATTCCAAGCAGCCTATCAACACTGTGCTTCGCGACCTTTCAAAAACAATGTATGTATCAAGCGATGGATGCGGAGGCAAATCAGTGCTATGGGTCAGCCGCAACAATGGCAAGACCTGGTACGACACGGGCGGCAGGACTTACGGACGCCACACGACTTTCGTACTCCTAAAGGATGGCAGCATTCTGGGGATGGGCGGAAAGAACACCGAATACAAAGGTACCGGCTATATGCCAAAGTCCATCTCCAAAGATGGAGGACGAACATGGGAGGAAATGATTACACCATTCCCCAAGCAGGGCTCGAACCAACGGCCCAGCGTGATGCGTCTGCAAAGCGGGCGTCTGTTCTTCGCAGGTGATTTCCAGCATATCAGTGGAGACCGACCCGAAGGCGCTACCGAAAGCGGCTCATACGTGGCGCTGTCCGAGGATGAAGGCAAAACATGGCACGTCAAGAAGCTCATCGGCACGCAACAGCATGAGAGCAAAAGTCGTCACAACGGCGCCGACACCATTGGTTATTCAGCGGCTCGACAAGCGCCCAACGGGCTCATCCACCTGATTACGACTATGAACCGCCCCTGTCTGCACCTGGTTTTCAACGAAGCCTGGATTCTTGCTAAAGATACCAGGTACGAAGATATGTCCGACGCTGAACTGATGAATAGCTCGGCGACGAAAATCCTGAAACTGAGAAAGTTTAAGAAGAAGTATTCCAATGGCGACGTTAAAGCCACCTGGAGTGGCGGCGTTGCAGATAACGGACGGTTCCTCTTAGACGGCACCGAAACCTGGTATTATAAGAACGGCAAAAAGCAACGGGAGGTTACATACAAACTCGGACGCAAGGTCGGCAAAGAGACCTACTGGGCTGCCGACGGCAGCGTAAAATGGAGCTGGGAACATCGCAATGACGGAACCAGTCTTTGGACGCAGTGGTGGTCCGCCGGTAAGAAAAAAGCCGAGTCCACCTGGCGTAACCATAAGTGTGAAGGCATTGCAATGCGGTGGGACCGCAACGGCGAAATCATAAGTCAGGTCAAATTCGTCGACGGGTTGCCGCTGCGAAGATAAAAAGGGTAAAGCTTAAAACCTAAAGTGCAAAACCAGAGTGTAAAACTCAAAAGTTTTCAGCTTTTAGCCATAATTTTTGGCTTTGAGCTTTGCATTTTAAGCTCCGGCGGCTCGGCAGGTGGGCTGGTATTTGCCGGCGAACTGCCGACAGCGAAATTCTATACAAACTCGGTCGGGATGAAGCTGGTTCGTATCGAACCAGGCACATTTACGATGGGGTTTGGTCGGAAGAGGCTCCCGGAAGAACTCATAACGAAAAAGACACAGTTCCCCAATGGAGACTTTGATGAACACCCGACGCATAAAGTCAGTATCTCCAAGCCCTTCTATATAGGTATATTTGAGGTGACCAATGCTCAATACGAGCGGTTCGACCCCACCCATAAGAAACTGCGAGGTCGCAACAGCTACTCGACTGCCGATGATGAGGCGGTCGTCTTCGTAAGTTGGAACGACGCCAAACGCTTCTGTCAGTGGCTCTCTGAAAAAGAGCAACTGCCCTACCGCCTTGGCACCGAAGCCGAGTGGGAATATGCCTGTCGGGCCGGAACAACTACTTACTACCACACGGGCGACATCCTGCCTGAGGAATTCCATAAAAACGGCAAGGCAGTTTCACTCCACGTCGGCAAAACTACTCCCAATGCCTGGGGGCTTTACGATATGCACGGCAACGTCGAGGAATGGTGTTATGACTGGTACGGCCCATACGAGTCTGCTTCCCAGACAGACCCGGTCGGCAGGATTGACGGCGACTTCAAAGTGACCCGCGGCGGCAGCCGTTCGACTGAAGATTACTATCTGCGCTCAGCCAACCGCCTTGGCTCGCACCCCGATGACAGGCAATGGATGATTGGGTTTCGTGTAGTTCTTGGCGAAATGCCGAAGACCGAACCCATCCCGAAGCTCCCACCGCAACGGTATCAGCGCAGCGTCCGGCAGAACGTCCCAGGCAATCTCACCAAGGGGCCGGACCCCGACAAACCCTATTTCAAAGGGCCGCGATTGGTCGTAAAAATCCCCGAAGGCGCCAGAGGCCCACTGTTCGATGAGCATAACCACTTTATGGCCGTTACCGAATGTCCCAATGGCGACCTGCTGGCTGCGTGGTTTACCTGCATAGAAGAAACGGGACGTGAACTCGCTATCGCGTCCAGTCGGCTGCGCTACGGCCAGGACGAATGGGAACAGGCCTCGCTCTTCTGGGACGCCCCTGACCGCAACGACCACACCCACATCCTATGGTATGACGGAAAAGGGACTCTGTATCACTTCAACGGGCTTGGAGCAAATATAAGAGAGCTGGCAGTTGCGCTGCGCAAATCCGACGACAATGGCGCAAACTGGTCAAAGGCCAAATTGATTTTGCCCGAGCACGGCAAAGGTACCGGCAAGGTCGTCGAATCTGTTTTCAGAACAAAGGGTGGAGAAATAGTACTGCCTATGGACGGCCGAGGCGGCTCGGTCATCGCTATCAGCAGCGACGAGGGTAAAACCTGGGTTGACCCGGGCGGCAATATTCGTGGTACTCACGCCGGAGTCGTCCAGCTTCAAGATGGACGCCTTATGGCTTTCGGCCGGCACGGGGCCATCAACGGCAGAATGCCAACGAGCATCTCTTCGGATATGGGCAAAACGTGGAGTTACAGTCCCAGTCCATTTCAGCCGATTCACAGCGGTCGTCGCGTTGCACTAATGCGGCTCAAGCAAGGCCCCTTGTTTTTCGCCTCTTTCTGCCACGGGATGATGGTAAAGGACATCTCAGGCAAGCCGCGTGTGGTCTCGGGGCTGTTCGCGGCTGTGTCGCTCGACGAGGGAAAGACGTGGCCTTGGAGCCGTCTTGTAAGCGACGACGGGCCCGGCCGTTATATCGAAACTATGGACGGCGACCCCATAACTATGGACGCACGCAACGCCGAACCCACAGGATATTTATCCGTGTGCCAGAGCGCCGACGGTCTCGTCCATCTGCTCAGCAGCCGGCAGCACTACGCCTTCAATCTCAAATGGCTTATGACGCTGCCGCCCACAGCCCCGCCGCCACCGCCGCCGCCGAAGGCACGCCAGTTACTTGTCAAACCTAATCTGCCCAACGTCTATAAACCCAAGGGACTTCCAACCAAGGGCAAGTCGCAGACCCCATCTAACAGGGGGTGGGGATGGAACTTCCGCGGGCCCAAAGAATCAGATGTGATAAGCCATTTGCCTGAAGGGCTTCTGAAATTCCGCACCAATGATGAACAACAATTCTGGCTGAGAACTGAAAAGGCGGATATATTCGGGGCGGTTGACCAGAAAAAGGGATTCACTGCGGAAATCAAAACGCAGGTGCTCAAACGTACGGGAAACCAACGAGGTGTCGACCTTGAACTCTATGACGGAGCGGGCAGCCGATATGCTATCACCATCACCGATACCGGCGTCTATTGGTACGAAGGACTTGTTCAGGGCTCGGCTTTTCTTCCATTTGAACAATATGTCCCGCTCGCAGAAGGCCTGGACAACACCGATGCGATGCATACGTATCGTTTAGCAGTCCGGGAAGACCGCATTGCCCAAATTTATCGCGATGGGAAACTGCTCGGCGTCAAGGCATTCGAGTACAGGACACCGCGTTTTCCGTATATTTATATTGGTGCCGGGCCCGGTGTTGAAGCGTTGGTGGAATATGTCGCTTATGACCTGAGTGGGCCCAGTCAGCCTTAGGGCTGATATCATCAGTGTTGTGGTTGAAGGAGATTGAAATGTTTGGATATAAACTGTTGAGAGTTGTGGGCTTTATGCTCACCTGTGGATGTGCCTGCATCGTATTAGCCGCGGGAAATCCTGAGGAACGTATCGTCACAAATTCCATCGGCATCAAGCTCGTCCGCATAGAACCCGGCACATTTACGATGGGTTTTGCCCCCTTGTCTTCTGTCGAAGACAGAAAAGGGGGCGATGCCTTAAAGCCGGAGTACATACCAAGAAAACACCTCAAATCCGGCAACTACGATGAATCGCCGAGACATAAGGTCACAATCACAAAACCATTCTATATTTCCGAGACCGAGGTTACTATTGAGCAGTTCAAAAAATTCAGGCCTGATTTTCCCGGTTTCAAGGCCAAACTTGACTACGACCCGTACGTCTCCGGCATAAGCTGGTACGACGCCGTTGCCTTCTGCAAGTGGCTAAGTGCCAAAGAAGGCAGGCCATACCGTCTGCCCTCCGAAGCCGAGTGGGAATACGTTTGCCGTGCGGGAACAACGACCCCATTTTCTTCGGGCGAAAGTCCTCCACAACCGCAAACGCCTAATCAATGGGCAATGAAGAACATGCACACCGGCGTGCTCGAATGGTGCTATGACTGGCACGGTCTTTATCGTGAAGGGCCACAGACCGACCCGGTCGGGCCCAAACACGGCTGGATGAAAGTCGTCCGAGGCGGGGGATTGGATATTCTCGACAAACAGACAATGAGCTTTTACTTCGGCAGAGACGTCGAGCCCTATAGTCTTGGACAAAACCCGTTCTACTCGCGTTCCGCAAATCGCGCCTCGGTTCCACCATCCTTTGCACCGCCGCCACGAGAATACCAGGCCAAACAGATGGAGTGCATAAATCCTCCATTGCCGCCGGGCCCACAGTTATCTTCCCCTTATCGCGCAAAAGGTTTGGTAGGAGGTTGGCACAATATCGGCTTTCGAGTAGTTCAGGCCCCAATGCCCAAGACGAAATCTTATGAAACTGAGCTGCCGTTTTTCCAAAAATGCGTAAAACAAACCGGCGTGGGAACCTCGAAAGGTCCTGCCCTTGCTCAACCATATTATAGAACACGGCGAATCTTCCCGTCACTCAGCACCGAACAGATGGTAAACGTTGGCTGGAAGATCGGTCTGCCGCCCGGTCTGGGAACGAATCGACACAACGGTGCTGTTATTGCGCTGCCCAACGGTGACTTGCTGGCTTGCTACTACAATGGCTTTGTTGAAAGTGACCCGGACCTTTCCATACAGCTAATTCGGCTGCGCTACGGCAGCAATCACTGGGATATTCCGAGCGTTTGGCCCGACTTTCTCGACGGCAACGACGCCAGCCCATTTATCTGGAATGACCGCGGCACGATTTGGTTAGGCTGGGGGGGTATACACCTTGCGGGAGGCTATCCTTTCCAATGGACAACTTCCAAAGATAACGGAGCAACCTGGGAACCAATACAGTTTCCCATCTTCGACAGCCGTCCCGGCGGATACGGCAGAAGGCAGCCGATTAACGCCGCCTTCAGAGGCCCTGATAACACCATATACGTAGCCTTTGACGGCTGGGGTTCTACCTGTGGACTATGGGCAAGCAAAAACAACGGCAAGACCTGGTTCGATACCGGTGGGCGAACGCTCGGACTGCATTCAACATTTGTCCTGCTCGATGACAATACGATTCTGGCGTATGCGACCAGAAACAGGACCATCGACGGCTTTTGCCCCAAGAACGTATCGACCGACTGGGGCAAAACCTGGAAGGTCAGCAGGTCACCTATGCCGGGACAAGGAGGCGGCCGGAATCCTATTATGCTTAAACTGGCCAGCGGACGTCTTCTCTACGTAAGCAACTTCCAACGGGCCAGAGACCCGAAAGTCAAAGGTTTCACGGGAAGCGGAGCTTACGTGGGACTTAGCGATGACAACGGCCAAACCTGGCGAATCAGAAAACTCGTCGGCGGCCAAACCCGTGACGAGCAGGGAAAACCTGTTCAGGTAAGAACCGTAGGTTACGTCGGCGCCGCCCAGAGTGCCAACGGCGTCATTCATTTGGTCACTTCCCGTAACAATCCTGACCTGCACATCGAACTGAATGAGGCGTGGATTCTTGCCGACGACGATGCCGCAAGGGCCGCCACACTCCAGGACCATATCAAAGTCCTGGGCGGCAGCGTAAAGAAACTTGGGGAGAATTATCCCAGTGGCAAACCAAAGGTCGGATGGAGTGCCGGCGTCGGTGAGGATGGCCGATATCTGCTCGACGGCAAAGAAATATGGTATTACGAAAATGGCAGTAAGCAGTGGGAAGTTACTTACAATGCCGGCACTAAGGTCGGCACTGAAACCTATTGGAATACAAACGGCTCACCAAAATGGCAATGGGAATACCGCAAGGACGGGACAAGGGTCTTGACCGTCTTTAGGCCCAATAGTAAGATAAAAGCCGAATCCCACTGGCGCCAGGACAAGTTGCTGAGCCACAAACTTTATGGCCCATAATTTCCCCCCCCTGCTTTCTTACAAAAGCAAGAAGGGGAGACAAAGAAGGAGAAGTTAAAATGACAAGACTATCGCTCGTAATAACCGTAATATGCGCGGCAGCAGGGTTTCAGTCAGGAAAAGTTGTGTTAGCAGCCGAGATGCCGGCAGGGAAAGAATTCACCAACCCTATTGGTATGAAGTTTGTGCGCATCAAGCCGGGTGCGTTTCAGATGGGACAGTTGAAAAAGCTGTCATCAGAAGTTTTGCCCATCTTTCGAGGCCGGGGCCTCTTTGACCAGCTAAACACAGGCGATTACGACGAAAAACCAACACATACGGTTAATATCACCAAACCGTTCTATATGGCCGTCTTCGAGATAACGAACGCTCAATACGAGCTGTTCGCTCCCGAACACAGGAAATTGCGCGGCAAGGAAGGTTTCTCCGTCGAAGACAACGAGCCGGTGGCCTTTGTCAACTGGCACGATGCACAGGCCTTCTGCAGATGGCTTTCAAAAAAAGAAGGCCTGCCCTACCGCCTGCCCACCGAGGCCGAGTGGGAATATGCCTGCCGGGCCGGGACCACCACAAACTACTACCCCGGCGATGTGCTTCCGGAAGTCTTTCTAAAGAAAGCCTCCGCAAAAGGCGGCAGCACAAAAAAGGCAGACCTGACCGTGGGCCAAACGCCGGCAAATGCGTGGGGCCTTTATGATATGCACGGCAATCTTGAGGAATGGTGCTATGACTGGTATGGCCCATATACAAACGGCCTTGCGGTTGACCCCGTGGGCTACGCTCATGGCGATTTCAAGGTAACCCGCGGCGGCAGTCACGCAGGAGAGGTATATTATCTTCGCTCGGCAAACCGATTGGGTGCTATTGCCCAGACTAGAAACTGGGTGACCGGCTTTCGCGTCGTCATCGGTGAGCTGCCTAAAACCAGACCGCTTCCTGTTACACCACCCCGCTATCAGCAAAACGTGATTCAGCGGGACCGCGCCGTGGTGTCCCGCGGCCCCAATCCCAATAAGCCATATTTCAAGGGCCCTCGCAGATACGTAAACATCAAGCCGGGTTCCAACGGCCCGACATATACCTGTCACAACCACGACCCGGCTATTGTCGAATGCCCCAACGGCGACCTGCTCGCAATTTGGTACACCTGCCACGATGAACACGGCCGGGAACTCTGCGACGCCGCAAGCCGCCTTCGCTATGGAAGTGACCAGTGGGAAGAGGCCTCACTGTTCTTCTATACGCCGGACCGCAATAACCATGCACCGGCGTTATGGTTCGACGACAAAAAAACAATTTATCACTTCACGGGCGTTTCCGCCGCCAAGAGCCGCGGCCGGTCGGCGATTATGATGCGAACCAGCAGCGATAGCGGAGCTACCTGGTCGGCCCCGCGACTAATAGTACCGGAATTTGCCAGAGGGCACCTGCCGAGTGAGCCGGTCTTTCGAATGCACGATGGTACGATCGTCTTTGCCATCGACGGCCCGGACACATTGTGGATGAGCCGCGACGAAGGCAAAACCTGGTCCAATCCCGGCGGAGACATCCCCGGCATACACGTCGGCGTCACCCAGCTCTCGGACGGGACAATCTTCGCGTTCAGCAGGGGCCACGCCATTGATGGAAAACTGCCCATCAGCATTTCCAAAGACGGTGGAAAAACCTTCACCTCATACGCAAGCGAATTCCCGTCGGTGGGTGGCGGGCAGCGGCTGGCGCTACTGAAGTTGCGAAGCGGTGAGCTTTTCCTGGCCTCGTACAACAATGAGGGCGGCAAAGGCATCCTTATCAAAGATGAAACCGGCAACGAACGCGAAATACGCGGCCTCTATGCCGCACTGTCAGTGGATGACGGAAAGACGTGGCCATATAAGCGGCTTGTTACCGACGATGGCCCTGCCCGGACCATTGAGTGCACCGACGGCGCCGCCATCACTATGAGCGGGCGAAGCTCTGAATACCGCGGCTACCTGTCCGCCTGCCAGGGTCTCGATGGCCTCATACACATTATCAGCAGCCGAAACCATTTTGCATTTAACCTGAAGTGGCTAAAGACTCTTCCACCAGCACTGGTTGACGAACCGCGGAAGGTCAAGCCGATAGTCGAAACCTTCACCGGACCGACCGACTTCGACAATCCCGGCTGGCTCGACTACAAAGGCCCTATCGCCCACTTCAACGGCAAGGGACAATACACTATAAAGTCAGGCTCACACTACAATGGCATCAACAGGCACGTTGGAACCGGTTCGTTCGAGGCGGTCTTTGAACTCAAGAACATTCGCTACAATCCTCCGGGACCAAAAATTTCTGAGGGCGTTACTTTGGGTCTTCGCGACCCTACCTGTGCAGGCGGCGAGACCATGTTCGTCTGGATCAAGCAGAACCAAATCACGCTGAGGGACAAATACCCCGTTGCTCTGGCTGAGCCGCCAAAATCTGCAAAGATAAAATTCACCTATGACGACCCAACACGACGCTGGCGCGTCTTCTACGGACTTGACGGTGCCGAACCCACCAACGAGTTCAAGCGAAGCCAAGTCGACGGAATATACTTCGGAGAATCCACCAGCGAATCTATCGGCGCCTACGTTTTAATGAGCAACGGCAGTGTGGACTTTGACCGCTTTGAGATTAAGCCGATTTACTGATAAACTACGGTCTGACCATTCTACCGCCCGCCAATAAGCGGGCAAATTGCCGCTTGACACAATGTGCCTATGGTGTTAAATTGCAGTACATTGCACACGACAAAAAATACTTGTTGGCTGAACAGCATAATTTAAGGAGGTATTCAAATGGCTAAGAAAATTGAAGCGACGCGCCTGGCGAATATAAGGAAAGCGACGCCGAAGGTCCCCGTCATCGGTGTTTTTGCGACCAGCGACCCGCGCATCACGAAGGAAGACCGGCAGCGTTGTCAAAATATTGCGAAAATGGCCGCCGATTGTATAACCGGCCGAGTGGTCTTGCCCGACAAAACGCCCGTTCCGGTGGTCTATTCCACAGCGCTGGTAGATAGCGAGCCGCAGGCTGACATCGTTGCGCAGCAGTTTCGCAAGGCCGGCGTGGATATTCTGGTATGCGTGCCGGACACCTGGGCCTTCCCGCAGCTTACAACCATTTCGCTGCTGCAGCAGTTCCCCTCAAACACACCTATAAATATTACCTGCGGAAACAGCGGACCAAGGCCGGGCGTGGTCTATGCCCACGCGACAACGGGCGCTATCGCTCAATACGGCCGGATGGTTACCCTAAATGTTGGAAGCTGGCCGGATACCGGAATGGACCCACAAATGACAGACCAGACCGCGAAGAACCTGATTGACTGGTGCTATGCCGCGGTAACCGCTGTCGGCCTGCGCGGGCGAAGAGTTGTGGTCTTAGGTCACGACTCGATGGGAATGGAAACGGCCCTGGCTCACGTACTGCCGACAAGGAACACTTTCGGCATTGAATTTACCCGTCTGGATATGAAACTTTTGGCCGATATGCTTAGCAAGAAAGCATACAACGAAACAGAGCTAAAGAAACTGCGACGCTGGATTGGCAGATACGTTGGCAAGCGGTTGGAGCTTCGAGATGATGCGGACAGTGAGCGATTTAATATGAGTCTGGGAATGTACTTAATCGTTCGTGACCTTATGGCTGAGTTGAACGCGGTCGGTGGTGGCTTTATGAGCCAGTTGGAATGGGGCAGCGACGTTCGCGGCCTGCCGCTGCCTGTGGCTGATGCGATGGAATCATTCTTCAACAGCACATTCGACCATAACGGCTCCAAAGCCCCCCTGCCATACGCCACCGAAGCCGATGTGCAGGGACTTCTGACAATGCTGTTTATGACCTGGCTCAGCGGTGGAAATCCGCCTCTGTTTATGGACTTTAGAAAGGTCTGGGAACCCTGGGAAATCAAAGAGCTGGCTAAGAAAACCGGCGTTAAAGGACTGAACAAGAATGCAGAGTGGCTCACCAAGGGCCTGGTTGACGGCAATAACTCCGGCAGCGCATCATACGACTGGGCGGCGCTGCCCGGCACATCTGTGAAAAAGATTATGTCTGGCGTTAGTATGCCGCTGGCCGATTTCGATTATTTCCCCGGCGGCGGCAACTCGGTCACTTTTATGACACCGCCCGGCATCGAAGGTATCGCCGGCAGATTAGCTTACAGCACCACAAGCGGATTGTTCAGTGTGGTCTGGGACCAGGCCCACACGACCGAAACGCCGAAGCAACTTGCGGAGGTAATGTGCGGTCTGACTACGCCCGAGTGGCCGCATACCTTCATAGTACCGAAATACGCCACAATGGTCGAGTACAAGCAGTATCCGCCGGCTAACCACTTACATATGACGTGGAATTTGCCGGTAGCGCGTCTGCAGCACTGGATGGATTTGACGGGCGTACTGAGTGTCACGCCGTGGGCCGCTCGGCCGAAGTTTGTGGAAGGTGTTGACAGGCCTGTGCCGTTGGTGCATCTGATAAACGGCGGTGAAAATGCATACAAACAACTGACCTCGCGAAGCTGAATTATTAGCGAAAATTGGGTTTGTTTGGGTTTGTTTTTATTGGCATAGTTCATAGTTTTTTGTTCATAGTTCATTGTTTTAACAGACTTTACGTTCATTTGAGCGTCCGGCAAATTGGGTTTGTTTTGCGTAAAAATTAGTATCTCGTATCTCGTATTTCGTATCTCGCAAAGGAAGGTTGGTATCCTTCGATTGCACTCCCCTATGGGACAGGCAGGGCAAGTTTTTTGTTTTCAGTTTGACAATTGCAACAATACTATATAAGTATATGCATATATACTTATGGACTGCTTTAAGAATCGTGGTTTTTGGTTCGTGGTTCATAGTTAATTGTTCATAGTTTTTTGTTCATAGTTTTTTGTTCATAGTTCATTGTTTTAACAGACTTTACGTTCATTTGAGCGTCCGGCAAATTGGGCTTGTTTTGCATAAAAGAGTTCATAATTGGTTGGCAAGCTGGGCTGGATAGGGGGTTTGTTCGGGGGTGGTCCCGGTAAGATAGCTGCCTTATAGGCAGGTAAGATCATCTCACGGGATAAATTTTGGGCTTCGGTAGCCATTATAAGTCCTCCTGATTTAGTGTTCACTATTTTCAGGGCGATTTAAAAAGACGCCCTCCATAATTAGACGGACATGCACATTTTGGTCGAAAATTCGTGGATTTTCGGATTGTCAGAATTTGTAAGTGATTGTGTTGTAAGGAGATAAAAATTTTCAAAAAATTTGATTTTAACTCTTACCCCCCTGCGCATTTGGTCGATTTCCAACCACGGATACCTTGGGCACAAGTTTCACGGATACCTTGGGCACAAGTACCACCTATGGTGCAAGCTTGGGCACAAGTACCTTGGGCACAAGTACCTTGGGCATAAATTCCGCGGATTACGCGGGATTTACACGGATTGTGTTAAACGGTTGGGGTGGCGACAGGAAGTATATAAGTATATGCATACATACTTATGTACTATTCTGACAATTCGGTTTTTTGGAGGTCGGCCCTGCTAGAAGGACCCGCCAAACAAAAGGCGGGCAAGCGGGGGTAAGAAGGGAGCACAGAGTATATAAGTATATGCGTATATACTAATGTACTACACTAAGAATCGAGGGTTTGAGAATCAGTGGTTTTTGAAAGAGGGCTTTGAGGTGGAGATTTTTATTTTTAGCCACAGAGGACACAGAGAACGCAGAGGTCGCGGAGAATCTTTTAGACAGGATTAACAGGATTACCACGGATTCTATTTGGCCACGAAAATGCACAAAAGGGACAAAAAAACGGCCAAAAAATTAGCCACAGGGGATTAGTTAATTAGCGGATTAGTGGATTGGTTAATTGGTGCTGGTTGCGGTTTGCGAGTTACGAGTTGTGGGGCGCGGGCGGAGGTCGTGTTGTTAGTGGGGGAGCCTTCGACACTTCGACCCGTTCGGCTACGCTCAGGGCAGGCAAAGCTCAGTGTAAACAAGCCCCATGGGGGCCTACAATCCGAAGCGAAGCAATCTCAATTATGTTTAGCCCCAAAATTTACAACAAATTGCCTCTTGACAAAGGCGCTTTTTCTTTTATCATACGTTATAACTCAAACACCAAAAAGGAGTGCTTTGCAGAATGGAATCACGCACAATCCAACTTACTGAAGCTGCCAAAAAACATGGTAATCTTAACATAAGAGCTTGTGGCAAGGATTTTTTCCCGCTAGACGTATTTGGTGGCTCATCCAAAAAAGCTGGCCTAGGCACGCCAATCACATTGCGAGTTGAAGGCCTGCCGGAACCTATCAAAACCGACATTCCCACAGATAAAAAGACGGAGCATCCTCGATGGATCTTCAGAGAAAGAGCTTGGACAAAGAAGTTTGTCAAGGTTCACAATCTTAAGGCGGGTGATACAATTGTGATTAATCGTGTAGCAAATCAGAAATATGTTATAAAACCTAACGCAAAGAATTTGGGTTTCGACGATGTCGGGAGTATAACCAGAAGAGAGCGCCATAAACTAGAGTGTGCTTATAGAAATTTAATTGAAATAAATCCCAATTTAAACAGAAAACTGGTAAGTTTCCAAGCCAACAAGAGAATTCCTTTTTACAATTGGTTTCCATACAAAGAAGGCTTCTCATACCAAATGGTCAAAATGTTTATTAAGGAGTATCCCAAGAACTCAGGTAAGCTATTAGATCCTTTTTCGGGATCTGGTACAACATTGTTTTCTGCAAATGAAATGGGCTTCGATTCTCTTGGAATTGAGATACTCCCAATAGGACAATTCATTCTCGATACGAGAATAGCTGCTAATAGAGTTGACCTTAAGAATCTTAGAGAATCCGTACGTATGTTACGTAAAATTGACTTTTTGAAAATACCAACCGATGCAAATACAAATTACAAGCACATACCGATTACATATAAAGCCTTTCCTCTAAAAACAGAGCAAAGGCTTAACGCCTTCCTAAAGTATTTGGATGATAAAATAAAAGATCAAAATATTAAACAACTACTGAAGTTATCATGTTTTTCTATTCTTGAAAGAATCAGCTACACACGGAAAGATGGTCAATATCTACGTTGGGATTATCGAGCGGGGAAAACAAAAACAAAATTCAGTAAGGGAAAAATTTATAGCTTCGAACAAGCTCTGTTTTCCACACTCGACCAAATTGTTAATGATCTTGCAAACTCTGCCGTTTTCTTTGGGGGATCAAGTTTTAACAAGCCAAAGATTGAACTCCAAACCGCCTCATGTCTTGAGTTAATGCCTAATCTACCTGCTGCTGATTACGATCTCATTATAACATCGCCTCCATATTGTAACCGATATGATTACACGAGGACTTATGCCTTGGAACTAGCTTTCTTAGGCATTGATTCGCAAAAAATAAAAAAGTTGCGCCAATCTCTTTTATCATGCACGGTCGAGAATAAAGATAAACAAGATTTCCTGCTGAAAACCTATGAATCAAATAACCAGCTTAAACTATTCAACCAGGCAACATCTGCTTTCAACTCTAATAAGGCATTGCAGGAAGTTCTTACAATCCTCCAAAAATATATGAAACAAAACAAGCTTAACAATAATGGCATATATAGACTGGTACGAAACTACTTTTATGAACATTCCTTTGTTGTTTTTCAAATGTCCCGATTACTTAAGCCTGGGGGTAGGATTTATTATGTAAATGATAATGTCCGTTATGCAGGGGAAACTGTCCCAGTAGATCTAATTTTATCTGAATTTGCCAGAAGAGCCGGCCTCGAAGTGCAAAAAATATTCACCCTCCAAAACGGTAAAGGCAATAGCAGCCAACAAATGGGACAATATGGAAGAGATGTATTAAGGAAATGTGTATATCTTTGGAGGAAACCTAATTGACTGAGAGGATGAGTTATAAAGATCACCTCACTTCAAGCGACTCACTTGTTACGCCTTATGAGGAAACGCGTGCTGGTTTTATTGCTTTAGCTCTTGAAAAGAATAGAAAGGCAACCCCTTTTGTTGAGGAGGCAAAGGCACTAAAAGTTTTAGCATCAAAAGCACTTAACCCTCAAAGTCTGTTGAAAATTACCGAAATAAGAGCCTCGATCTTAACAGCGGCAGGCGTATCTGATAAAGCTACTAACCATCTTTCAGACAATGATAAAAATGAAGCGATTAGGGGATTAATAGAAAACTTTTTAGAACCCTCAGGAAAAGATTTTGTTGATGAACTTGTTTATAGGTTCCTACTTACTAGGGGAGATTCTCTTGGTGGAAGTCTGAGAAACTTAGCTGGTTCTCTAGGCGAAAGAAAATTTACAAGAGCACTTATTTCTACTATGTCAATTCAGGATAAGAAGTATAAATGGTTGCACTCAAAATCCAGAAAGTGGATTAACTGTTCAGCAGACGATTCTAACATTGAGTTGCATCTTAAAGGGTTGAACTGGCAAACTTCCAAAAATAGAACGCTGATCTACAATCTAACCATACCATTTATCAAAAAGAATGTGGACTTGTGCCTTTTTGACTGTGCTCCTGACGAGATTATATTTAGCAACAAAAAATCCTGCCACTACTCTTTGGAAAAATATATTGCTTTGGGAGAGTTGAAAGGTGGTATAGACCCTGCAGGCGCAGATGAGCACTGGAAGACAGCAAACTCTGCGCTTGGTCGTATTAAAGCAGGCTTTCGCAAGAAAAAACTCAAGCCAAGGACTTTCTTTGTTGGAGCTGCTATTGAAAAGGCCATGGCGCAAGAGATATTTAAACAACTCCGAAACGGTGTCTTATCAAATGCGGCGAATTTAACAAGCGATGAACAACTCGTTTCTATTTGTAAATGGTTATTACAACTCTGAAAAAACGTAGCCTTCTATGAAGGGAGAAAACCGAAGATTTTTTTCTGCAAATGGGCAGACTAATTTTCTACTCATAACTCCAGTCAACGTGAATAATAGATAATCGATTTAAAAACGTCCACAGCGGCTGGCCAACCCCGCAATTCCCGTCAATTAAATTCGTAACTCGTATCTGGTATCTCGTATCTCGCGTGGCTTGCCGGCCCTTAAGAGCGTCAATAGAATGGATGCCGATATTCTGCATATCCTGGGCAATAGTTTTACCAACGCCGGGAATTTGTTCTAATTCTTGTAAGCTGGATGATTCCATAGAAAGGTGCCTCAGATATTATTCACCAAATACAATTCACTAATTGCCGAACTGGACACGGGTGCGGCCCTCTTCGTTGATATGCCGAAATCAGCCAAAATTAGGCTGACGGTCCATATTCATATCCACGCCATTGGCGTGGTTGCGCTATTATAATGGGCCTAAAGCATATTTCAATAGTTTTTTTAGTGGTTGAGGTCGCGTTGCGACGGTGTTTTTAATAGATTCCTCGGCCCCCCAATCAGCAGGTAGGGGCAAGCTTTGCCCGGAATGACATTTTCGTATCCGCCCCCATAAGGGGTAAACTTCGGCGGACAAGTGGCGTCTTGCATATCGCGCAGGTCGAGACCTCACGTGAAACGTGTGGCGCGGGAGAGATATTGCATTTACGGTAATCGTGCCCTTAACCGGCCGGTCCACATCGGGGCAAGGATTAAAACAATCCAATATGACAGCAAAGGGCTTTGGTTTAATCGTTTTTGCCGTAGAGCCAGTTTGCGTCAGTCAGCTCGTAATCGATGATTTCTTCTGGCGTGAAAAATAAGCTGATTTCCTGCTGTGCGGATTTGGGACTATCTGAGCCGTGAACGAGATTATATCCCTTTGAACGGCCGAGGTCGCCGCGAATAGTACCGGGCCCAGCATCGTATCCGAAAGTAGCTCCCATCATCCTGCGAACCATATCTATGACACCCTCAGCCTCCCATACCATTACGAGCAGCGGGGCCGAAGACAGGTACGTTACCAGACCTTCAAAAAAGGGTTTGCCCTGATGCGCGCAATAAAGTCGGCAGGCCAGCTCTTTAGGGACCTGCATAAACTTTGCGGCAACGAGCTTAAGGCCTTTTTTTTCGAATCGGCTGATTATTTCACCAGCCAGGTGTCGCTGTATAGCGTCCGGCTTGACGATTATTAAGGTGCGTTCCGCCATCATTGCGGTCAGTGATTCGTGGTTCGACTGACGAGTCACGACTTATGTTCCCTCGGCTATGATGTAAATCTCGACTCGCCTGTTTTTCGGATTGCCTTTTTTGTCAGGCTTATTGGGCTCGATGGGGCAAAACTCACCAAAACCGCGTGCACTCAGCCGCTTCGAGTCAATCTCGCTCGCTTCCATTATCTTCAGCACCGATATCGCCCTGTGAGCGGAAAGGTGCCAGTTGGTCGGATGCTTCGGACGAGAATAGCGAATAGGCTGGTCATCAGTGTGGCCCGCAATCATAATGTCAAATTCCTTGGCCTGTTCGGAGTTCAAAATCGCGCAAAGCGACTTGACTGCTTCTGCTGCTGGAGCCAGCACCTCATCGCTACCGCTCCTAAAAAGCAGGTCGCTTTTGAACTTCACAATGCCCCGGTCTAAATCATAGGTGACCATTTCATTTTTCGCGGCGAAATCCTCAAGCATAGTAATCAACTCCGGCGGCAACGATACGCCGCTCTGCAACTGCTCCTGCATCCTGGTAATTAAACTCTTCTTTCTGCTCAGGTCTTCTTCAAGTGCAGTAATCTCCTGTTGGAGCGCCTCCATTCTGATGCTGTTGGTGCTTCCAGCAGTATCGAGCCTTCTATTGCACTGTTTAAGTCTCAGTTCGGTAGCCCCTACTTTACTCTCAAGCTGACTTACCAGCTTTAGCTGTGCGGCGTTCTGGATTTTACAGTCTTTCAACTCCGAGCCGCAGCCATTCACAAGTACCAGAGAAGTACATACGATAAAAACCACTGAAAATTTGACAGTTCGCATTGTTCCATCCTTTCCAGACAAGTAAAAGAGACAAATCCTTTTGGCCGTTCTATAAGATACGCAAGTTTTTTATTTGTAAGCTATTACAACCAGTCAATTTCTTTGCATTTCAACCTTGCTCACAAATAAAACCGATTTCTGTGTATCCGTCAAGAATAAACTTGCGAAATATACAATTCATCAACAGCTTTTTTCTACTGTGAAAAGCAGCGCCCGCCAAGGCGGTCTTCGGCGTCGGCAGCTACTTCTTTCGCAGCTTTGCAAGCGCTTGTGCGGTTTTGTTGTTCTCTATCTGCCTTCAGCAGGCACTGCCAGCTTTCTGTCGTGTTCTATTTTGCTATAGTCACACCTGGGGCATCTATCTTCAAAATTGCGTGGGATAGAGTCCAATTCAAAGATAAAGCCGCACTTTTCGCATTTTATGGCCCTATAAACACTTGGCTTTCCACACTTTCTACAAATCAGGGGCGGTGTGCCTCGTACTCCCGGGTCTTTGTGTTTTATTGTGTACTCTAAGTAATCTTTCACATTGACCTGATATACGGCCTGACAGTCCGGATTGCGGCACTTGACCCAGGTCATCTTGTCTTCAAATCGCCTCAAGTCAGGCCCTTTAGCCCGGCTGGTCTTATAAGTTATTACACCAGCTAAAACCAAACAGACGACAATAACACCAAGCGCAATAACTTTTTTCGTGCTTTCTTCCATATAAAAACTCAAGGACAATGAGCAACAATACAGGTTAGCGATTTTGTACTGATGGATTATGCAATATTTGGATTATTTGTCAAATGCTTGCTTTCTTTGTGATGCCACATTTTCAGGGAGTTTCAAGGGTAATCCTTATACTAAAAAGATGGAAAAAATGTAAAGTCCCTTTGGAAACGGAGCGTCGGAGGGTGATTTAACATTGCGAAAAAACCGAATTTTTGGTATGCTATTATCAGCCCAGAGCGAAAATTTGTGGTGAAAATGCAGAATCAATGAAACAGAAGGCCGGTTTTGCGCATCTTATAGGGGTGAGGCCAGCGACATATTGGCAGAAAAGGCCGTGATTATGTATAAACGAAAGGGGTTTACCCCGTTAGAAAAGATTTCTAATGGAGCAAGCAGAAGATTTCTAACGGGGTTCACGTTAATAGAGCTTCTGGTGGTAATCTCCATCATTGCGTTATTGGTCTCGATTTTGACACCGGCACTAAGCAAGGCAAAAGCACAGGCAAGAGCAGCTATTTGCCTGTCAAATATGCATCAATGGGGCATTGTCTGGAAGCTGTATACGGGTGACAACAGGGGCCGTTTCACGGAGAGCTGGTCCTGGGAAATACCGCTGCTTCCGTACTACATAAATAGAGACCTGCTCATCTGTCCAAGTGCACCGAAACCTGTAAGAATGCCTATATCGGGGGGCGAAGTATGGGGTCGAAAGTTTAAAGCCTGGGCATGGAAGGAAGAAGACGAGCTTTTTATCGGCAGCTACGGGATAAATATGTTTGTGACTCGGAATGATAGTGGCGGCAGGGAGGGGAAGCTCTGGAAGACTCCCCTCGTTAAAGGCGCAGCTTATATACCGGTGTTTACGGATTCTGCACAGTGCGAAGACTCGCCAATGCACGATGACCAACCGCCGGCATACGATGGTCAAACCTACGAAGCCCATAGTGGTACAGGTGTAAATGAACTAATGGACCGCTGCATCAACCGACACGACGGATATATAAATGGCGTTTTCGCAGACTGGCACGCTCGGAAGATAGGACTTAAAGAGTTGTGGGAGCTATGGTGGCACTATGATTGGAACCCAAACAATGCCCCCCCGCCTGACTTTTGCACCGTGACCAGTAATTACGACGGCTGGATGTGTCATATGAAAGATTACTGGGTACCGTGATGAGTGAAATTGACCACTGCTAAAGAAAAGGCCGGCACCAAAAAACCGGCTTTTTAAATCGGTACGGCGTTGAGAATATACCGGCAGCAGCCGTTATCATAATGACAAATCCACCAGGTGAGCGCTGGGGAGTTTTTCTTCGATAATTGCACGGGCCAGATTGACCCACCTTTTGCAACCATCGAGCACAACGCTGTCACTGGTGGCGACAACAGAAGTGGTTTTTATCAGTTCGGCGTCGGGGCTCAGAAGAAGCTGAATTTGCCAGTCCCAATTGCTTTTGCGGGCCAGTTCGCCAATTAGCATTTTTAATCGGCCGCTGTTGGAGACGGGGCTGTCGAGCAGCCACAAGACTTTGGTTACGGCGATTTCTTTTAGAAAATCGCCTATAAGCTGCACGGCCGGTATTGTTTCAGTAACTTTGCGGTATGTCCCGTGTACGCTTGCCAAGTCTCTGAAGCAGCTATCTCGGCCTTTGAAAACAACTGCGCCGCTCATCGCCGCTTCAATTGTTATCAGGACGTTATAGCCGTCAATAGTAAGGGACTGGCCTGCAAGAGCCGCGATTGGCAAACAGCGCTGCTTTCGGGAAGCGAGCTGCTGGTCGGAGCAGGCGCTTCTCATAACCGCCAATCTTTGCCTTTCGGTAAGTGAGAATTTATCGCCAACCAATTTCAGAGCGCTTTTTTCGGCGTAGCCCTTCGTCCGCAGCAGTGAATAATCGGCAAGAGCAGCGGCAAGATTGCCAATTGCTGCGGGAGCAAACAATTTTGCATCCGCCGGGTGCGGGCCTCTATGCGTTCGTTTATCAGGCATTGCGAAAAGTCTCCTTAACGTTTAAGGCGGAACCGGGAAAGGATAATTTCGCTACTTTTTGTGTTTCTATTTTCTGAGTTCAACCGATTCAAGAAACCTTTGTAACTCCGCGGCCTTCTCCCTCTGGCCGTGGTCCAACATAAATCGAATACCCTCGCCCAACTGTTTAATTGCTTCATCGTAACGTTCCCGTAGTAAAAGTATCTGGGCCAGCGTCAAATGCTTTTTCACATCAAGCGGGTCCATATTTGTCGCCCGCCGAAGACATTTGATTCCTTCATTGAACCGGTCGACTTCAGTAAGGGCGACGCCCATTTTAAAAAGCGTCTCAGCCGAGTCGGGATTGCGGGCCAACTCTTTTCGAAATCCGTCTATTGCCCTGCGAAAATGCTGCCTTGACTTTTCAAGTTGTCTCAATCTTTTCAGCACCAAAGCCAGGTCGAGGTGAACATCCGCCAGACTGACTCCGGTTTTAGTTTGTTCACCGTACTCAATTGCCTGCTGCAAAGTTTCTGCGGCCTCGTTTAGTCTGTCCTGTTGTATCATCATCGCAGCTACTTCACGATAAACCGAAACTATCGGTCTGACTTTAAGAACTTCTTTGTATGTAGCGATGCTTTCGTCAAATTTACCCCGGAGTTTAAGATTTTCTGCGAGCTTCCGAGCTTCTTTCAACATAAAATCCACGCCGCGTTGGCGTACCACCGGGGCAAAAAGATTGTCAACCGGTGCGTAGTCGTCCGTTAAAATAACTGCGCCTGCCTTTTCCTTGAGAGCTTTTATGTCGGAAGCACTTAATATCCATAAATCCAAACCTTTCGCTGATTTCTCCATACCCAGGTTTTCGAGCTTGAGTTCTCGGTTGGCAGCGATAACTACAAAAGTAGTGCGACTTAAATCTTCCTGCCGCTCAGTAACGACATAAACATAAGGAAATGTCTGCTCCAGGGTCTTTATAAATGAGCCAATGAACAAGCCACCGTGAAGCGTATCAATCAGGTTTACCATATATGTGCCGTCGCCGGCCAGAATTTGTGCAATTTTGTCGTTGAATTCCTTTGTCACCAACTGGTATGGAACGGAGCAGTCGTTGAGGGCATCCTCGTATATGAAATCATATTGCGGAATCTTCCGACCAATGCGTTTCTGCTCCAACAGCCCATTTACATAGTCACGGGCGTCCATAGTAATAAGATTTATCGCAGTATCCCTCCGCAGACCAAATGCCCGGAAGGCCGCCTCTGTTACACCTGGGTCTATTTCGACCACATCAACGCTACTTCCGGGCCAGACTTCCTGAACATAACGAGGAAACACGTACCCCCCACCTCCGATTGCCAGGACCGAAAGCTTACCCCTGCCCCGACTCAGTCGCTGCGTTACCGCGGCGTAAATCCGTTCGTAAGCATATTGGAGGTCTCTTATGTCATCCATTATCATTATGCTATGCGTGAGAATATCCTGCACAAATTTGCGTTTGTCCGGGTTGCTGGATAATCGCACTACGGCGACATAGTTGTATTGGGTTTCATCTTCGTACAAAACGTTCGGATTGGGTTTCTCCCTCAATGCAAGAGATGAGCTGGTACGCTCGGCCCACTGGACAGGCGCCATTGCCATAGTCATTAAGATAATGAAGATTACCGCCCATAAGTACAGCACCCATAATCTGGCCCAGTAGAGGATGGCCATCAACAGCAAGACAATACCGATGGTCCAGATAATGGCGATTGTACCCATTGCGGCTATCAGGTAGAACCCCGCAAGAAATGTTCCCACAATACTGCCCGCAGCACCGCAGGCATATATGTCTCCTACGGTCCTGCCCGTCGGCAATCCTCTGTCAAGGGCCATTTTCGCTACCACCGGACTTATCGTTCCCAATAATGTGGACGGAATCAGGAATACTAAGGTGACGTGAGTAAAAACGCGCACAGGCCAACTAATGTACCACAGAAAGAGCCACCCGCCCACAAGATTATTCAAAACAACGGTTGTTACACAAGTTAGCGAGGCAATTCCAAAAAGCACAGATAAGGTCTTTGTCGGGTGGAAGCGGTCTGCGATACGGCCGCCCAGATAATTACCGATGGTAATACCCGCCAAGACCACCCCTATCACCGATGTCCATGTGTATAGAGACGAGCCAAGATGACGGGCAATCAGCCGGCCTGCAACCAGCTCCAATACCATAATACATGCACTTGAAAGAAATACCGTGGCACCTGGAATAAGAATCGAAAAAAAACTTCCGGACTTGCTCATATTTATCTCCCTATTTTGCATCAGGGAAAAGTATAACAAACCAACCTGCCGACAACAAGTGCATCTTCAACAGTCAAAGTATTAAGGCCCCATTGCTGCGTAACTTCAAAAACAAATTGACATAACCGCCTTTTCTCTCTATCATTAAGGTTTCGCATTATTTGCGGTGCAGGACAACCAAATGGCAAGTCATAATTTAGCATATATCAAGATAGACGAGCTGGAAATCATCGGCTATTCGGTTGCAGCTGAAGAGACGGTGGTTGCAATGCCGCAGTTGGATGTTTGCTTCGATATAGGCAAGGCCCCTGACCAGGTTATTCCAATAAATAATGTTTTGCTCACGCATGGGCATATGGACCACGCCGCCGGCATTGCATATTATCTGTCCCACCGGAACTTTTGCGGCCAATCTCCGGGTACAATACTGGCACCTGTGAATTTACTGGGCCCGATAAGAGAAATCGTCGATGCCTGGTCCCGGCTGGACGGGAATAAAGTACCGGCCAACCTGGTGGGGGTAAAGGCCGGCGACGAGTACCAGATAAAGCCGAATTTGTTTACGAGGGTATTCCCCACAAAGCACAGTAAAGGCTCCGTCGGGTACAGCGTAATCGAAAAACGAAAAAAGCTCAAACCCGAATACGCTGAGCTTACAGGACCACAAATCGTCGAGTTAAAAAAACAGGACATTGAAATAGATTATCCGCTGGAGATTCCAATTGTTACTTACCTCGGCGATACGCAATATGTCGATTTTTCGCAATTGAAATACATCGCCGAAAGCAAAATTTTAATCGCGGAGTGTACGTTCTACGAGACGGAGCACTCCGGAAGGGCTGAGGCCGGCAGACACATGCACATCAACGAATTTGCGACACTAATGGAAAATCTTAACAACGAGCATATCATTGTCACTCACACGACCCAGCGGACACCTATGCGAGAAATTCGCAGGATACTAAAAGAAGCTCTATCAGCGGAAATATACGAAAAAGTCATCCTGTTTATGAACAAAAGGCAAAGGTAGTCTGACTCTTTATATTGAAGGTCTGGAGTCAGTCAGGCAGAGCTGGACAAGCTCGTCAATGACGGCTGTTCCGGCGCACATTACCGTGTCGGCACCACCCCAGTAAAGCTTCAAAGTCCCATCGTCTTCGGGCACAGCCCCGCAGGTAAAGACGACATTGTGCACATAACCGACAAGCTCCCAGGGGTCCTGCGGCTGTAGAATCCAGCGGTCACCAACGCCAAGAATCTGCGCTGGGTCATCAAGCTTATGCAGTGCAACTCCCAGCCGATAGACACAGCCGTCCATTGTCGGGAAAGCACCATGATAAATGTTCAGCCATCCCTTATCAGTACGAATAGGCGGAGCGCCGGGGCCGATTTTCATCTGGTCCCAGTGATAGGGCACAGATTTGATTACAATCTTTGAATCACCCCAGTGGCGCAAATCAGGAGAGAAACTAATCCAGATTGACCAGGGACTGATGTCGGAATGGGGCCGGTCCAATCTGACATATCTTCCTTTGATTTTCTCGGGGAAAAGCACGGTATTGCGGTGGTCGGCCTGAGTGATGAAAGCGAGCCTTTCGACCGATTTGAAATCCGATGTTTTAGCCAGACCGATGCGGACGCCGTGCCGGGAATAGGCGCTGTACGTTATATAATGTGCCCCCTCCATAGAGGTAATGCGGGGGTCTTCGATGCCATACTCCTCGTATTCGTGAAATATCGGTTCTTCACTTGGCACCATAAAAGGTTCGGGGCGGGCTTTGAAATCGAAACCGTAATCGCTCTCTGCCAGCCCGATTATGGAGCGGCCGGTATCAAGGTGTGAGCGAAACAGCATTATGTATCTGCCGTTGAATTTCGTAACGCCGGCATTGTGAACCGTCTCCACAGGATAGGGGATGTCGTCCTTTGTCAGGATAGGATTGCCTTCATAGCGCGTGACAAATTTCTTCTTCACTTGTCATCTCCCTGAAAGTTGAGTTCGTAGTTATGAGTTCATAGTTCATAGATTTCGTCCGCCGTGGCGGATTAATTTTTGATTTCTTTTCTCTTTTGGGCTTCGCGTCGAAAGATTTCTTCGTACACCTTTTCGTAATGCGAGACCATCCGGTCGATGGTAAAGTTCTCCTCCACGTGCCGGCGGCACTTTTCGCGTTCTATGCGGTCGATTTTGCTGACGGCCTGCACCGCCTCGTCCACATTATTGACCAGATAGCCGGTTTGACCATCGGCTATGACCTCACGGCAGGAGCCCAAGTCCATTGCAATTACCGGCACGCCTGCAGCCATTGCCTCGGCCATCACCAAGCCAAATCGTTCGGGGATAGTATTAAGATGAACAACCGCATAAGCCTCTTTAAGGAGCGCGTCGCGCTGAACAGGATTAACCGGGCCGATATATTGAATGGAAGAATTATTAATGTGCGGTCTCAGAAGCGTGTCGAAATAATCCTGGTCCTGAATTATGCCTGCAATTATCAGGTCTTTGCCGCATTTTTTCGCAAGCTCAATGGCCAAATGTGTTCCTTTATCGGGATGTATGCGTCCGTAATGGACAAGGTTGTGACCGGGCGTTTCTCTGAAGGTGAGGTTGGAAAGGTCGATGCCGTTGTAAACGGTCGCAACATAAGGCAGTTCCCTGTCCCTGTCGGCGTCACTGATGGAAACATAGTAAGTGTCTTTGTGGTCGCGATAAACCCGCAGTATATCAGGGTCGGAAAAACCGTGGATAGTGGTTAGCATGGGTGTTTTCATAAACGGAAGGTAAGTAAGCGGTAGATAATCGAAATTGTTATGAATGAGGTCGAACTCATCGGCCCGCTGCAGGCAGTAGGAAATATGCAGACACTCGGAGACCTTTGGGATTTGTGTTTTGTCTTCCTCGTAACCCCTTTCAATGATAGCTTCGAGCTTCGCGGTTGTTATCGATTCCTTCGTGGCAAACAGCGTTATGTTTTTCCATCCGCGAGCCACCAGGCCCTCTGTAATATTGCCGGCGACGGTCTCCCAGGCGCCGTAGGCCCGAGGGGGAGTCCGCCAGGCTACAGGGGCCAAAATGGCAATTCTTTTACTTTTGATATCCGAATCACTCATTTTGGTAAAACATATCTTTCGGCTTTTTTGCCTTTACTTTCTACTCTTTTTTCTCACTTGCTCTTTTATTCGCTGGATATGTCCCCTGCCCAGAGCTTTTACTTCGCAGCCGAGCTCGAAGTAGCGGCGGATTTTCTCATCGCTTAGTATGCCGAAGCAATCGACAACCGCCAGAGGTGCACCCGCCCACTCAACTATTTTGTCGGGGTCGAGCTTCAAGTAAGGCGCGTGCGGCACAGCCAATACGATTGCCTGAGCACCGTTAAGGGCAACGGCGAGGTCGCGTTGAACGCAAGCGTTAACCAGACCATCCTGATTGCGGAAAAATCTTGCCCAGGAGTTCCCTGGGGCGGGGTAAGTATCCTGCTTTTCCAACTCGTACCAATGCTCGAGATACGGGTCATGGACGCGCATCTCGGCACCCATTTCGGTTAGTTTGCGGACAACTATTTCCGAGCCGCTGTAGCGAGTGTCGGCAACATCCTGACGATAACTGGCTCCGCAAAGCAACACAGGTGCACCAGCTACCTGCCGACCCATATTTCTCAGGGCGTCCCTTGTCAGTGTTGCCACATGAAGACCTCGCGTGTCATTTATATCGATTGCCATCGGCGTTATCCTGAAAATATCGTCGTCGAAGCCGAGGATGTGCTTATACGCCCAGTAGCCGAGGCCGCCATCCTTGGGCAGACAGTATCCGCCAATGCCCGGCCCGGGAAAGATGATATTGCTGTGGGTAGGCCGAACTTTAATTGCTTTAATGACCTTAATCAGGTCCACGCCGTTGCGCTCTGCGAACAAACTCCACTCATCAAGGAACGCCAATATAGTAGCACGGAAGGAATTTTCTACGATTTTGGTAGTTTCTGATTCAACGGGACGGTCCATAACGGTCAGTGGAAATTGCTCGGTATTCAGGACTTCGTCCAGGAATTTCTCCACCCGTTCTCTCGCTTCTTTGTTGCAGCCAGCGCAGACCCGCCAAAAATCTCGTATTGATGAAACATAGTTTCTGCCGGGCATAACCCGCTCGAAACTGTGCGCCAGGAGAGGTTCGGCGTCTATGCCTCGTGCCGCGAAGGCCTTCTTCATAATGGGCCAGGCGACGAACTCCGTTGTTCCGGGGGCGACTGTAGTCTCAATAAGTGTAAGGCACTTCGGCGACACTTTCTCACCGATTATTTTTATTGTCGCTTCCAGTGCGCCCATTTCCGCTTTTCCAGTCCGCATATTTCCGAGGTCCTTCTTTGTATAATCACACTGGACATCCACAACCACACAGTCAGCCAATTTGAGACAATCGTTATTATAGGTGGCGACAAGCGTTTTCTTCTCGAGCACACAGCGTGTAATCATCGGCTCAACCTCAGGGTCTTCTGCCTTTACCGGCGACTCGCCTCGGTTAAGCAGCGGAATCTTCCAATAGCTTCGAGTGCTCGGCCTCTGGCAGCCAATAACGAACTTGGCGGGCTTGCCGGTCTTCTTATCGACGGTATCGGCGATAATCGCAGCCATAACCGCACCGACAAAGCCAACACCCATCACTACAACAATTTCTTTATTTTCGGCCCTCGCCTTTTCCACCAGCGACTCAATGCGCTTAAACTCAGCATCGTACTCATCCTCTTTTGGAATAGAAAACTTTTCTCCTGCCGGACTTAGTGAATAATCAATCATTCTCGATAAACCTCTCTAACGGTTTTTATTAGTATTTGTTTTTTCTATGTGCCGCTTTATTTGTATTTACGTTTTCGAATTTCCGCCGCAAGTTTACCAAGAATTGAGAGCATATCAAGACTTTTCCGGGTTCCCACTTCACGACTTACTGCAGGGGCCCTTCCATACACTTCGACTGGCCGGGGGTGGTTATTGTTCCTGTTTCTGCTTCAAAGCGGTTTGAGCAACACATCGCGGACGATGACCTTCATCGGGGCCAACTGTTTGCCCGCGTGGACCTGAAACCCAATGCGGCCCGAGTCACTGGCGTCATCGCGCACGTCTGCGACCTGGCGGCCGTTAAGCCATATCTGAATGTGGTCCCCCTCGGCACGGACCGACATCGTGTTCCAGCCCTCGCGGTCCACGAGCGTCTTGTCCGTATTCATACTAATGAACATCTTACCGGTGCAGTAGAGCGTACCCGAATAGCACTCGGGCTTTTTGTACTCAAGAATGTCGGCCTGGTACGCCTTCGCGGCTGACTGGTAGCGGAACCAGATACCGCTGTTACAAGGCCATTGGACTCGGTAGGTAACGGTCAACAAAAAATCCTTGTACGTCAGTTCCGTTAACAGGTCGCCTTGGGCGTTGTTTTCACCCTGGGTTCCGATGATGGTTCCGTCTTTGACGGTCCATTTGGCACCTCCGTTGGCTTTCCAGCCGGTCAGGTCCCTGTTGTTGAAAATGGGAACGAAACCTGGTCCGCCTTTAGGTGAGGCGGCGACAGCGGCTTGAGCCGGTTCATCGAGTCGCTGCACGAGCATTTCACTAATGTTGAGCGTGGCCTCTTTGTGCTTCGAGTGGCTTTCGATATGAAGCCCGATTTGCCCCGGCGTAGTTTCACCGGAACGAAATGCGCCAATTTCTTCTCCATTGAGCCAGACCCCAAACCGGTCACCCCGAACCTCGACCGAGATGGTATTCCAGCCCTGTCGGTCCACGAGGTCCTCGCGCAGGTTTGCCAGGACCAGGCCTTTGCCAGGAACCCAAACGCTCCCCGCGAAGGCTGGAGGCTTATAGCTGTCAAATATCTGGACCCGTGGGCCAGGGTCAGGGTCTGCGGCACGGAGCCAGATTCCAGCGCGGATGAGCCATTCGGCGCGGAAGGTTACCGACAGGCGGTAATCTTTGTACAGTGCCTCGGTCCAGAGGTCGCCGCCGGCGCCGTTGGTGCCGGGTTTGGCAATGAGACGGGATCCTTCAACTGTCCACGAAGCGTTCCCCTTTGCCTGCCATCCGGTCAGGTCACGGCCGTTGAAGGCAGTAATCCACTCGGCGGGCTGCTTCTCGAGCTGAGTCGCTATCTGCGTGACGATGTTGTGTGTGCCGTGGCAGTCCGTGCAGACCGATTTTGCGGTGATGACCCGCCCGTTTGGGCGGATGCGGCCCAGCCATTTGTTGTAAAAGTCCTTAACCGCTGTGGTATCTATGTGGTCCTGGAAAGCATAAATATAGCGGTCTCCGCCCGGCTTATGACACGTCGGATTCGAACACATCTTATCCACCTCTGACCGGCCAAAGAGGAGGTCGGGCTTGGTCATCAACATCTCGTCCTCCAGATGCTCAACCGATGGGCCGTGACATTCGTCGCAGGTAATATCCGCGTCCAGGTGGACTGTCGAAATCTCTTCCATCTTCAGGTCAGGGTGGCAGACATAACACCTGGTATTCTCGTTTGGTTTTTCGTCAGCAGGTTTTCCGGTCTGGGATTCGCCTGCGAAAGATACAGCGAGGACACAGACAAAGGTCACGCAGATAAGTACGCCCCCAGCAAGATATAGGTTAGTTAATCTATTCGAACACACAGCTTTTCTCCTGACAAGACCGGACTGGCAAGCGCACAGCCGAGCCGCTTGCCAGTGTAAATCCTGCATCAGCAGGCAAAAGTCCCGCGTCAGAACATTGGTTGGCAATCAAGTTGCTAAACGAACTCCCAGTCGCGAAGCCAAGCGTACTCCTGCGGCAGTGCGGCCCAGCGCTCGTCCGTAATTCGCATAAGCCAATCCTTATCCGCGGCCGTCTGTCCAAGCGAACGTGTGTAAGAAGCCCTGGCGGCGTTATCGACCTCGTAGATGGTTGACAGCCCCGGTACTACAGCAGTAATCGCCTCGTTCGTGAGGATGCACTGAAGCGTCAGCCGGGCCAGGTCGTTCTCTGTCTTGCTGCCCGAACCCATTACCGGGAACTTGTCTTTGCCACAGCTCTCGAAAAGGTTTCCGCCGAAATATGGCTTGATTGTCACGACGCCGATATCGCGCTTTTTGACCGTCTCGAAGATGCTTTGCGTCTGGTCGGAGCCGTGGCCCGGATTGACCTCCTCGACATTGTCCCTCGTAGGCGGCTTGCCCTTCTGCTTGGTCACCGCGCTGCAGGGAAATATCAACATCTCGAACTCCGGGAAGGTCTCGATGATATGCTCGAACCAGGGCCGGCAATGAGAGGACATGCCGAGATGCCGCACTTTCCCAGCCTTGTGCAGCTTTTGGAAAGTCTCAATCAAGGCTTCCACTTCGGCATCCGTGTTGGTTCCGTCCGTCTTGGCTTGAGGGCGCCAGATGTCAAGGTAATCGGTCTGGAGCAGTCGCAGACATTCTTCGACGTTGCGGGTCTGGGACTTTACGTTGCAGCGGTCAGGATTCCGTGGCCCAAGGGTGTGAATATCAGCCCCCACGTACATCTTGTCCCGCCGTCCCTTAAGGGCGACCCCG
>JGI10211J14876_10000031_pt1 | contig 43782 bp, 50 predicted proteins | sample Etolagsediment_FD_14876 | JGI IMG/M metagenome (IMG submission 14876)
CAAACATGCAGATCCAGGTATCATCGTGTGTCTGGAGCGTGGTAATAGGAATGGTGTTACTGGTGTTCATCGTTCTTATCCTCCTCCAGACAGGAGTATTAAGCTTCCGAAGCGCCTATCAGTCCCTACTGAAAACATCCTGTGACACAGCCGAGTACATGAAGTACCCCGGGCCCCTCCCATCCATCACTCCCGGAGTCTATCAACACGACCTCGCACAGTTTCTCATGAACACTTCGGAGAACGTCTCTTTGAGTAACTGCGGTAATCTCGGTCCCCCACCGACCCCTCCCGGGTTTGACTGGGAGGACATCATTATCGGTCCCGATCATCTCCACCGATCTCAGAAGCGAATGTATGCGTACGTGTTCCACTCCTCGAGTCTGAGAACCATGATCATCGCTCTCACCGGAACCATCTTCCTTGATGAGTGGATCGATGATTTTTACTACCCCGAGGTGGAGCCGTACCAGCTCTCGAACTACATCCCCAACAAAAACATTCTCGTACACGGAGGATTCTACGGTATCTACTCTGGCATTCAGAGATTGCTGTGGAAGGCCCTCGAGAAGAAACGCAGCTCCACCGACACCCTCCTCATCACTGGACATAGTCTCGGAGGGGCATTGGCGACCATCTGCTCGGTGGACTTTGGCGGTGGCGCAGCCGGTTCCGGTATCGACGTCTATACGTACACATTCGCTGCTCCAAGGAGCGGGAACAACGAGTTTATCGGTCTCTTTGAGGCCACCAATCCCTACGCATTCCGAGTCTTCAACACCGAGGACATCGTCCCCTCTCTTCCACCTCCAGTGTGGGACGGTTTCATCTACACCCACGGCGGGAAGGATATCCCATTCACTGTCAACCTCGGTGACATCGCCAAGAACCACGTCGTTGCCTACGAGGATTATCTACCATGAAAGAGTCGTTTTTTGACGCCAACGTTCTCTCCAGGTATTAATACGAGACACCTCGAGAGTTCATTGCATTGGATATGGCGAGTCTTAACGACGACGATCTAGCAATTCTGCGCTCAGCATTTAACAGGTATGACCGGGACCACACCGGATCCCTTAGTAGCTCGGAGTTTGTTTTATTCCTTACACGTCTTGGGAAACACGTGAAAGAGCTCAAAGGGGTGGAAACCTCGACTGCCAAGGCCGTGTTTGCCTTTCTGGACAAGGACGCCGACGGAAGGATGACCTTCGACGAGTTCTGTATGTGGTGGCTTGACGACGCCTCTGGAAGGTACGGGTACTTCACCGGAGAGAAATCCCGGCTTCTACGAAAAGCTTACGATCTGTACAGCACCCATGCATCATCCGGAGGAATGACGTACCACCAGTTCGACAACCTGCTCGACCAACTCGGTATCGAACATACAGACTACGATTTCGACGCTCTTGACGAGAATGACGACGGCGTGTTGAGTTTCCCAGAGTTTTGTGAATGGCTGCAGTGGTTTTAGTGCGCACACGTGTGCACGTACTGCATCTCCAGAAAAGTGAAGTATATCACCTGACTTCTATATAGGTCAGGTGATTCATCAGTTAGACACTGACGATTATACGCAATGTCGCTTGAACAGCTACGTGGCTCTGCTCCGACCGAAGCCGGTATGTTTCGGAACCTGCAGGGCTGTCTAACCTCTACAGCAGAGGCGCATGCAACTGACACGATTACTATACTGAAGTACCTCGACCGAGTCGAGAAGTACTCTGGGATTAGAGGATTGTACAACTCTCTCGCTGCGAAGCATCGCTTTCCGAAGGTCCCGAAGTTCTCCGGGCCTCGAAAGAGAGCAGAGGCACTCGTGGCGAACCTACCGGTCCTGGTAACCGGAGCCCGTCCGGGGGAGATTATCCTTGGGACGAAGACGCAGTCGAAAGATGCGGTGTTGAAGGTCCACTCGGCGATCGTCCCGCCGAAGACGAAGGACCTCGATACGATCCGAGAGTACGAGGATCTGTGGAGGCGCTTTCTTGGGAGACTGTCCTCTATCGAGTTCTTCTCGGACCTGACAAGTCTGGAGAAGGAGATGTGGTTGGAGGAGATGGAGGATGAGTTCGATGTGTACCTCGAGGATGTAGAGGGATTGGAATTAGAGGTTCTACAGCCCTCTGGCGACTTTCTCGATCTTGAAGAGGAGGACATCGAAACTATCGGTGCTCCAGGGGCGATCCTCCCGGCGAGGGAGGTTGTGGACATGTTCCCGAAGAAGCCTGGGTCGGAAGGACTGAAGGGTCGGCATACCCTAATCTTCCGGAGGGGCATTTGGAAGGTCTCAGTGGTGTATCGGGAGACGAGGTCATACGATGGAGTTGTGATCGACGTTGAGGACGCTGAGATACGTTCCGGTGCGACTGCAGAGAGGGACTCGACGATACTGCTCTTCGACACATTCGCAGAGAAGTACAACCGTTCCGCCGGGAAGTGGAAGGTCGCCGATCCGAAGCAAACTATCGGGTTCCTGGTGCAACGCAATCCTGGAAGGTTGACACCGGACGAGGTGTGGAAGATGGTGCTAAAGGGCGACACTCACACTCAGGACGACATTGAGCGCGTGAAGTTCGCCACCCGTAACTTCACCGCCGCGAGCTATAAGTCCCTCCTGCAAAAAACAATCCGGTTCCGGGCGGAGGAGGTGGACATTGGCGGCTATCTCACCGGCAGTTTTACCTATCCGTCGGACTTTGTGCTGAAGGTGTGTATTGGAGCGTTGCTCCTCAACCCCGGAAGCTTCGTTCCCGACATCCAACGGTTCGTCAGCGGTATCGAGTCGGCTCTGAAGCGGGTTGTAGTGACTCTGTTCGAGGACGCGTTCATCCCACCAGGCTCCGATGAGAACACAACGCTCTCAATCACAGCCGGGGCCTTCCTCGCTCAGAGAGCACCAGGATGGAAACCGACGAGTGCGATGATAAAGAGGTTGTTGGCTATCAGCGTTGAGGCTCTCGACTCGTCAGATGCGTTCACGTTCGACATCCCCGCGGGGAGTAAGCTCCCTCCGTACGTTATCACCGGGAAGTCCACTCCTCTGGAGACGGTGAGCGCGTTGATGGAGGAGATTCGGAGCTTTGGAAGCGATCTGGCGATGATTCGGTACATTGTCTCGCAGAGAACCGCGGGGAGGGAAAAAATAACGTCCCTCAAGGAACGCCCGAAAGTGATGCCTCTTGGCCACTGCGTCGACCAGCACTGGGCTCCGGAGATTGCGTACATGTATCCTACGAGCGTGATCTACCCTCTGAAGTCACCGGGGAGTAAGCCGTTTAGTGGATTGTTCATCAGGATCTTCTCCGAGGTCACGGGTATTAACCCGCGCCGTCCTCCGAGAAAGGGACGGACGATGCACCCGCAGAACTACGCCCCCGACTTTGAGGAGAGGCCCTTCGTCGAGGAGACTCGAAAGGCGCAGTCTCTGACTCTGATGTCACGGCAGCTCTCGAGAGAGGACATGACTTCGCACACCGAGACAGGCGGAACGAAGACTCTGAAGTACACTCTCGATAAGGGGTGGATCGCGGGAATGCTCGGAGCGGTAGAGGTGAAAGGCCGGCCTCCGGCGCTCGTCACTCTTCACCCGGAGGATCCAGAGATCTTTGTGGCGGTGCGAAAGCCGTCCAGAAATATGAAGGATGCGTTCTTGACCGATGAGCGAGAGACCGAAGCGATTGACGAGGTGAAGAAGCGCCTTCGGAAGGGTCTTCCTCTCAACCAGTCCCACGCACCGATACCGGAGCTGAAGGGGGCGAGATTAATCTACCGCCAGAGCGAGATGGAGGATGAGGGAGACGTCTTCTACATTCACACTCGAGATGGCCGGGAGACAGAGTGGGAGCTCTTCCGGCAGAGCTTTGTGAAGGTGCCTTACATCGAGGACGTTCCTCTGACAGTGGAGAATGCTCTCATGCACACCGGTCAGGGCATCGTGAAGGACGCTGATGAGAAGCTTCGCGGCCTCCTCGAGGAGACGGACATTGGCGACGTTCGCCGAGCGATGATGTACCTCGCTGCCTACGGATCTGAGTTTGAGTTCGCTCGCCTGGGTCGAGAAGGAGGTGGAACGAAGCAGGCCGTGAGCATTCACGATGTCGGGGCATGGCAATTAACACTGAAGGTGAGTCTGTTGTACCCTAGTGCTCTGCAGCGCGTTCCGGGCAACGCCCTTCGGTTCCGTGTTCCTCTCGGCCCGTTGCTGTGGCACGTGCGAAGCATACTCGCGGAGCATCTTGCTGTAGGAGCCTCTGAAGGTGTGGACGCTAGGTCTGTAGACCACGCTACGCGGTGGGGTGACACCGGTGACACGCTCGGGAGGAAGCCCTGGGAGCATCAGACCACCTCAGTCGAGGAGATGAAGGTGGCTCGCCAGCTCGGAAGGAAGGGGCATTTCATTTGGATCGATGTAGGGATGGGCAAGTGTCTTCATCCTGACACTCCGGTGCTGATGTGGGACGGGCAGATCAAGCCGGCGAAAGATATTGTTGAGGGCGATCTGCTTGTCGGAGATGACTCAAAGCCCCGAAGGGTCATGAGTACCTGTACAGGAAGAGAGACGATGTACAAGATCTCCCAAACAAAAGGTGATGACTACATTGTCAACGCGTCTCATATCCTTACTCTGAAGATGTCCGGACACAAGGGTTGGTGGTGGTCAGAGAAGTACAACCGCTACGAAACGAGATATCTTGAACGTTTTGATTCTCCGAAGATGAAGTTCAAGGTGTTCTCGGTGGGAGAGGGACCGATGTTCAAGTATTCTTCGCAAGAGCAGGCTCGAGAGGCTCTGTTTGAATTTTTGGCGACAATTGACGATGACCCAGTTATCGACATTAACGTTGAAGACTATACCCGCCTTCCAAAGAACTTTCAAGCCGAGCTGAAAGGGTTCAAGGTTGGTGTCGATTGCTCTATTGGTTTTGAGGTTGGTCTTGACCCTTACGTTCTCGGCGTCTGGCTCGGAGACGGACACACTTCCAACGCTGCGGTTACGAACGTCGACAAAGAGATAATACAGTATCTCGAAGAGTGGTGCGGTACTCAAGAGTACACGATGAACCCCCGAAAGTATGACCCAATCACCTACAACATTACGGGAGGTTTCCGAGTGTTGTTGAGGGAGATGAACCTTCTCGACAACAAGCACATCCCCCGAGAGTACATCACCAATTCCCGCGAAGTACGTCTTCAGGTACTCGCCGGTTTGATCGATACCGACGGATATCTCGCCGACAACTGTTACGAGATCACACAAAAGTCAGAGACTCTCGCTAAAGACATTGCGCAGATCTCCCGCAGTTTGGGATTCGGCTGCACTCTCCGAGACGTAGAGAAGGTATGCACCAATTCTCCTGAAGGTCCGAAGAAAGGGGTGTATTGGAAATGTATCATCTTTGGCGAGGGTCTTGAAGAGATACCATGCCTTCTTGAGCGCAAACGCGCGTCCCCGAGGATGCAAACCAAAGACGCACTTGTCTCTGGAATAAAAGTCGAGAAACTCGATGAAGGTGAGTATTGTGGATTTGAGATTGACGGAAATGGTCGATTCCTTCTCGGTGACTATACGGTGACCCACAACACGTTTATCGTGTTGAGCTACCTCAAGTGGCTGCAGTCTACCGGCGCTCTGCCTCGTTATGTCATCTACACTCTCCCTTCCTCGGCTATCTCCTCTATTCGGACGGAGATCGAGGCGTTCGGATTCAAGTGTAAGTTGCTGGTTCCATTGAAGACGTTGAAGAAAGTGTACTTGACGAAGGGCGGGAAACCAAAGTCCTACGTGAAGAAGGGCTGTGAGCCGGAGGAGTACACCATCAACCTCATCGAGCACGACCACCTGCGTCGGTGCGAGGACATCCTTCCAGAGTACATGCCTGATAGTGTCTTCGTTATCGACGAGGTGCATAAGTGCCTCAATGAGACGAAGCGTACTGCGGTGGCGCTGCAGCTCTCGCACCTCTCCCAAGAGTTCATCGCTCTCACGGGTACACCGATTATCGACTCGAACACCTACAAACTGATATGGTGGTTGGAGCAGATCGTCCCATTCGAGGTGAACGAGAAGAACTTCTGGGTGGCAGCGAATGGGATGGTGGCGAAGAAGGTCAACACCGGAGTGAAGGTGGATCGGGAGGATGTGGAGGTATTGCTTGATGCCGCAGAAGAAAAAGACTACGCGAAGCTAGTTCCACCGGGACTGGGTGGAAGGAACTCCAACCCTCGACCGGAGGATCTTCGAAGGGCGATGGAGGTCTGTTACACCGCTGCCGACCGGGGTATCGTGGAGGAGACCGTGGCTGCGCTTGGGGAAAATCACGGAGTGTTCGTGGTGGCGAAGGATAAGGAGCATCAGGCTCGCCTCCGTGACCTCATCCTTCGAGCTGCGAAGTCACTCGGGTTGAAATCCGCGGACGTCTTCCTCATCGATAAGGACCACACTCTCTTCCTCACAGACGCCTCGGTGAAGGACGGGCGAGTGCACGACTATCGCGTCGTCATCACCACCATCCGCCACTCGGAAGGCTACACGCTCACGAGACTGAACACTATGGTTACTGGAGTGTATCCGTCGAACAACGCTACGCGAGAGCAGTTGGAAGGACGCATCAACCGTATCGGGCAGGCCTCCGATACTGTCCACTACCGTATCGTCCACGCTGGTATCTTGACGTACATCCTCCAGCGTCACAACGATGCTCGGAATCTCTCGGCGGTACTCAGCGCTCTGGCGGAGGAGATCTCGATGTAGACCGCTAGGTCTACACACACAACATTACCCAAAACGGGTAATGTTGTTAAAGCGGCAACGCACAATAACTACAAAGCAAACATGCACGGGGACAGTGAGTTCCTCTTCTGCCTCGCGGAGTTAGTGTTGATTTACATCTACTTTGACTATGAGGACGCGCGCGGCGAGGACTGGTAGTCAAAGACTAAGATCAGCTACCGGAAGACACGGTCGATACACTCGCCGAAGAGGGAGGAAGAGCCCCGGCGAACTTCTGTTGGAGCGCTGTGACGATCTGAACCTGTTGATCAGCGGTACCGGCGACAGCAACACATCGTCCGAGCTTCTGTGACCAGTAAAACCCGACATCGCATCTCTGAGACTTTCCAGCAGCCTGAAGGGCGACTCCTTTCTGGATGGCGGCGAGAAGATCGGTGTCTTGCTTCTTTGAAGTCTCTTTGATCGGTTTCACCGGTACGGCGACCTGCATCGGTAGCGCTGCGGGAGCAGGAGGTGGAGGAACCTGCGGGGGAAGAGCCCCAACAGCCTTCCCGGTTGTCACCTGCGCTGCGAGTTGTCCTGCGTCAGATGGCTGAACCGCCTGTACGATAGGGACCGTTCCAGATTCGTGCGCGATAGATGGAAGAGGGTGAGGGATCGGAGCCGGTAGGGACCGAACATCACCAGAAGTGGTCACTACACCAACACCATGTCCTTCGGGACTGACCACCATACCCATCTTGGGCGTAGTCGGTCCAGAACGAAGGGGTGTAGGGCACTTCCCCTTGAGGCAGAACACACTGTTGGGGTACTGCTTGCACAGATCCTGAACTAGTCTCTCCGCCTCTTCGCGGGTGGTCTTGTGAGGGCAGCCAACACGGGTACTGCCGAGGGTACACTGTGGGTTAGGGAGGGTTCCCGACCATACAAATGCTTCACCAGTGGGGGTTTCGTAGGTAAGTAGTCCTGTATAGTCCATACTTGTATCAAGGGGTAACTACTATATACAAGGGGAATATTTCCTTTGTATAGATCAAGAGACAGGTATATACGTTATGTCAAGCAGTGAAGGAGACTCACCACTACTGAGGTACTACGGCTCGTACCTCGAGATTGAGATTTTTGATGGAGCCACCGAAGGTGTTCATGTCGCCAACCTGCGTCTAGAAGACAAGTGGGACCACATCACTTCTTCCTCAGCGAGGATTCTTGGTGGACTGTGCGCCAAACTACTTCGCGGAGATGGAAACTACGGTCTTCTTCTGGAGAGTGTCCTCGGAAAGGTCATCGAGATGCTGGGGTCGGACATCGGTAGTATCACTGCTCGGAGTGAGGCGATGGAAGACGCGCCGGATGGAGAACCGTATCTCATGTGTCTCGCTCTCGGTGAAAAGGCAGCGGGAATGTTGTCGCCCGGAGGGTACACCTCCCCCGAACATGTCTCCCGTCCACAGGGAAGCAAGGGAATGGATGGTATCTTCGGACACGCCATCCACGCCTACAAAGTAATCATCTCCAACGATCTCTCTTCTGACCCCCGAGCGAAGAAGAAGCTCCCCGATGGTCACCCGGAGGTGAAGAGATTCCTAGGAGTTCCTCTTCGGTTCCAAGAAATGACTCTGGGGTTGCTGGCTGTAGCTATTTGCGAGGAGTCGAGTGTAGAGTACACTGTCGAATCGGTGCAAAAGATCTTACCGCTGATCGATGTCTGCACCCGTCTTCTTCTCAAAGCTCTCGACTCTCGGGAAACACTCGCTTCAAAGATCCAACGCACCAGCGCCGCTGATGACGCGAAAGATAAGTTTCTAGCCACCATGTCCCACGAGCTTCGAACTCCTCTGAACGGGATTTTGGGGATGGTAACTCTCCTCCCGGATGCCGGTCCTCTCAACGAGAAGCAGACCGAATACGTTCGCAATCTAACCGAGTGCACTGTGGAATTGACTTCCCTCCTCAACAACATTCTGGACTTCAGCAAGATGGCCTCTGACAGGCTCGTTCTCCGAAAGCAGCCCATGAGTATTGTCGATACGGTGAGAGATGTGGCGAAGATGGTTGAGGGGAATGCATTGGTCAAGGGTATCTCGATGCATATCCACGCCCCGAAAGACCTTCCGATGATGATGGGTGATGGTCAGCGACTCGCTCAGATCCTCACCAACCTTCTTGGCAACGCGGTCAAGTTCACCGATCACGGAGCTGTTGATGTGAAGGTATCCGCCACCGCTCTTTCTCAGAAGGACATGTTCAGCGACTCTGAAGTCGTCGCTCGGAAGTGGAAGGTGCTTTTCACCGTCACCGACACCGGTATCGGCATTCCTTACGAGGAACAGGACAAGATCTTCGAGGTGTTCCACCAATCCTCAAGTCTGAGCACGTATCTCTCCAAGTCCGGTACCGGTCTGGGACTGAGTATCGCTCGGGAGTTGGTGAGACTGATGGGTGGAAGTATCTCTGTTCACTCATCGGGTGTGCCCGGAAAAGGGAGCACGTTCACGTTCTACATCATTCTTGACGAGGAGATCGACATCTCAGGATTGACAGGGAAGCACGCGAAGGCTCTCGAGGGTGCGAGAATTCTCGTTGTCGACGACCGTCCGGAGATGAGACTGCAGATCTCTGATTTACTTTTCAAGTGGAAGTGTATTCCGCAGGCTGTGAGCTCTGCTGAGGAGGCGTTGCAGTATCTCCAATACGGTATGGAGTTCAAACTCGCTCTCGTGGACATCTGCATGCCTAACATGTCCGGGGTGGAGTTGGCACAGGAGCTCCGAAGGAAGTATCCGAACATCCCTCTCATCGGTATCAGCTCTGTGGAGCTATCTTCCGGCGAGGAGTACTTTGATCACTATATGTACAAGCCCATCGATCAAAACGTACTGTTTCCAGCCGTTTTACAGTGCCTCGAGGCACCTTCCCGGGACGGAGCTTCCCCGAGAAAGCGTAAACTCAAACTTCGATCTCGTCTCAAGATTCTTGTTGCGGAGGATGACCCCCGAAACGCGTATACAATGCGAGAGATGCTGATGAATCTAGGGTTCAAAGGAAAGAACATCTTCTCTGTCAAGAACGGAGAAGAATGTGTAGCTTACACGCAAGATCACGAGGTAGATGTAGTGCTGATGGACATTGTGATGCCGATTATGGATGGTCTGCAAGCTTCACGACTCATCAAGCGTCAACCAGACCCGCCTATGATCACCGCTGTCAGTGCGGCGGTACAACCCTCCGACAAAGCGAAATGTCAAAACGCCGGAATCGATGGTTATCTTGCCAAACCGTTACTTCGAGAGAAGCTCGATGCTGCTATTAGTCCACTGGTACGTCCTCCTCGGAAGGCGTCGGCTAAGTCCTCAAAGAAGTCAAAGAAAAAGAGGGATAAAGGACAAACCTCGACGGAGTAAGTCGGGGAGAGTAGAAACTATGAACATAGAGACGCATACAACCCCGGAGGATAACGTCAGCAGTGACTTTGCCGCTGGTAACGTGGTCTTCAAGCTCACCGCGCATGCTCCCGACGGCGGCACCCGAGAGACCGGGATGGTGACGACGAAAGAAGACTATGAGAAGAAACTCTACACCCACAAGTACTCACCTGTGCTGTTTCTCATCGAGCTGCCACTACGTCTCGCGTATCTGTATGGATGCCTGAACCTGTCATTTCGTCAATCTCGAGATGAAGAGTATGTCTTCTGGTGGAGAAAGGTAGGCGAGAACGAGTGGAAGAGGTGGTTTACCGCCAAGAGGTACCGCGATTCTATCTACGGTGAACCTCCAGAGATCATGTAGACGGACTTCGTCTACCGCCGAACTCCTATCCGTCAGGATGGATAGGAGTTACCTGATTAGTTTGTGCACTAAGAGCTGCTGGTTTCTTCTTCCTCGATTCTGACGATAACGTCAGCCGAGTGACTCTCGTCTTCTGGCGGAGGAGTACCTGATTCTATATCTCTCTCCTGTGGAAGTGGAAGGTCATCATCGGCTTCTCGACTTTCAGCCTTACGGTGTTCATCTTCGACTTCCAGGTTTTGGCTTTCGCCTTCCGACGCCTCCGGCGGGGACACCTCTGGTGGCGCCTCCGGCTTCGGCTTTCTTTTTGACTTGGAAGACTTCGACTTCTTGGCCTTATCCTTCGGAGACTTCGGAGACTTGACTTTCGCCTTCGGTCTTGGTTCCGGTGGTGTTCTCGAATGACCCTCAAGTCTCTGAAGCTCGAAGTTCAAAGCTCTCTGTAGGGAGGTCTGGATCTGTTCATCGCGATGAACAGCCAATCTCGCAGCTGCTAAAGCAGCGGTGGTTGTGTTGTAACACCCAGCACTGTCGAGATCAAAAGCGATACAGACCTCGTGCTCTTCGTCAGAGGTATCATGGTCATTCTCCACTGCGAAAACGTGATCCAAAGCCTCAAGGGCGCTACCGGTGGCACTCTCATCATCTGAATAGGAGTGCTTTCTCGGTGCCTTTGACTTCTTAGCCTTCGGTTTCGGGAGCTTGATCTTCGACTTGGTCTTTGGCTTCGGATTGGACTCTGATTCGGAGTCTAATTCGTCTCCACTGTCTGTCATCAGTCTCCTCAGATCACCGGTTATTTTCTCCGAGAGCCTCGAGCGTGTTCGAGAGGATAACCGAATGTCATCGGGTCGAGGTGGCGTTGGAAGGCGAATCTTGTCCGGACGGATTACCTCATAGGTCAACTCGGCGTCATACTTCTTCGGAAGGGTCGGTGATCGCCGGACCAAGTCATCATACTGACTTCGGAGGTTCTGGAGAGTCGATACTGGATCACCTCGAACCGGGCCAGGCACCAACAACATCGTGTCGATCACTCGGAACATCGACCCATAGTCATCGGCGGCTGACTTGTGTTTCTCTGATTCCTGTTGGTAGTTCATAAACGTCTGGAAGGCAGTCAGACCCGCACTCAATAGACCAAGGATACCGATCGCTAGTCGAATCCACTGGTCCGCTTCACACTCCGGTGCAGAGCCATCGTCGCAGGAGTCGCAGTTTTCGAATGTGGCGAGGATACCTGTCGCGATCAGCGCTGAGAGAACTGTCGCCGGAATACCAAAGATGTAATGCCTTCGGTTGTACTTCCGAGCGAGATCCAGGTGACCTTTCTCTCTTTTGCCCAGCTGCTTCTTCCACCTTCTTAGGAGTTTATCGAGCTCCGGTGTCCACAGCCGACTCCGGGCTAAAATCATCTGGTCTTGGGTCAGTGTGTCCAGACCATCGTTCTTCCCGGACATTTTCCTTCAGCTTACTTATTACCCAAAGATTTCATTAACACGGTTGGATGAGTCTCATAACGCAAACGCGTTATGAGGTGGGTGAAGATCTGACGATCTACTTCTTTCCGCGACCACGTCCACGAGCAGCGGTTTTTGCCTTGGGCTTCGCTGCAGCGCGACCGCGACCAGCGGCGGACTTCTTGGCGGAAGCTTTCGCCTTTGGCTTGGCGGCTGCTTTCTTGGCAGGAGACTTTGAGGCAGACTTCTTCCCATCGGGCTTGTAAGAGCGAACCTCGCTGTTGAACCTGATGGAATAAGACGTCTCTCCCTTAGTGACCTCTTGGGGCTCGTCGAGTTCCTTCCGAACACCGCGGTAGGTGAACACCTTCTTGGCCGAAGACTGTGTGGTTTCCTGGACCGAGAACACGTAGGTGCATTCACCTCCATCAGCGGCCACACGACAGATCCTGGTGAAGGCCTTCTTGGCGGCTTGCATGGGATTCTTCCCTGTGTAGCGGCCACCGTTCGAGCTGAGCTCGTCCTTGCCATCACCGATGGTCACAGTGGGCGAACCGCTCTCGGGCTGGATGCTGTCGACGAGGATCTTGAAGTACCTCTTTCCGGGTTCATCGTCCTCATCGGAAGCGGAGGCTTTGGCCTTTGACTTCGCCTTTCCACGACCGGCAGATGCCTTTGGCTTCGCAGCAGCGCGAGCCTTGGGAGCGGCCTTGGCCTTCGGCTTCGCAGCCGCTCGACCACGTCCCTTCTTCGTCTTTGGGGGTGGAGCTTCCTCTTCAGAAGCTAACTCGACCTCCTCAGATGAGACTCCTTCCTCATCTTCGGATTCAGCATAGCTTTCGGAGCCCGATTCCTCGTAGATTTCATCCTCCGAACCTTCGAGGATCTCATCCTCGTCGACGGGGACGTCATCTCCCTCTTCCTCTGAGGGGATATCGGGGTGGTCTTCGAACTTCTCGGGTGCGGCACGGCGCTTGTTGTTTCCACGGCGTCGAGTTGACATGTTTGTTAAATCTGTTTCTGTGTCGAGTGCTTAACGTCGTCTATGTTAAACAACTCTATCCTCTAAGCTACTTCAATGATCTCAAGTAGCTTAGAGGGCATCAATCGCTCGGTAGCTTCCGTCGGGAATCTGTAACAACATCGGGCACTTATATCCTCACTACCGAGAGCGGATCGAAGAGGAGTTAATGGTATATGCATATACCATAAATCATCATAGTGATCAACCACAAGCGTAACACCATGGACTACCTTTTGTCTTCGAGTCAAAGCAGAATCCAGCGGCGTCACATGCGTCGTTCTGAAGAGCTTCGCACCCCGTGGATGAACCGTCCCATTTACAACTTCCGGATTTGGGCCAGTTCTTTACGGTGTGGGAAACATCTACTCGACTCGAGACATCACAACCACATTTCATAGGAAGCTCATCACCGTTGGTGCATGTCTCTCCCGGTTCGGTGCATCCATACTTCGATTTGCCGTCCCACGGACTATACTCTGACCACAAACCGAGATTGGCGGAGAAGTCGTATGTGACCTGGCCGTCTTTGGTTCCGAGGACGTTGACCTTTGTACCGTACGCCGGTTTAACACCGTAACACGTGACATTGGTGTTCTGGGAGGTACCACCGGTAACAACGGTTGGTGTATCGCCGGAACTTAGACCACACCCGCCGCCAGGATTGTAGGAGGGGTAGATGTATTTAGCGGTATTCTGTGGCGGAACGAGAGTCACTCCGTAACTACACCAATCTCCACCACGACTGAAGGCTTGATAGACCTGATCTTCTGTAGCGAGACTACCGCCCAAAAGGTTGCACGCTTGCGCACCGTAAGAGATGACCGCGTCATCGGTGTAATAACAATAACCACCGGTACAGGTCTGTCCGCTAGCACAATCGGTGCTAGCGGTGCATGCCTTACCCTTTGTGAACAAATACCCGCCGCCGACCGGGCTAATGACATACGCCTCTGGTAGATCTCCACCCGCACTTGAACCGGCGGAGAAATTCAGTACCGCCTCGGGTGATGATGGTCTCTTTCCCGCCACTGCTGTCACCTTGAGTGTGTAAGCACCACTTGGGAAACCCTGGGTAGGCGTCCAATACGTATTGGAGGTCTGCGTTCGGGCCACCACCGCAGATCCTTGGTACACATAAACCTGATAGACAACCTCTCCTTTGGTGTCGTCCTGCCAGGTAAACTTGTACGTATAGGTTCCATTGTTGTCAGACGATTGGAGGATAGCCTTGAGATTTGTGGGTGTGGCCGATGGCATCTTGTCAAAGTAGTACCACAGTCCTGCCCCCACAAGGGTGACTGTGAGTAGGGCCATAACCACAGCGATATAGGTTGCTGCTCCCATACTTCTTGCGCTATGTGCTTTGCTATAGTTCACCACAATATTCCGCCCACATATTACAGAGAGTCGACGTATACAGACATGAAGACAGGTATAACAATCTGCCGTGTTGGATTGCTGTTTTTGTTGGTGTGGGGAGTCCTGTGGCTCCTTCGCCCTCCATTTGCCTACAAGTACCAACCTCGAGAGGCCCATGAAGACTATGATTACCCCGCTCTATTTGTTGGAGCGGCGCTGATAACGGTGATCATCGGGGGTATTTGGTGGTTTGTTACGTAGGGTGACGAGAACTGACAAACGCGCGAGCCACCGAAGGCGCTGGTAGATCTGGCCGAGGACCTACACTGATCCCTTCGGGTTCGGGATGAACTGTCCTCCTACGCGTCGGGACCGTCACGTTCCCACGGCCGAGCAGTGGGAGTTTGGTGACTTCGCGATGGTTGACGACACTGCTCTGTGCCACGATCTCGAGGAAGAGGACGATGAGGGAGTCAGTGACGGCGAAGACGCCCTCAATGAGGTTGACCGAGAGGAGATTGCTGAAAGGCTCGCTACTCTGCGCCAGCGAAACGCCTCCCGACGTCAACGCCAGGCCGATCGTGTGCAGCGTACCACCGCGCTAGTCAAGAGGCTCTCCGATGAGACACAGGTCCGCTCTGCGGCCCCTGAGTTCCCGAACCTGCAATCGGTGATTCTCAGCCTTCTCGACAGAAACATCGGTATCGAATACGCAAGTATCTCGGCCGGTCTCGACGAGGTGTACTCGGACTCGCCGGATCAAGACACTCTTCAGGAGATCCTCGACCAGCTCGAGCACACCGACGGGTACATCTACTCGGAGGAAGACCTTGACGAAGACTGTGAGGATGAGGGTTGTTCGTACATTCTCACATCCGATGGCAAGGAGAGACTGCACAAGCAGATCACCGCGATATTCGTCAGCCGGTTCGATCTTGGTCCTTTCAACAACCTAGGCGAGAAGTGTATCAAGAGCATCAACGCCCACCTCGAGCACACTGCGTCCACCTCGCTGAAGGATTCCCCGAAACAGACGTACCGCGTCTACCGCCAACTCTTCAAGACGCACCGGCGAAGTACGATGTGGTGAAAATCCCCTCAACCATCCGCGGGAAGGCTATTTTGGCCTGTTAGACGTACAATAAACATCCTTTCCGCGATCCTTACTCATTACCCTCCGGGGTAATGAGTTTGACTATTGCCGAGCAGTCGCGTCAGAAAAGTGAGATTTTGTGTTGGTTTATGCCAAGTTCCGGCACGACACGCAGTGAACTCACTATAAGTCTTGAACCATTCGTAACTATGACTGATTACCCTAAAACACCCGGTGGAAAGCACTTCTACCAACTCGACGATGAAGGCTACGTTGTGGTGAAGTTTGTGGACCAATCTGGCCGTCCACTCGACCTCGCCGCCGCTCTTTCTCGTCTCCGCATCTCTGACGGCTCGGAGGAAGCCCCAACCGTCCGCGTCCGTACTCCTGATGGAGACTGGGCCACTCTTGCCGGCGTAGACCAGGCGCTGGCCAACCTCGTCAACGAGAAGTGCCTCTCTCGCGAGGACCTCCTTGATGCCGAACTCACCGACCTCGTTCGTGGTGCCTACTACAACGAGTACCTCGCTGAGCAGGTCAGCACTCACCTCGGCTTTCGCCCTCTTCCTCTTGCCACGACTATCCTCAACAGCCGCGGTGATGAGGTTGAGTGCAGGCTGTTCCCTCATCAGGTCAAGGCGCTCACGTACATGCGCGAGCGCGAGTCTCTCAACCCTCGAAGCGTCTACGGCCTCCGCGGAGGCGTCGTGAAGATGAAGATGGGTATGGGAAAGACTCTGACCGCCATCACCCACGCTCTTCTCTCTGCCCGCCCGGCCTGTTCCGAAGAGAGCGGAGGCCAAGGGTTCCCGACTCTGGTTGTCGCCTCGAAGACGGTGATGATGGAGTGGAAGACCCAGGGCTTCGAGAAGTTCTTCGGAGACCGTGTAAAGGTGCTCTACCTTCACTCGGATTACCTTGGCAAGGATATCAACCGCGTGACTCGCAAGCAGGTCGTCAAGTACGACTTTGTGGTCACCACCTACGATGTATGCTCCAGTGTGTGCCGCAAGCGCGCCTACCACGAGGAGGTACTCGAGATGGGCGACGAGCACACTCTGATGAAGGGCAAGGTGGTCAGTGTGCACACCCGCACTCGCGATCAGGCCAACAAGCCCTCCACGACCGGCCCGGCGATCATCTACACCACTCCTTGGGAGCGGGTGATCTGTGACGAGTCTCAGAGGTTCGCCAACCCTGGCACGCAGACATACCGCCACATGATGGCTATCTACGGCCGCTACAAGTGGTGCCTGACCGGCACGCCCATCCGTAACTACGAGACTGATATTTGGGCGCAGCTGAGGTTCTGCTGCTACAACGGAGTCGAGAGGACCATCGAGTGGAAGCGTGAAGGCACGGTGAAGATGAAGACTCACCGCCTGACTGAGGCTATCCTGTCTATGAACTACAAGGACGCCGGCATCAAGCTCCCGAAGAAGCACGAGTACGAGACGTACGTCTCTCTCGACGACCGCGAGAAGGAGTGCTACGACTACGTGCAGGGCCTGGCGCGCAACGTCTACGACGAGATGATGCGGGGCCTGTGCGACTTTGCCTGTGTACTGGCGCTCTTTACCCGCCTGCGCCAGTGCTCCATCGCTCCCTACCTTCTCACCGCCGAGTCGAAGCGCGAGAAGGGCTCGGCCAGGGACCAAAAGAAGGACCGAGAGGCGATGGATATGCTGAAGAAGATCTACACCGGTACTCTCGGCGCCTGGGTCCACGACAAGAAGGGCACGGCCGGCATCTACTCCAAGAAGATGACGGAGATCGTGAACGCCCTCCAGAAGATCCCGAAGGGCGAGAAAGTCTTGATCTTCTCCATGTTCACCTCTGTGCTCGACCTCGTGGCCGACGCTATCCGCGAGCGCGTGGACGGCTTCGACTTTGTCCAAGTCGACGGCGATACCAAGGGCCGCGAGCGCGAGGAGCTCCTCACGCAGTTCCGCACCGATCGGTGCGGAACTCAGGGCTTGCTCATGACCTACAAGGTCGGCGCTGAGGGTCTCAACCTCACTGAGGCGACCCACGTCATCTGTGTGGAGCCGTGGTGGACCAACGCCGTGCACAACCAGGCCAAAGCCCGGTGCTGGCGTACGGGGCAAACGCAGGAGGTCGAGGTGCACAACATCTACGTGAAGGACTCCATCGAGGAGCGCATCGTCGACATCTGCAAGGAGAAGGACGAGATGGCGGAGGCGATGCTCGAAGGAACCGGCCAGAGCATCAAGGTGGGACTGGACAAGTACACGCTCGGCAGGATCTTGGGAGTGCGAGCGTGAGGAGGAACAGGTAGGTTGCCCACCCAGAGGGGCTGGGTATCTATAATCAAACAATAAACACTTCACCCTTCGGGGTAAAGTGTGAGACATAAACATACTGGTGAGATTAAGGTAGGATGCCACCGCCTGGAGTGCTCGAAAGTATCGGGTGCTTTATCATCGGGCTGAGTTGTTTTGGCGCTTGCTTCCGAGTCATGGGTTGTTGTTGCAGTACTGAAGAACAGAACCGACTACGAGATAGCGATATCTACGCTGAAGAGGCAGAGAGGACGAGTATTATCCAAACACCACCACCTCCAGTGAGCTTGTTCACCACTCCGGTTCAGGTCGGGCCGGATCTAGTCGCCGCCAAGAAAGAGTGTTGTATCTGTTTCGAGAGGTACAAATCAGCAGAGCACATAGAGCTGTTGAGCTGCGGTCACTACTATCACTTGGGTTGCTTTGAGCAGTGGCGTGAGAAGAGAATCGAAGATGGGCACAGTGTTTCTTGTCCAGAGTGTCGTGTCCGGAGGAACACCTCCTTCATCGGTCAATGACTGAGAGCGANGAGGATNATGTCCCGAAAGGGAGGAGAGTTACCTCTTTCGGTTTTAACAGAGTTGTAGATCTCTACGCACCTGTTAAGGAGAGCCGTCCGTTCCTGCGGTGACAGTTCCAAGTCTGGATACTCCCGCGTGAGCACCATGGAGAAATGAGTCCGGGGTGTGTAAGTGTACTTCTTTGTCGACATAACTACATACAAGTATGTGTATACCTGGGTACCTTTAGACATGTGGAACACTCCACATGTCTCTTTCGATCCTTCCGGTTACTTCGGAAGGCTACTTCACTCCAGAATGGTCGGGTTTCAGTCCAAGTCGATAGAGCTCCCCTTCGAGATTCTTTCTGTTAACGGGGAGCTCTACTCCTTCGAGCTGAAGGTCGTGAATGGATCGACTACGCAGAAGACCTTTCCAATACCCCGTGTTCATGTCCTCCGGAAGGAAGTTGTGGTGAGAGATAGTGTACGAGTATTCACTAGATGACTTCATCGATTCAAACATACTCTCCCACTCCTTTCCTAGGACTCCCTCGACCTCTAGCGCGTCGAGATCGAAGTAGTTCACAAACTTAGTGAGGTACCATTGTCTACTGCGACGTCTCCTACCACGACCTCTCGGAGCGTCAGAGTAGCGCACAATAGACACACAGAACACGTCTCCGTGTTCCAGATCGTAAACCATCCAATCCTTCTGCATGACCATTATCTATATGCCAAGATAACGTCTATAGGGAAAACGCTTCGACGCAGTTTTTATATAGCAACGTCAAAAAATGAGATGTCCGAACAGGTTTGGGTTTCATCGAACGAGTCACACTCACAACCCGAAAGACTTGATTCTATCTCAGTTCCAGTGCACAAACCAACATGGACACCGAACAAAAGACAACCTCTCCCACCGCCGAAACCATCAACATCACCGTTGATGCCAGTGGCAACCCTGAAGTCGATCGCTCCGGCGATTTCTCCACCCCTTCCGAAGCTGCTCCAGAGTCTACCCCTCCGAAGAGCTCCACTCCCACCAAGGAAGACACCGAAGGTGACGAGGAGGATGGCAAGTGCGAGAACTGCGGCGAGCGCCACGCTTCGGCTTTCGAGATTCTGTTTGGCAGTTTCCCTCGGACCCAACGCCGCTCTCCCCCGAAGGACTCCCGACCTGCCAACGATGGGCCGTGGTCGAGGTACTCCAACGGTCCCTCCAAGACTCGCCCAACCACCACCGGTGATGCTGACGATGAGGCGACACAGCTGATGGACAAGTACATGAACGTTGTCGACAGCGTCTACGAGCTCATCGGCGTGGTCCAAAACTTCTCCGAGAAGGTGCCCGACGGCAAGGAGAGCAGCGTGGACACCCCTGTTCAGTACAGAGAGGCTCTCTTCCTCATCAAGGATCTGAAGAAGATGATCGGCTCGATCATCAACACTCGAACGAGCATGAACACTCTCTCCGACATCCGCAAGGAGTACGGCACCATCACCGCCTTCAACCAACTGCCTGCGCGCCAGCAGCGCGAGTGGTTCGAGCGCAGTACGGGATCTACCATCAGCCTCATGGACCTGCTGTCGGTTCTCGCCGGCGCTCAGTAGACAGTCACCTCTGACTCTGTCTTCTCTTGTTGTTCTGACAACAAGAGAGCTTTCAATTGAAGCCTTTCGGCCTCAGCTACGACCTTTCTTTTCCTTGGGTATTGGATTCGGTGTTGTTTCCTCAACATACAAGGCACACCTGACACAATCCGTCCCGTTCGTTGGATCACCCACACAGCACTCATCACAGACCAACTCCCCGCAGGTAGTACAGGTCTCCACCTCGTCGAGGCGATGCCGATTCCGGCATATCACACACCTGCAGGTGTGCATTGTTTCGTAGTGGTGTGGCAGACAATGACCGCCAATGTCAAACGTCTGTAACGTGATCGACGGCGTGGCAAAGCTCATCTGGCTCATAGTACTTTCTCTACTCGAGCTGTTATGTACTCAAGATCTTCGCTCTATGTTATTCGATTAGTCTTTTTATCTTGTGTAGTGGTAGATTCATTACGGTATACTAGATATGTCCCATACCAGGAAGATGGAAACAGAAGGCTGGAGTCGGAGGTACCCCCTTTACCCTGACTTTCAGCGAAGGTGCCAACCGGGAGTTGCGTGCCCGGTGCCTTATGGGTACCCCAACCCTGACACGTGCTACACCCAACAGATGGACACCCGCCCCGAGAGCGACTGTGTACCTTTCGGGTATCAGCCCAAACGTCCCAACCCTGGCGGTTTGAAGTTCTACATGTACGATTACCCCTTCCACACCGCTGGTGGAACGGTTCTGACCCATCCAGGCAAGGGTTGGTACCGATATGAGAATACCGGCCAGTATTACACATGGCGGTAAACAAACGAAAAGTGGGATACACAAATGACCTTCACCCCCAAAGGACACGACTTTCGTACGAACAATCTACAAAGCTCGAAGTGCAATTATGGCCAGTTTGTTTCCTCCACGATGTTTTACCTGCGGCAAGGTGATCCGGTGGCAGCCCTACGCCGATCGTCTTGAAGCCGGGAAGACCCCTGACGCTTCTCTCGACGAGATGGGCATGCGAAGAATGTGCTGTCGGCGCATGTTCCTCAGCCATGTCCCGGAGCTTGAGGAGAGTATGATGTTGTACCCTCAAAAGTCGAAAGCAGCCGATGGCAAGATTGACCACTCTGATTAGGCGACTAGTCAGTTCCATCCCTCTCTACTCCCTCCGGGGAGTAGAGATATAAAGCTCCGCGTCCGTTAATTACAGACTGTGGACTGTAACCATGAAGTTCTACGTTGCTGGAAAATGGCACGACAAAGGAACCGTGCAGAATGTCATGCGAGAGATCCGCACCGGCGGACACGTCGTGACGCATGACTGGACCACCTACGAGATTAAGTACACCGACGAGGAGCGGATGAGAATCGCCGCTGCCAAAGACATTGAAGGTGTCTGTGATTGCGATGTGCTTATCGCTATTATGATCGACCCTGACTACGCGTACCGAGGTACCTTCACCGAGATCGGTGCGGCAATTGCCCTCGGAAAGAAGGTCTACGTTATCGGTCCCAAGACCACCGCCGCCGCTCAGAATTGCTTCTGGTGGCACCCCGATATTGTCCACGGAGACTGGGGCCTGGAGATCGAGACGGAACCCGGCAAGGCAAACCTGTATCTCACCGTCTATCCCATCGGTGAGAACGACTGAGCACCGCCCAACCAACCCTCATTGGGTGTATATCCAATGAGAGAGCTTACAGCAGCTAAAGCTGCACCCTAGATCGAAGGTTCAAAGGCTTTCCCGCAGAGAGACTGGGTAGTTGGGAGTAGCCCTTCTCCTTTAGGATAGCGCGGATCTTCTTGATCAGGTCTTCGTACCTTACTCGAGAACCGCACTCCTCAAGAGCCCGAAGGAAACTGTACGTCATTGCTCCCTGGAACTTCCCCTCCTCCCATGCATCGGCGGAGGTCTGTGGATCCTGACACCCAGAGAGCATTATGCACTGTCCACGAGTGGGACGCTGCTTTCGATCATCCATCATCGACAGGTACCTCCCGCCATACCTCTCATAGAGATTGTACTTCAGATCCATCCCCGTTCCGCTGTGGCAGCAATCCAACACACAGAACATCCTTTGCCTCTCCGAAAGGCAGTACAGCAATCCTCGAATCTCATCATCGAGGATCATATTGCCGCATCGGTAATCCAGAGGCACCAGACACTCGTCCTTTCCATCGTCCTCGTCCCCGTCTACGTCACGAACAGAGCTTCCGTGACCGGAGTAGTGGAAATACAGCTCCGTCGCATCACTGACGATAAGCGCCAGAAGCTCTTTCAAGATGTTCTCTCGGATCGGTTTGACGTCCGTGTCGTCCGTGAGAAGGGTGATGTTGTTCTCTGGATACCCTCTTTTCACAAGTTCTTCCCGAACGCTCATCGCGTCATTGATGCAGCCATTCAAGGCAGCTGATGAACCTGTGTAGTTAATGCCTATAACCAAGGCCCTCTTATTCATTGTTGATGTGGTGAAAGGGACCTGATGATTAGAGGCCAGAACCTAAATCGCAAAAAACAGAATAAAGGCTTTCTTGTGTGATAAACATCCGAGTTTGGTAACATGTCTCATCTTGACCAGTCTGAACAGAGGATGCGATTGGAGTGGTTGTCTCGGTGTAGATCGAAGATCTCCGGGACTGACCTAATTACGTTGTACATTCCGAGTGGAAAGCACTCCCCTCAGGGATTGTGACTAGCACGCCAGAAACTATCTGAAGAGCTTGCCACGGCTTCAAACATCAAAAACCGGCAGACTCGACGGAACGTATCTGATGCGCTGCGAAGCATGATCTCAAAACTATCACCGCCTGGCGGGCTGACTTCGATACCCGAAAACGGGATCGTGGTCTACTCTGGGTCGTATGTTTGACGAAGAGGGAGTCGCGGGTTGCGGAGTCGAGATCTTCTCTCCTCCACGGCCTGTGTGTAGTTTATGGTATCGGTGTGGGAGATTTTACCACACCGAAGCTGCACTACAGCTTTTCGAGGTGGATGTACCATCGTACGCTCTGATCGTAATTACAGGGGAGTCCGCAGAGTTTCTGCTCCTCCGACAGGACTCCACCACCGAACACATGAAAAGAATTACAGTGAAACTACCCAAATCCCATCGTCGGGGAGGGCAATCCTCCCGGAGATTCGCTCGTTTACACGACGAGGCTGTGGCTGTTTATCTGAACAAGGTCTCAGAATCAGCCAAGAACCTATATACCTCTCATGGCGTTTTGCAGGAGCGAGGAGGGCAACCGCTCCTCGGTCTGATCGTCATCGGACCAGCCGACAAAAAAGAGAGGTTGCGTCAAGCACTCCCTTCGGTTCTCAACAGCCCTCGTAAACTTCGGATAGGTGGTTCGTCTGCGAACTACACTGTCCACACCCTAACGAGTGACGGAAACCTAGAGTCATCTATCAATATCGCTTGCGAGGAGGTCCTCTTTGGGGATTACCAGACCACCGAAGCTGTTGATGAGATGAATATGGTGATAGACCTCGACCCAGACCGAGCTGTTTTTGGTCGAACAGAGGTCCTAAGTACAGCGAGAGAATTCGCCCTCGAGAGGGTCTACCTCTCATCTCGGATGACGGATAAAGACTATCGTGAGTACCGAGATGCGGTCCCTGACTGCACACACATAATCCAGATACCTGATACAGCCATTGACAAGTATGGTGGTTGTGTTGGTATCCGGTGGTACGTAGCGTAGGTCGCTAGAGATACTGTTTTATGATTGGTTATCCATCATAAAACCTCCCTGAAAGGTCGAAAAGGGCATTTTGGCGCTTTAACGAGAAATCTATCCCGATCTAGAGGGTTGTGTACCGTGTAGACTAAGTTTCACATTACGCCAGAAAATTGGGAAACTCGACCGAAAATTACCACAGTTGATCACGAACCTGTAACACAACAGCTTCTTTGCATCAAGATCACGAACCGCTATTCAACGAACATGTCTGATACTATTGTGAACGCTATCCTGAAATCCGACTCTCTCCGTGACGCTGTCACCGAGGCCGTCGACGCGCAGCTCTCTGCACTCCGCCAACACCTCATCGACTCTGGACTGGAGGCCGATGTTGTTGACACTCACCTTGGCTCCTTCAAGGGCGCGGCCAAGTCCCCTCCTCCGATGCGCCGCATGCTTGGACCGAACAAGTCGAAGGACACCGGTGGCAAGGCCCCGGCGAAGATCTCCGACACCAAGGACCCTGGGAACAGCAAAGACAACCTCAAGCGCAAGTTTGAGGACGGCGAGGTTGTCCTCGTTCTCAACTATGGCGCCAAGTCTCACGCTCTCTTCGGCGACTTCAACAAGACGCACACTTCCTTCAAGGACAGCTTCCTAAAGGAGACCAGCTGGATCAAGCCCAACGGCCGCCTCGCCTTTGGCTTTGGCTGGGTGGTGATGCAGAAGGCGAGGCTGGACGAGGTCAAGCAGGCCCTTAGCGAGTACTCGATCGAGTATCGCGAGGTCGAGCGCAAGGACTACGAGAAGGAGATCCGCTCGGGTCAGAAGTCGAAGGCCAAGTCTGTCTCTGAGGCAGAGGAGGGCTCGGAGGATGAGAACACCGAGGTGAAGGAGAAGCCGAAGGAGGCACCGGCGAAGAAGGCCGCTCCTCCCGCCAAGAAGTCGACCAAGTCCAAGGGATCGGAGTCGAGCGGCTCTAGCTCGAGCCGTGGTGGCCGCTCGAAGGCGAAGAAGAACGACTGGGGCAACATTGAGGAGCCTGACAGTGGGTTCATCTTCATGATGCTTCCTGTTGGCACTAAGGGTAAGAAGGTACCGGTTGCGGTGGGCTGGCAGGATCCGGACGCCGACGAGGACCAGAAGGGGCTCGCCTCGGTTCTTCCCTTCGATGAGGAGTTGGAGGACGAGTGCACTCAGAAGAAGTGGCGCTATCTCACTGAGGAGATGATCGAGACTATCCGCGGTTCTAACCCTGACCTGGCCGGGCAGCTCGAAGACATGCGCGACCGCGACCTGGACGAAGAGGATGAGGGCTCTGAGGGTTCGGACGAAGAGGGTGAGGATGAGCTCAGCGAGGACGACGAGGTCTTTGAGGAAGAGGACGACGAGGTCCTGGGCAGCGACGAGGACGATGAGGGACTTAGCGAGGACGAGGACGACTTGGAGGGCAGCGAGTAGACGCAGTCTTCCACCCACCCAGAGGGGTTGTCTCTGGGACCTTAACCAATCCAATAAACATTTCACCCTTCGGGGTCAAATGTTCAACAGATCTAAAGTCTATCGGTCAACATACTAGACCATTGAGAGTAGACTATGGCAGAAACAACTCCCCCTTCACGATCCGATGTGGTCAGAGACCGAACTATCGACCTAACTCAGACCGATCCACTACTGCGACTTCGCCAGTTCTGCAAACAGGGCAAGTACAAGTACAAGATCAACTGGGATCGCTTCCAGAACGGAATGATGATGGAGTGTGAAGTGTGGTACTTCCTCGGAAAGAAGAAGCGGCACACCCTAACTCGCGAAGTCCAGTTTGTCTACACCACCGATGTGAAAGAGGGACAACGCATCATCTCTGCTATTCTTTTGCAGAACATCGGTCTTGGTTTTGATGAAGACGAAGTCTGCTACTCTTCGGAAGAAGAAGAGGAAGACGAAGTCTGCGAGGACCCACTCGTCGGAGGAGAAAAGATTGCGAAGTTGGGGATCGCCACCATGAACAGTCTCCTCACCCAGGCTGTCAAGGATCTTCCCGACGGTAACCTCGGTGATCAGGGGGGTGTAAGCATGTTGAGCAATGTCCTCAACGCTTTCGGTCCAGTCCTCATGGAGAACATCAACCCGGGCGTCGCCGAAGAAGAGTAGCGCGTAGCGCACAGCGCACCGCACATCCGATTCATCTCACTGTGAGATGAATGAATCCCCGTCTACGAGAACCCGAAGAGAGTTAACACCTGCCTCGCTACACATCCCCGAAAGACAAAATCGTCATCGATGTTTGGGAGGGAGAGGAAATAACTCGTCACGGCGCATTGGAACCTGTCATCAGAGTACCTCAGATCCCCGGTACTCTGTGCGAGCACTTTGAACCATCCCGTGAACCTGGTGACACCATCTGTTTCTGTTTTGGTCTCGCTGATTCCCCATTCCAGTTGTACCCCCAACTGAGAGCAGAACAGAAAGCACTGTTGGATATGAGAGTCTAGAGCTTTCTCATAGGCGTTTGGATCCTGCAGACTAAACTTAAACTCATTGCCTTCACCTTCACTCATGTTTGTGACTGTGTGGGTGGTAGTTTCGAGGTCTTTAACACACCGAGCCGTAGGTCCGAAAAGTGACTTCAATGAGCGACCCACATAAAAGAAGGTTGCCTGTGTACTGAAGACACTTGTACTTGGAAAATGACTGACAACTTCGCCATCCTCGAGATTGAGACCACCGACGGTGAGTCTGGCCTGACCTACGACGCTCCGACCCGCAAGACCTCGGCGTACATGACAAAGTACGAGTATGCTCGTCTTTTGGCGACTCGTGCGCTCCAAATCTCAGCCGGAACAGAGCGAGGACGCCCTCGCGTCGATGCCGAGGGTCTCTACGACCCTTCTGAGATTGCGAAGCGCGAAATCCACGAGAGAGTCGTTCCTCTCGTCATCCAACGAACTCTTCCAGATGGCTCTGTTGAGACGTGGAATGTGAAAGACATGCACATCCGCGACTACTGATTCGCGGATGGGTGAACCTCCGCGACTACTGATTCGCGGATGGGTGAACCTCCGCGACTACTGATTCGCGGATGGGTGAACCTCCCATACACCTCACTCGAAAGGGTGAGGTGTGAAGAAAAATGTAGTTAGAACGTAATCACTGAGTAATCTCAGTGATTCCTGTTGCTCAACTGAGAATGGCCGACGAACCACGAAAACTGCCGTATATTGTCGTTGTTGTCGATGGAATCATCGGCGCCGGGAAGACAACCCTTATTCAAGACTGCCTCGTCCCTATCCTCTCGAAATGGGGTCTCAGGATCACTGTCGTTCCTGAACCGGTCGAGAAGTGGAAATCAACAGGTCGTCTGAAGCAGTTCTACGAAGATCCCTCCCGCAGAGGGTACCAGTTCCAGACCCGCGCCTTCCACGACCGTGTGAAGACGTCCCAGAAGATCCATCGCAAGTACGCCGCTCACACCGACGTGTTTCTTCTCGAGAGAAGCGTGTTCACGGATCTGTTGTTCGTGAAGTCCCTCCGCGAGTCGAAGACCATCGACGAGACCGAGTACGAGGATTATTTAGATCTGTGGACTATGTGGGAGGAGGTGATGCCCTTCCGCCCCGACCTGTTTGTGTACCTGAAACCCGATGTCGACGTGGCGATGAAACGCCTTCAGGAACGCAACCGTGACGGGGAATCTACAGTGTCGAAGGACTATCAGGTCGCTCTCGAGGAGAAGCACGACGAGTTCCTTGGAGGAGACTACGTAGCTATCTCCGACAGTCACTACATCCCTTGCTTTCGCCTGTCTACCAACTCCAACTTCCGAGATGACGAAGTGGTGAAGAAGGAGATTGCGAGTGAGATCTTGGACAAGATCTCACACATCCGGAACGTGAAGGCGGGAACAAAGTCGTAGGTGTAACGTCATCCATCTCAATACATAACGTATCTGCACGTTATGTATAGTTTCTATCTCAATCGATACCGACGGGTCAAACCTGAAGAATGAGGTGGTATTTGTCTCGGTAGGTACCTCTCACAAAACTCACGGTTCGATATAGTCCTATCGGCTTAAAGAGATTGATCCCATATAACAAGTTGACCAAAGAACGGTCACTTGAGGATAGTTCTCGCCGTCGCGGAAGCGATGGCAAGAATATCTCGGCCCTCAAGTGTCTAAGGAAAGGGTTTCCTGAAGGTCTCATCTCCACACCAGAGATGAGACGCAAAAAACCCAGCCGGGAAGATTGTTCGAGTTGCTCGGTCCACATTGCTTTTTGGGGATACACCTCAGGGAATAATGTGGGGCACCCTTAATATCACCGTGTAATAAACGACGTGTACACACCAAGATGGTGAGAGTCATACAAGGAAGTACACACTCACCCCCGAAGCTCCGGGGCTCTTTCAATCAGGCACTTCTATTCAAGAACATACACATATCACAGCTAACCTCTCTCGGGAGAGGTGTCGACCCTAATACACTACAAGGTAATTCATTGCCTGGTTTACAACGCGACCTACTACACAACACACAGATGTGTGCGGTGTTTAAGACTCGATAATTCAGGAACCGGCCTAAATACCGTCCCCAGAAATAATACACGCTGTTTTGCTACTAGATATACATTTAGAGGGGAATATGAGTGTATCACAGAAATCTAGTCACTTACCAGAAAAGTGAGATTTTTGTTTGAACCCTCCCACAAAAGAGCACGAACTTGTCTGAGAACAACTTCATATCGAACACACCCGAACTCTCTTGCTACTGAACATTATGGCTCGTACTATGCAAACCGCTCGCAAATCCACTGGAGGAAAGGCTTCTCGTAAGCCTGCTCCTGCCAAGAAGTCCGCAGCTGCTCGCAAGCAGTCTGCTTCCAAGACCGTTGTCTCCACGGAGAAGGTCTACAAACTCACTGAGGCGCAACTCGAGAAGACCATCTCGAAGGTTGTCGCGGAGAAGCTGGCTTCACTGTCCAGCTCTCTCGAGAAGGACGTCCTCGCCGCCGTCCTGGCTGTCGCGGAGGTCGAGATGCCCCCGCCCGCGGAGGAGATTGAGGCTACCACTCCTCCGGAGCCCGAACCGGCGCCGAAGGCCGCACCCAAGAAGAAGGTAACACCCCCGCCCTCCTCAGAGGAGGAGTCTGAAGGCTCTGGCGAGGAAGCTCCTCCCGCACCCGAGGCTGTCGACATCCCCGCCCCATCCAAGGCTCCGTCGAAGATGACGGTGAAGAATCTGAAGGCTTTCGTCGACAAGTACAGCATCCCTCTTCCCAAAGAGGGTTCCGGCTCCAAGGGTACCTTCCTGAAGAAGGACTACGTCGCTGCTGTCGAGAAGGCTCTCGGTGGCAAGGCGAAGGCCGCTCCCGCGAAGAAGGCAGCCCCCAAGAAGGCTCCCGCAAAGAAGCCGACTCCCAAGAAGAAGGAGTCCCCCGCTCAGAAGCCCAAGACTCGCTGCCTCGAGGTGAGCCTTGACGAGGAGCAGTCTCTGTATGTTGACGACAGCGGCAACGTCTACGATTTGAAGACCACCTCTATCATCGGCGTGTCTGACGGTAAGGGCAACGTCCGATCCCTCAAGGTTGCCGAGGCACGCAAGCTCGCCAAGCTCGATAGGCCTCTGTGGCACAAGAAGGAGAAGAAGCGTCCCATCAACAAGGTTGCCACCAAGGCCGAGATCGCCAAGCTCCTGAATGCGATGCGCGGCGAGCAGGAGACTCCTAAGAAGGACACACCCAAGAAGAAGACTCCTCCCGCCGAGGAGGTTGAGGGCTCGGATGTGGAGGGCTCCGAGAGCATCGAGCTCGAGGGATCTGAGGAGGGCTCGGACGAGGCCGGAAGCGAGGAAATGGACATCGTCTCATCTACTCCCCCTGAGATGAAGCACGGCAGCGGCAGCTCGCCAGCCCGGGAACTTGGAGAGGAGGAGCTTGAGGAAGAGGGTGGCATCTTTGAGTTCCACTCGAGCGATGTCGGCGAAGAGGAGGACGAGGGATTCGACGACGGCAGCGAGGTTGACGAAGGCTCTGAGGCGTCTGGAACTGCCACTGAGGAGGACATCGCTGCCGAGACCGAGGCAGCACTGGGAGAGACACTCGAGGACGAACCGGAGGTCAGCGAGGCAGACTTTGCCCGCTATGTCGAGGCTCAGTACTCGGGCAAGGTCGACATGGCCAATGTACCTGCGGTGGCGAAGGAGTCTGGCCTTGACGAGCAGCTTGTCGGCGACATCCTCCTCAACTACAAGGCCCTCCTCGCGAAGTACCCCAAGGTGCAGACTCAGGCGATGTTGAAGGCGAAGAAGGGAGCTGGCCGCGGAGGATCGAAGGGAAAGACGACCCAGAAGAAGACGCAGACCGGAGGAAAGCGCCGCCTCTTGAAGAAGAAGAACTAGACCGGTTTGGTCTCCCCACCCACCCAGAGGGGCTGTCTCTGGGACTTAACATCCAATAAATAAACATTTCACCCTTCGGGGTCAAATGTTGAGAGTGGTAAACCTACACCTACGCGAACATGTTCCTGGCAGCGAGGTTCTGTCCGGGGACAACGATCTCGGCCTTGTAGGTACCACGAACTGTGATGAAGATGACATCGTTAGCAGCACCGAAGGTACTATCGATCTCGTCTGCTTGCAGAGCTGTCTCTTGAGTACCGACGACACTTAGATCTTTCTTGGTCAGAGCCAAAATCCCGTTCTTGAGAACTCGAGCACCCAACACCCAGCTACCGGTACCAGCGGTGGCATCGGGGGCAATCTGAACTCCCGACTTGTCGGTGATCTCGACACCGGTCACTGTCGGAGCGGTCTGGTCGCGCTTGGGTACCGGAAGAGGGATATACTGCGGCCGTGGCCTGTTGCGAGGGTACGGGTTGGGGCGAATACGCAGTTCCTCGTCGCCAAAGGCCGGTGCGGCCCGTCGAGCATCCAAACAGACACTCACCACAAAGTCCACATCACGATCCTGCTGTCGGATGTCACACCCTTCTGTTGAGTTGACATACAGAGGCGGTGGACCAGCCAGTAACTCAACCGATGTCCTTCCACGAGGAAGCTGATATCCAGCCATCGCGTATGAGTTCACAGATCCAGCGGACATGCTGTAGTTGGGGTAGGCGGCATAGCTGCCATTGGCCACAGTGTAAAGCTCCGGTGGAAACCCGCGGTTGTTGACTCCGGCGGCGTTCACCTTCTGATTGAACATAGCTACAGGGAAACTCATTGTGCTAGTCGTTGACTCGTCTTATATCTGGTCCCTAGAAAAACACAACCAAAAACCCTCTTTCAGGTGAAAGAGTTAAGGGTGATGAAGTAAGAGTAGGTAGACAAAGTCTGTCTACAGTGAGTGGTTCTGGCCACGGTAGGTTCCGCGAACCGAGATGAGAAGTTCAGATCCGGCGGCGGCGCCGAACAGAGGTGCCAGATCTCCAGCTGTCAGAGGGGCGACGGTCGGAGGAGGACCAGCGGTGATGTCAGAAACCACCAACGCCACCTCGCTTCCGTGAAGGAACCGGGCTTGGAGCTGACCAGCGCCAGCAACAGAGGGGAAACCTGCAGGAGGTGCACCGGTGGCCGGGTCAATGATCTCCACATCGAGGAAGAGAGGAAGACCGTACGCCCGAGCATTGAGAGGAAGACGCTTCAGGTACGCAGCCGGTTCGCCCATCGCGAGGGGTTGCAGAGTCCGAAGACGAAGTTCCTCGGTGGTGGGGAACCCAGGATCGGCCTGAGACAGATCCAGAGTCAGCTTGAGGTGATAGTCGGTATCACGATCCTGCTGTCGGACGGCCGCCTCGCTCTTGTCCTGAACGCTGACCGCCGAGTACTCGTTGAGAAGAGTCGCGTTGGATCCGTAGGTGGCACTGGAGGCGTAGCTACCTCTCACCACTGTGAACAGATGTGTACGGAACCCGCTGTGAGAAACGGTGTTTGCTACCTTTCGGTCGAAGACTTCACTAGTTGTCGAAGACATGTTGTCAGTGTGTTGAGCCTAAACGTGTTACACAAACACAAGAGAAAAAACCCTCCAAAAAAGAAGAGGGTGACAGTAAGGACCTGCAGATAGTACAAGCATGGGAACCGAAGAGACACGTAGCCTGTGGATGATCATAATCATCCTTCTACTTTTGTTTGGTGGTATGTTCATCACCTACAACCAGTGCAAGTAGAGAGATCTTTCGACTTCTCTTCCGGTGAGTTCGCGAATATCCTTCTCACATAATCTCGTGAGAAGGTAAGAGTACAAAGTACAGACACTGCAAATATGACGAGCTCTTGGGCGCTAACCAAGCGAAAGCAGATGGGACAGGTGTGGAACATCGCCAACTTCGGCGACCCCGACAACGCTCTCGGTGGGTGGGAAGATCACTACATCACACCCGGCCACACTCACGAGTGTCATCCCGATTACGAGGCCATCCCCATCGGTAATCCCTATGGGTTCATGATGTGCAAGAAGAAGAAATACCCTGACGGTCGGGGACTCGACGCGGTGCATGACCCTGTCGACCCGAGTCAGTTCAACGGGTACAACAAGTACATGGCGGATCTGTATCGGCCGTGGAGAGAGACACAGATCCAGATCACAGACCCGTACAACTACTATGACCGGACGACTCCTAACGAGCAGTTTCTGCACACGCACGACTATCTTGCTCGAGAGACAGAGTACTCTGGTACCGGTGTGAAACCTATTCACACTCCTGGTCACCGGAAGTTCCACGAGTACGGTTTCTCGTACACCTCGCCCGGGAACCCTCCGTACAAGTACGATGTCACACAGCTGCATCAACGGTATCCACAGTGGAAGGAACTCCAGGTCTATCATGGTGCGTCGCAGGCACAGATGGACGCGCTCGACCAGGTTCACCTCCAGTCAGTACCGGCGAGTACGTGGTGAAACCACGTCGGCCGCAGGCTTCCGCAATCCTTCTCTTATCACCCGATGGTGATAAGATACTCTTTGAAGTATTACTTACCGCGTTTCACATTCGCGGCATAGTTCCCGCCGTTGTAGACCACCGTCAACATTCCGTAGATGATGATGAGAAGTCCGAGGTATTTCCCGAGGTCTTGGGTTTCTCCCTTCCAGATCTTGTACCCGATATAGATGCCCATCGGTCCGAGGACAAAGATATCGAGTAGTCTCACCCACTGCCTTTTGGAGAACTGATCGCAGACATCCAGATCCGGCGACCTATAGATTCCAATGAGCGGGACACCCGCGACTCCTAACCCTAATGCATACAGACCCACAATCACCAACCCACAGGCAACAAGGAATACCACAATCTCCTGTACGTTTGTCCGCTGCATACCTGTCCACTAACTTACATACAGTTACGATAGTATTGGATGCAAGTAGTGGGTAATGGTTTACTTTCGCATTGTCAAGCTAATCGCTGCCGGAAGGGACGGTGTGGTGTTTCACATCGCCGATGTTCGGTCTAAGAAAGAGTACGCGATGAAGTTGGGAATAGATTGCGTGTACGAGTAGATCGCACATGCACTTTTTGGTGGTAAGTAACAAGACCTCGTCAGAAACAAAGGTATGGACAAAGTCACACACTTTCTTTTCCTCGTAGCGCTAGTGCTGTTCATTGTGATGGCACTGATGTGGATGATGGGTGGTAGCTGTGTCGCTGGATACGTTTCCACTCACCACCAACTCCCTCCCTGGATCCAGGACTACTACGATGATCTCGTTGACGGTGCAAAGGACGCCGCAGATCTTGCTGGACAGCACTACCGCCAAGCCCGATCGGAACTCTCCGATATTGCCGATGCGGCCAAACAGTTCAAAGAGGACCGGAAGAGGGAGATACAATCCCGGGTCTCCGAACACATGTAGACGAAGTTAGCTTTCAGCTTTCACAACTGTTTTTCCGGTAAGAGTATTCTCAAGCAGGTAAGTAAGCGCTTGAGAATCACAAAACATGAACGTTTGGTTGAACAGAGACGGAACACGCGATCGGGAGTTTCGCCCGTATATCGAGCAGGAGGAACTTGCTCGGAATGTCTATTTGTACGACCCTGAGGGTCCCGGCTTTCACTACGGTCTCTATCAGACCGCGCAGCCAAGTTGTGGGTACTGGCTGGACATCTATCACCAGTTCCCCTCGAAGGTACCGTGGGAGGTAGTTGACAAGACTGGGAGGCTGCACCTCGTCCGTCCGCAGTATTGGCGGCACGGCTACAAGTACGAACCCCTTCTTCGCAACACTCGACCGAGTTAAGGGTGTATCGCTCATCATCAGACCTCATCACAAAAATGAGGTCTGGGTATTACCAACCCTAAAGAAAGGGTGCCTTGTATCTGACCGATCCACAAAGTTCTGTTCACGCAAATATGTCTAAATCCTCACGGAAATCAACATCCTCGACTCTCCCGCCTGCTCGACAGGCCGTTGTCGAGGCCCTGAAGACCAAACTTGGTCCGAAGTCCTCCGCCAACTTTGAAGAGCGGATTTGGAAGATGTGCGACCAACTCGGGGAGGAGTACATCGAAGACACTGACGAGATCTACGGTAAGTACGCCTACGAGAAGGTAGGCTGCATCCTCGCTGCCGACGGTCGCGACGGGCGCGCCGCTGTTCTCCGGGACATCAAGAACGTCGTTCTGGACTGGGACTCGTGCAACTACGATGAGTTCCGTCGTCGCCGCGATCTCGACAATGCCCAGATCGCCGAAGGTGTCAAGGTTGAGAAGGGCGAGTTCAAGTGCCGGAAGAGGGAGTGCAACTCCAACGAGTGCTTCTTCTACCAACAGCAAGACAGAAGCGGTGACGAAGGCATGACCACTTATGTTGTGTGTACCAAGTGCTCGACTCGGTACCGGTTCAACTAGTTGAACCGGGGCGAAGCCTTCAACTGAGCTGTGCGAATTGAACCGGGGCGAAGCCTCCATTCCGTTTCTCGTATACCTTCGGGTATACGAGACGAACATTATCTCTCTGGGTATTAAGCTGAGCTGGAAGTTGAAACATGGCTAACAACAATTTCCCCGCTGTCCTTCTGCAGCGGCCTCCGGAGGGGCGGGTGTCGATAACAGCGGAGGCGTAGGTCTCAAGTTTGTCAACTGCGACTTTGATGACGGCGATCCCGACCCCACAACGGCGTTCCTGACTATTGGGACTGCACCGGTAACATTGTCGACAACGCCACAACATTCGGTGTCGGTTTCGTGGTTAGCGGCGAAGTTGTGCTGCCCTAGGGTGTTAACCACTGTCTGCGACCTAACGGTTATCTCTTGTGTAAGAACACAAGAGATGTTTTCTGGTGACCTTCGGTCTACTCGTCGTAGTACTCGTCCTCGTCGGTGACCTCTTCGTACTCATCGGAACCTTCGTCCTCATCGTAGTACTCATCAGAGCCTTCCTCTTCGGAGCCTTCCTCCTCGTCTTCGTCCCAGCTTCCTTCCTCAGAGCCTTCGACTTCCTCTTCCTCCTCCGAGTCCCAGACCTCCTCTACTTCTTCGTAGTCCTCCTCGCTCTCGGATTCATAGTCCACTTCGGGGGCGTTGTAGTTCCATCCATTCCTCTCACAGATGGTGATGTGTTTGGCAGTGAGGGCGAGAACTTTACCGGTAGCGTCCTGAACACCATAAGCGCACTTGGTCGTGGGATCAAAGACAATGTGAGTCTCCGTATCCTCGAACCGACCCCAGAAGTTCGGGCGGATAACCTTCTTCCTCACGGCTGGCTTGCGAGCGGCCTTCGGTCGGGAGGCCTTCGCTCGGCGTCCTCCGGACTTCGCAGGGGAAATTTCCTCCTGCACGCGGGATCGAACGGGCCTGGTCTTCTTGGCGTTGGCACGAGCAAGCTGTTCCATCGCATCAACATCCTCCTCTTCGAGAACCTCACCCTCCAGGCGATCAAGCTCGGCGTCGAGATCGACACGAGTGGTACCCGTCGAGATGGGAGGTGGTTGGGAGACCGCTTGGACCGGAGATGCTACTGGTGACGCTTGCGGGGGAGCATTCTCGGCTTCCCATTTCTCACAAGCCTTTCGCGCCTGAACAGTGCGGCTGTGCTTCTTACAGAAGCCCCATTCGCTCATCGCGGGATCGGTGCACGCGCCTTGGTTCGAACGAACAGGGCGGTAGTGGCATGGCCCTCCGACGGCTGACTCCTTCTTAGGGGAGGCAGCGGCTACCGCTGCAGCGGACCGTGGAGGGATTCCTTGGGATTGAAGCTGTTCAGCAGCCTCTTTCTGTTGCAGTAGTTGCAAGAGCTGCTCTTTTGACAGTGATGATAGATCGGTCATATTTGTTAAGCTGCGCTTGTAACGTACAAATCTAACTGTTGTTGTCAGAACCGATAGGTTTTAAGCTACTTCACTCGATGAAGCACAGAGTGTATCGATGACTTCTACACTCACCGTATTTTTCTCTCTAGATGGGTCACCTCTTTCGCGAAAGAGGTGAAGAAGAATGCAAGTGGCTAGTGTCCGATGGTGCAGCAATCACCGGCAACCGTCGCCGGGTCGATGTAACCGCACTTTTCTTTGTTTTGCGTGGCAGGAGGGTAGTCAGTCTCGTCAAGGTACTCGATGGCTGTCTTGCCAAGTCCCAGTACCGGACGTTGGGCACGTTCGCGCTCCTCTGCCTCCTGTGTGTCGGCGAGTAACACCCTCCGCAGACGGTTGCTGGTCATCTTCCACGGACTTGACCTTGCGCCTGGTGGTTCTCGGAAGTCCTTGACGAGCTCGTCGAGTTGGCTGTAGAACTCATCAACGGTACCATTGTTCTCGATGACGTAGTCCCACTCGGTAAGAGGAACGTTGTCCATCGCCGTCTCGGAGGCGTGGCGCCTTGATCCGGTGCCGAATGTCCCGTCCACTGAAGCATCGTTCCGGAACAACCTGACAGTCTTGAATCCGGCCTTCTTCAAAGCGGTAAGCTCGTTGGGAAACCGAACGTCAGAGACGTAAACGTTGTGAGCCGGACCTAGCTCCTCTACATCACGTAGAAGGACGTCGACCCAAACGTTGGGGTTCTTCTCTCGGGCCCACTCGGTGCCGATGTACTGGAGGAACTTCCGGTCTTTCTCCTCAGGGAACCCACAGGTTCGTTGGGCGAAATGGAGGATGTTGTACAACGGTCCAGCGAATGACATCTCAACACCTTCATGCTGAGAGATGAGATAGTCCACCGCAGTAGACTTTCCGGTTCTAGCCTGACATCCAAAAGCGATCCTCAGGGGTTGCGAAAGGGTCATGGAAGGGGGAACAGTACGAATTGCTCGGGGAAGACTCATGGAAAAGTGATAGCTGTGTGAATCAAGTAAGCTACCTTAGTCTAAGACTCATCTCTAAAACTGGAAGACTTGGTTAGATACTTCATTTTCTTATAGTAGGGATGGAACCGGAATTCGAGTCTCTGTTTAGCGTATCCCTTCGAGAGCAGGCGAAGAGCGACATCGAGCGGTTCGCCAAATTCCATAGCTGGTACAAACACCTTTCCTATGAAGGCGAAGACTTTCTGATCTTTCCCTGGAAGGGTCAACAACCTCGTAACGTCATTGACACCAAGGTTGAAGATGAGGAAAATCTACACTGGTGGGTCTGGCGCGCGGACTTTATCGACGAGATACCCGTCGACGGCATGGGAAAGGATATCATCATGAGGCGTCCCGTTAGGTTCAACTGCTTCCTTCGAGGGTTGGATGGAGAGGAACCTCATCGTCATCTTCGTGGTATGTCTGTTATTACGAACAAGAAAGTCTACTGCGATGGAGATTCTCAGAGGGAAGTATCCGGAACTGAAGTCGGCAGAGGAGTACGCTGTAGTCGAATACACTCGACAGATCTGCGTCGCTGTAAGTACCGCCAAAACCATCTACAACCTCATGAAGAGGGTCTGCCCAGAGTGGATCGGTCTCGACCCCAGCGATGATCTATCTCTCGGCGACAGCTTTGAGAGTGCGGAGGCCGAGTCCCCAGAGAAGACTGTATATATCCAAGAACCTGTCGGCCGGGTTCGATCTCCTCTGCGGCGAGCACAGTCAGAAGCCTCCGGTCTTCGGCACCGAAGTTGGAAAGGAAGAAGTCCATTCGCGAGATTCCCCGAGTGAGTATGGAGGGTATTCGTCGGGCAAGCGAAGCCATCTCTCCTCGTCGTCGCCGGAAACGCAAGACCAAATCCAACCCTGAACCCCCACCCCCACCGAGTCAGGACGAAGGGTAATCAATCAGTTTGGTATGTCTCTCATCTTGCTCCATAAGATGAGAGAACGGCCTGAGGACCTATTTCGTCGCCCTTACAACAGCGACGACGGTCCCGGTCTGTCCGTCAGCATTGTCTTTGACAATCGCGTATGCAGAGGAGGTCTTGATAGCCAAATACGCCTTGACTACATCGCGATACCACTTGCTATCCCGAAGAGAGATGACCTTTCCAATGTAAGGTTCCTCTTCTCTGGCAGGGATCGGAACTACAGTGTACCCTTTAGCGTACTGCTTGATTGTCCGGAGCGCCTGCTCGGTAATAGGCACTTCGTAACCTTCGGTCTCCATAATTCACGGTTCTACCACAGCTCAAGATAAAATGAGATAAGGGATTTTGAACGTATATGTTGTAACGAAGTCACAGCAAATATAGATATGTCAGACGAAAGAGATTTTGTAAGGATGGCCGCGGGTCGCGGAACGACACCCAGCGATTACGACGTGTGCCTCTACCACTCCAACTGTCCCGATGGCATCGGTGGCGCCTATCCGTTCTGGAAGGCAAACCACTCACGGAGATCACGTATACCCGTTGTGTCAGGAATGCCGTTGTAGAACTGCTCATCGATGCAGAAGTACACCTGTTTCTTCGCTATACGTGGGAGACAAACAGTAAGTGGGAAGTATCTATCTTTCTGAACAGAGAACATGCTTGCACGTCTGCGTTAATTTACACTACACTCTCTTTATTGCCCGTCATTTTTCTATCGGGTATTAGGTAATACGAGGAGACAAAGCTAATGTCGCTCAGTGGTCAGTGGAAACGATACGGGTGCTGCCCCCTTGATCAGGACGATCTCCCTGCACCCCCGCAGAATACAGTCATCTTCGAGATGACGGGGTTCAACTACCGCGCGCTACCGGTGTGGTTCGACTCTACCGGACAGAGGATGATTCCGCTGCAATCGTCTGTGTTGTACGACAAGCTGTACTATCGGTGGACCTTCTACCGCCCCCAAGGAGATCTATGTCGTGAGGTGTACCACCTTTCAACCTCCGACGATATCGTCCCGACTATCATCGATGCGGCCACGGGAAAGAAGATGGACGTTCAGCGCATCACCCGACACAACGGGTATACATCATGGAAGGTATCCTGTTAGGTACCCATCCCAGAATCCCCTCTTGTCTCCCAGAAGACAAGAGGTCGATCTAAAGAATATTCTCATACCCTATATTAGCCCAGGAAGTAACCATGTCCGACGATGATCCCAAGCGTATCATCATTCTCTGCCCTACGGATGCATTCCCTCCGTTTGGACACCACCACTCGCATTCTGCGGATGATATCCCTTCAGTTCAACCGCCTAGGTTACCACTGAAACGGCCTACTAGGAGGAGACGAGCGAAGGATGAACCTGGGCCTCCCCGAAAGAAGATAAGAAAGAGAAGGTGGCGCAACCGCCCAGAGGTAGCCCCGCCTTTCAAGCTTGACACCATTGAGGACCTTCTGTATATTGCGTGGAACTACCAAGGAGACGTGTTTGATTGGTTTACCCTATGGAGCATGATCCCAGCGCTAACAGAGTTGAACCGTCTCGTCGGGATGGAGAAACTTAAGCAAGGAGTCATCGATCTAGTCGTCTACTATCTCCAAGACCTTCACATTCGCCGGGGACCTCGCGGGAATGACATATCTGACGGCGACATGCTACACACTGTACTCTACGGACCTCCAGGTACCGGCAAAACCACAGTCGCTCACATCCTTGCGAAACTGTACTGCAAGATGGGCTTTCTCCCTACTGAGAACGTTGTGGTCGCGAAACGCAGTGATCTAGTTGGAAAGTGGATCGGTCACTCGGAATCAAAGACCACCGAGATCCTCAATAGCGCTCTCGGAGGAGTTCTGTTTCTTGACGAGGTTTACAGTATGGGTCACAGTGAGAAGACAGACTCATTCGCCAAGGCAGCCGTCGACCTCATCAACCAGTTCCTCTCGGAACACAAAGGAGAGATGGTGTGTATCATTGCCGGATACGAGAAGGAGCTCAACGAGTGTTTCTTCAGCATCAACCCGGGATTGGAAAGGAGGTTCCCGTGGAGGTTCACCATTGACTCCTACACACCGAAGGAGATGACCGAGATGTTCCGGCGGAAGGTGAGGAAGGAAGGATGGAATCTTTTCGAAGGGGACTCAGAGAAACCACCGGCGGTGGACGTGGAGTTCTTCACCACCAACGCGGTTTCGTTCCCTTTCTTCGGCGGAGACATTGACAACTTCTTTACCTTCTGCAAGACCGCGCACTCTCGGAGGATCTTTGGAATGAAGGATGTTACCAAGAAACTCCTCATCCGGGAAGATCTCGAAAGAGGGTTCGGGATGTTCACCGCCAGCCAGAAGAAGGAGGAAGGGATACCAGATGCTGTTCGAAGTATGTTTCTCTAGTGTTCGCTCTTAAAAAGATGTTGGTCAGTACCAAGACAAGATGAGTGAGACACAACCACCCAAACTCACTCCCGCCGACAAGGTGACCGACTTCTCTGTCGGGTTCCACAACGTAAAGGATGCCTCCGAGAAAGCTCTTTACAACCTGAAGGATGAATCGAACGGGGATGTCACACCGAATGCTCTGTGTCTAGATATGGTACCGAGGTACGTCTACTCCGAGGTTGAGAGTTGCGCGCCTCGAGTCAATCCGGCAACAAGTCTAGGGGACATCATCGCTTCTGTGATCCACATCGCTAAGCGTCTCGAAACGCTTGAACTCGAAGTGGGAAACCTCAGAAAGAAGCATGATGCCTATGATGTGAAGATCAAAGCTAATCAAGGAGAGTTCGAGCATATGGGTCAGCACATTTCGGCTCTTGAAACCAACCTGCGGTGCCTTCGGGAAACGCTAACGTACGGGGAACTAGAAGAGGACGATCTGCCAGAGATGGAGAACTGCCACTTGGCAGGTGGCTCTGTCAAGAATCGTGTCGCGGCTATCGAGGCGATAGATACATAGCGCGTAGGAACATAACTCATTACCTCAGGGTAATGAGTGAACAAAGTAATCGGAGATCTACTTTCGGCGACCTCCCCGGCGAACAGGAGCCTTCTTCTTTGCCGGGCTGGTTTTTGCCTTTGGTTTTGGCTTGACAGGGGCTTTCTTCTTCGCCGGATTGGCCTTAGCCTTCGGTTTCGTACCACCTGAGGTCTTCTTCGATTGCGCGGCGGAGCGCTTGGCGGAGGCTTTTTTGGCCCCAGCCTTGGGCTTTGCAGCAGGCTTTGTTTTCACCTTCTTCTCCGGGAGGATCGCGGAGCTGATGTGAGGGGTGATACCTCCGGCGAACACGGCGTTCCGGTACAGTCGATCAAGCTCGGTGTCGTTCCTCACCGCCAACATGATATGCCGGGGAGTGATGCGAACGCGCTTGTTGTCACGGGCAGCGTTGCCACTCAACTCCAGAACCTCCGCGGTCAGGTACTCGCACACAGCTGCAAGATAGACCGCTGCAGTGTCTGTCTTCCGAGAAACAGTGGAGAGACCCATCATCAGGTTCTGGATGCGGGTGACAGGGAACTGCAACCCCGCCATCGCATTCCGAGAGATCGGGGCGAGCTTTCCGGGGGAGGATGCTTTCTTGCCGAAACGATCACTCTTTGTTATGGTATACTTGGTAACAGCTTTGGTACCTTCGTTGACGCCGTGCTTGGCGAGTTCTCCAGGAAGTGCAAGACGGGTAGCAGACTGGATCTCTCGAGAACCAATTGTCTTCTTCCCGGTGCGAAGCATGAGCTGGTTGACACCGATCATGATCTTCTCAATGTTGATGCGAACCAGGTTGTTCATCGCCGAGAGGGCGGTACCGGAGAGTCCGGTGTCAGGATGCACCTGCTTCAGAACCCGGTAGATGTACGTCTGGAAGTTTGCTGATTCGAGAGCCATACTTGATATCCGTAATAGATGAGTAAATATGCGTGAGATCACTCGCAATCTGATATAAAAGATGAGTCCACTTTAGATTAGTACGAAAGTATCTGGTTCTTTTGCTCTCACCGAAAGCATGTCATCCAAGGCAAAATCATCGAAGTCCCTCGGAAAAGGGGCGAAGCGTCAACGAACCGTCCTTCGGGACAACATCCAAGGCATCTCCCGCCCGGCTCTCCAGCGTGTCATGCGCCGGGGAGGCATCAAACGCATCTCTGGTCTGATGTATGAAGAACTCAGGGGTGTGATGAAGATGTATATGGAGGAGATCATCAAGGACATGGTCATCTTTGTCGAGCACGATCGGAGGAAGACCGTTCAGACCGAAGATCTCGAGGCGTCTCTGGAGATGCACGGGATTCAGCTCGCTGCTGGTCTCAATCCCAACGCCAAGAAGACGAAGTCTATCCAAAGCTGTAACTCTCGCGGAAAGAGCGGCCCAACGAAGAAGTCCAAGGTCAAAGCCGGGGAAGGAGACGACGAAGGCGTAAGTGCCGGAGGAGTCAAGAAGCCTCACCGGTTCCGCCCGGGTACCCGAGCCATCCGCGCCATCAGGTACCAACAGAAGAACTCGGATTGCCTCGCGATCCCCAAGGCCAACTTTGATCGTCTCACTCGTGAGATCGCTCAAGACTACTACGATGGCGATCTGAGGTTCTCTGAGGGAGTCATTGAGCTCCTCCAACTCGTCGTCGAGGACTACATGATCGACCTGTGCACCGATGCTTACAGGTGCACGCTTTTTGCTGGAAGGGACACGATCCAACCCAAAGATATCCAGCTTGCTCGGTCCATCCGAAGGGATGTCATCTGATCTGTCTGCGTTCAATGCACCTTACTATTATCTTCTCTAGTTCACCTGAGAAGATACTTTCTCCCACAGACCACAAAAAATGAAGAGCTTAAATAAATAGTACGTAGTAATTACGATCCTCAGCCAATCGTAATCTGATAGGCCTCAAATTAGGACGTGGAAGTTAACGCATGGATAATAACGGATTTAATTGCTGGCAAAGAGTCTCCGGAAAAGGAGCACACGCCTCCCCTGATTCGCAGGGGTTCCGCAAGACTCATTCTCTTGACAGTATGCCTGAGGAAGAGAGAAGATGGCGGGCGCGACCTGTCCCGAAAAGGTCTCCCAATGCCCCTCGGAGGAGCGGCAATCCTCAGTATCAACGGTCTCGACGCCAAAGAAAAGAAGGAGGCAACAACAAGAACCAGAAGAAGAAGTTCAGATGGCACGATGGAAATGGCCGGCAGCTAACCGCCGGTGGAATCCTCCCTTACGATGACACCGGGATATGGGTCATCGGGGAGAAGAAAAAGAACGGCGACGTGGAGTGGACCGACCCAGGCGGCAAGTACAAGTTTGAAGACTGTGACATCTACACCACCTGCGCCCGTGAGTTTGGGGAGGAGCTGTATCACTCCTCGTCCATCTCCCGCGAGGGAGTACTGGCGATCGCCGCCACTCACAAACCGGTCTATGTCAACGGACACCGAAACCGCCCGGTGTACATCTGTTACGCGGTTCACACGAACACCCTCCGTAAGTACGGTGTGGAGCTTTCGCCGACAAAGTTCTTGACCAACAGACGGCGTACCATCACGAACAACCCAGACGTCCCTGAAGGGTACTACAACTCGGTTGTTCTCCGCCATGTCGACTATGGAGACCTGATAGGTCCGATGCAACGTTCCCCACGCGGGGAAGCACCACCCGTGGACCCGGAGTCCGCTCTCGATCTGAGCTACCGCCTCAAGCGCATTCTGAGATACGGCCCTCTTGCTGATAGGGTCTGTCTCGACCGATCGCCGACGCCGGAGTCAGCTTCCTCTGGAACACCCCCTCCAGAGTGGGATTCGGATGGAGAAGAAACAGAGAGCGACGAACTTCGCGTCTCAGGAGAGGCGCGTCTTCCCTCTCCCGAAGGAGATGTACCTGAAGCACCTCCAGTCCCGGTTGATATCTCGGGAACGTCGCCAGTCTGCCCTATCGAGATTCTAGGGACCTCCCCGCTCTCCGCGAGCGATCTGTACACACAGCAGCTCTGTGAAAGGATGACAATGGTGATTGTTGGCCACTAAGCAACCAAAAC
>JGI10211J14876_10000032_pt1 | contig 43500 bp, 31 predicted proteins | sample Etolagsediment_FD_14876 | JGI IMG/M metagenome (IMG submission 14876)
AGGCTGCCATTCTTTAGCGCCCCAAGGCAGCCGACTGGCTGCGATGGCCATATTCCTCTCTCTTTCACCGATGCCCGTGTACCAGATGGCCAACAGGTCACCGTTGGGGCATTCGACAATGGCCGGACAGTGGTTGTGTCCTGCAAATATCGGCCCGTTGGCCCAGGTCGGAACAGTCTCATATTTGCGTGGGCCCTTGAAGTAGGGTTTATCCGGGTCCGGCCCCTTCGCTACTACAGCCGGGTCCCGCTGGATTACGTTACGCTGATTAAGCGGGGGCTCCGGCAGCGCCAGCGGCTTCGTCTTCGGAATCTCACCTAACACCACCCTGAAGCCAATCAGCCAGTGTTTATCCTCAGGTACTGTACCCATCCGGTTGGCGGAGCGTAAATAATAAATGTGTGTCCCGTGACTGCCGCCCCGCAGAACTTTGAAATCGCCCTCGTCATAACCCACCGGGTCAATCCGGGGACCGGATTTATAAGGACCGTACCAATCGTAACACCATTCCTCGACATTGCCGTGCATATCATATAGTCCCCAGGGGTTGGGCGTGGTTTTACCCACATAAAGAGGAACGTCAACAGGCGTCCCTACCATACCCGCATTCTTACGAAATTCCTTGGGCAGACTGTCGCCTGTATTGAACTGCGTAGTTGTGCCTGCCCGGCAGGCATATTCCCACTCGGCCTCCGTCGGCAGCCGGTAAGGCAGTCCCTCAAGGTCGCAAAGCCACTGACAGAATGCTCGTGCCTCGTACCAGTTCACGTTGATGGCCGCCTCGTCATCATCCATCGAAAGGCCTTTATCTTTGCCTCGCAGCTTTTTGTGCTCCGACTTGAACAGCTCATATTGGAAATTTGTTACCTCGTAGATACCCATATAGAAAGGCCTGGTAATTTTAACAGTGTGGTTCGGCTTTTCATCGAAGTCGCCCTCAAATTGCGTGCCGCGGTGGTTGGTAAGTTCGTGCGGCAATGGCATATCGCCCACCCCCATCCTGAAACTGCCCGGCTCAATGCGCACAAACTTCATACCGATAGAATTGATATATTCACCTGCGGTCGGCATCTCAGCCGAGCTCACAGTCTTTACCTGCATTACACCCACAACCAGACACACTATAATTATCACCATCCAGCTTCTTCTCATCTTTACATCTCCTTTCAATTTGCTGAGCACTTCTCCAAAACTGCTCATTTTCTGGAACCGCTTAAAAATTACGTCCAATTTACTTCTTCCTGTTAACCGCAGCAGTAACTTTTATGGGTAAGCCGAACAAGCGAATAAAGCCCTTTGCATCGCTGGGGTCATATTCAGCGCCCATTTTGAAGCTTGCCAAATCTTTTTCGTATAGACTGTTCGGGCTTTTTACACCGGCCGGCGTGCAGCGTCCCTTGAACAATTTCATCTTAACTTCACCAGTGACGTTTCGCTGCGTAACATCGACAAATGCGTCGAGAGCTTCCCGTAGTGGCGAAAACCACAGACCGTAATAAACCAGCTCAGCGTATTTCAAAGCTACCTGCTGTTTGTAATGCATTGTTTCTCTGTCGAGTGTCAGACCCTCTAATGTTCGGTGGGCCGCGTCCAGAATCGTTCCGCCGGGCGTCTCGTAAACCCCCCGCGACTTCATACCGACCAGCCGATTTTCGACCAAATCGACCTGCCCGACGCCATGTTTGCCGCCGAGCCGGTTCAATGTTTCAACGAGCTTTACGCCGCTCGTCTTCTTGCCGCTAAGTTTCACCGGCACACCTTTATCGAAACCGATTTTGACGTAGTCTGGTTTGTTGGGCGTTTTCGAGACCGGCCGCGACATCACAAAAAGATTATCCTTTGGCTCATTGCCAGGGTTCTCAAGGTCGCCCCCTTCGTGACTGATATGCCAGAGGTTCCGGTCGCGTGAGTAGAGCTGCTTTTTACTCTGGGCGATTGGAATCTTGTGCTTCCTGGCATAATCAACCGCTGCCTCCCGGCTGGTCAGCGTAAATTTCGGGTCCTTCCACGGCGCGATAATTTTCAGCGACGGGTCAAGGGCCATATACGTCACTTCAAACCGCACCTGGTCATTACCCTTTCCGGTCGCACCGTGGGCTACCGCCGTCGCGCCTTCAGCGTGAGCAACTTCGACCTGATGCTTCGCAATTAAAGGCCGAGCAATGCTCGTCCCGAGCAGATAACCATTTTCATAAACTGCACCGGCTTTGAGCATCGGCCAGAGGTATTCTTCCACAAACTCTTTTCGCAGGTCCTTGACAACGCACTTGCTCGCACCCGACTGCAGCGCCTTTTGCTTGATGCCCGCCAGCTCTTTGCCCTGGCCCAAATCCGCCGCAAACGCTATCACTTCATAGCCATACGTCTCTTTAAGCCACGGCAGGATTACACTCGTATCAAGCCCGCCGCTATACGCCAGCACTACTTTTTCTTTCTTTGCCATCTTTCTATCTCACAAAAGTTTCTTTGCTGTTAAGTTGTGGATTATACAGATTAATTCTGCGAAACACAATCAAAAGCACAAAAAGAGAAAGGAATTTACCCGCAGAGCATATGTGCAAAATTGGGTAACAATTGAATCCCACGCCGTTGTTACCCAGCTAACTTGTAAAAGTGAATGAGAGTCATTCAATCACTTCTTGGGGGCATTGGGATCGGCTCAACGCTTCTCGTAGTACTGTAGTACTGTGCCTTCTGCCACCCTTGAATCTAATCTCAGGCATCTCCTTGCCGAGCCGTTTGTAAGTCTCCTTGAGTTCCCGTACAAACTCTTCTGGTTCCATCCACTTTACATGTCCGTCCACAAAAAGAACATTAACACCCTCATCGCAGAACTGGGGGTTATCGTACGCCACAATGTTCCCCGGATGCGATGCCGCAGTGTGTCCGGAAATGTAAATGTAGCTGGGTCCGTCAAAACCCCTCGGCTTCAGCGGCGACTCAAGTTGCTTCGCAGTAATATAATCAAGTTCAACCAGCTTCTCCAAATTTGGTGGGTACCTGCCCTCGTCGTCATCATTCGCATATATAGCGAAGGTCTTTCCTATGCCGGATAAATTTGACCCCGACACTACCCGATGAGAAAGCCCGCGAGTCCTTGCCAGGGCCGGCATTAGAACCGCAGCCCCAATTCCGCCGCCGGCAATTGCCGCCAGACTTGGCTCAATACCAGGCCCCTCGTAGCGACACCGAAGCCCTTCGGCATCGAACCAGCAGTACTGACGGGATGGCCCCATATCCTCGGCAATATGACCGAGCGAAGGAAGCATAAACGGCAGTTTAATGCCCTGCTGCCCCGCGACCATAGTCATCATAGGCCAGTATTGCTGCAGCATTATCATCATCTGGTTAAATTGAAGCCTTGAATTCGTGTAACTAAAGCATATCAGGTTGTTGGGCAGTCCGGTTGCTACTTTCCTGAACCCCTCGCTCCTGCGCAAGGACTCCGCGCCGGTCTTTGCAAACACAATCTGTTTGGCTGCCTTATTGCACAACGCTATGCTCGAACCTATCACAACGTGGTTATCTACTATTGTCCAGGTGGGCATTATCTGCATCATCGCCAGCGGCGCCATTACCCAGCAGTGAAAGGTCCTGCCATCCCGAACCTGTGAGCTTACCTGCACCATTCCTTCACTTTCGGCCGTTGCAAATTTGCCCAGTGTGGTTACTGTCTTTTCCCACAGTCCCGCATCTTTCAATTTGGCTATGCCTACCGCCCCGCCGCTGGGTGCCTCCATCATAACGCCGGCGGGAAGCGTATAGAAAACCATCGGCCCAGCCAGACTTTCCAGCAAACCCTTGCGAATGCTGATTTTTACCTCTTCCTCGAAACGGGCAATTCCCTCGTTGATTTCGGGATAAGCGTCGTCAGGCGAGGCGGCCTTAATCGCCCTCATTATCGTGTCGTACATCCCGCCTGTATCACAATTGACAGCAGTGGCACTCATCGCCCCCGCATCGGCCATATCAAACATCGAAAGCTCTATGCTTCCAGGACAGCCAAACAGGCCCGTCCGAGGGCCTTGCAGTCTGATAAGCTCATTGCAAACCGTATCAGGACCGGCGAACCCCATTCTTGCCGTTATGGTCTTGATGTTGGCAAGGCCAAGTTCCCTGATTACTGTTTTTACCGTATTAAATTCATCCGTGTCCCCTTCCATACTTGCTATGGCACTCAAAACATTAAAGACCTTTTCGCGGTCGATATAAACCGCAAGCGCGTCACCTGCTCCTGCAACGTTATGAAAGTAGTCCGGTACCAACCTGCTATACGGGCGGCCTGTCAGGTACTTCACGGCCAGTCCTTCCCCGTCGTTTATCGCAAAAACGAAGTAGTTTTCGACCCAGCCCCAATACCCGGGGACGCCGCCAGGGTCTTTTGGGCCGTGCATCTTGATACCACGAACCTCAACCTCGACAATCTCACCCTTACCAACCAACGCTTCGACTTTCGCTATGGCCGAAGCAATTTCCGCCTTGCGCGGGCCGGCATCCAATATGGCAAAACCATAAACAGGCGGTACAGCTTTCGCCTCTTTTCGCGCTGCACCAATAACAATCGGCCTCTGCAAAACTAACGGCCCAAGCTCAAAAAACACATCAACGTACCTCGGTATCCCCATCTCCTCTTTTACCTTACCGCAAAGCTCTTTTCTTATTGACTGATAGAAGGTTTGTACTCCGGGGTCGTTCCAGATTCTGCCCGGAATAGTCTTCTCAAAAGCAGGCTTCAATTCATCTGCCCCGCTGGTTGCCACAAACCCCACAACCTCATCCGGCATCACAATCATCAGCTTTTCAGCCGCCGAAGTTGCAGCTTCAACTCTCACAGGACAGAACAGACCGGCCAACAGTAACACCACCAAAACCGAAGATAATCTTGATTTTGCACCAAACATCATAACCCCTTTCAAATTGACTTGTTCCTGCCTATTCTTGAGCCGCGTATTCATATATTTATAGACGTTTCTGTTACCGTTTTGTTACACAAAATCACGAGCTATTTTTCGCATAAGTTTTATGTTGGGGTTTTGGCCGGTGAAGTATTTGAATTGCGCCAACGCCTGGTTGACGAACATCTCAAAGCCGCCAATCGTTTTTGCACCGGCCTCTTTCGCTTGCTTTAGAAGCAAGGTCTCCGCTGGGTTATAAACAGTATCGAAGACCACCATGTCTTTTTTGATGCACTCCTGCGGCAGTGGCGTTGCATCGGTATTCGGGTGCATTCCGATACTGGTGCAGTTTATGACCAGCTCCGCATCCAACTTCGGCAACTCGTTCAAAGGTGCAAACTCACACCTAAACTCGCCTGCAAGTCTTTCAGCTTTTTTAATAGTGCGGTTGTAAATAGTAACTTTGGCGCCTGCGTCACTCAGGCCCGCCACTATCGCCCTTGCCGCCCCGCCTGCGCCGATAACGGCAACACCCAAGTCGTTCAAATCCGTTCTTGACCCCAGCGCTGAAGTAATTGCGTTCATCGCACCGGCGTAGTCGGTATTGTATGCGCTGAGTCTGTCGTCTGGGCCGATAAGCAGAGTGTTGGCCGCTCCGATTTTCTCCGCCAACGGCTCAACAAAACCACCATTTACTCGGACATAATCCAGCGCATTTTGCTTGTGTGGTATGGTCACGCTAAAGCCGCAAAAGTCGAGCCAGCCCCTGTTAAGAACATTCTTCATAAACCTATCAAATTCGTCTTTGCCGCCCTCGACAAGCAAAGGCAGATACAATTTATTGGCGCTCATTTCAGCAAAACACGCATTATGAACAACGGGACTTAGCGAATGGGCCGCGGGAGAGCCGATAATGCCGTAAAGTTCTGTGTCAGAGTTTATAGAATCCCAGCGGTACAATTTTTTCAACTGCTCGATAGTCAATTGTCCCGGTGCCGTTGCACTCTTGTCATCTACACTTGCATAAGTAACAAAGGAATTCAGCTTCTTGGCGATGATTCTGCTGATAAGCCCTGCCTCGCCCATACAGAAGATGATGCGCTCACCGCTGGTTCGGTGCAGCAAATCAAACGCCTCGAAGCAATCGTTTATGTGATTTGCAGTGTAAACCAGCTTCGGAATCGCGGCTGGGTACAAAGTTAAGATGTGGCGGTGCCGCTTGCCGATATTATCAAATTTTGTCTCGAAGTTATGAACAGACAAAATCAGCCCGGCTTTTGAGCTTTGCGACAGTGCTAATTGTATTCTTTCCTGATTTTCTACCGAGAGGAAATTTTCGTATTCGAAATCGATAAATTCGGCGCCGGCTTTCAGGGCGCCGACGAGCACATCAATCCGCAGCCTTGGTGGGTATTCTTTTGCACCGCCCTGCCGCCTGTCACGGCACGTTACGATGAGCGGCTGCTCTCCGCTCGTCGCTTTTTTGGCCTCGGCAATTAAACCCTTAACCAAATCAACGCTGAGATTCTCAAGGTAGTCCGTTCGTAATTCGAGCATCTCAGCGCCCGCTGCTATCGCGGCCTTGATTTGATGCCTGGCCTGCTCCAAATCCCCCCCTGCTATAGGAACCGCTAATTTCGTCTCCATAACTCAAACGTATAGCATCGAATAGCCCCAAAAGCAAGTCCAAAAGCAGCATTAAACCACGGAATCATAAAGCTCTTATGACGGACTGGCCTCAAATCCTGATGTGTTGAATCCGGCGTTTTTTTCTTGCCTTCTGCGCCGCATCGGTTAGATTTTACAAATAAAATCGCGTTTGGAGGTTTGGCAATGATAGGAAAAAAGATTCGGCTGGAAAGAATTATCGACCGCAATTCCCGCAGAACGGTCATTATTCCAATGGACCACGGCGTTACGGTCGGGCCTATTGAGGGCCTGGCGGATATGCGGATCACAGTAAGCAAGGTCGTCGCCGGCGGAGCAAACGCCATCCTGATGCACAAGGGGATGGTCCGCGCGGGCCACAGGGGCGCCGGTAAAGACGTTGGACTGATTATCCACCTCTCAGGTGGAACATCAATGAGCCCCGACCCGAACGCGAAAGAGCTTGTCTGCACCGTCGAGGAAGCCATCAAACTCGGCGCCGATGCCGTCTCCGTGCATATTAATCTCGGCGCCGAAACCGACAAGGAAATGCTCGGACAATTGGGCTTTATAAGCGAACGATGCCTGCAGTGGCAGATGCCATTGGTTGCGATGATGTACACCCGCGGCCCGAAAATCAAAGATGAGTTCGATGTCAAAAACGTCAAGCACGCCGCCAGAGTCGGCGCAGAACTCGGAGCCGATATCGTCAAGGTCCCCTACACAGGCAGCGTCGATACTTTCACCGAAGTCGTTCAGGGCTGTCCGGTGCCGGTAGTGATTGCTGGCGGCCCAAAAATGGACAGTGACGAGGACATCTTTAAAATGGTCGAAGGCGCTCTAAAAGCCGGAGCTGCGGGTCTATCAATCGGCCGAAACGCCTTCCAGCACAAAAGCCCAGACAAAATCGTCGAAGCCCTTAGCAAAATGGTCCACCATAACGCCACCATCGAAGAGACCGCCGCAATATTGAATGGCTGAGAATTCTCACGCACAACGAGTAAGGAAAAGTTCAATGAAAAAACTATGGGTTAACGCAGTTCCTTATAACAAAGACGTTGTCATTTCGGCGCTCGAAAGTGGAGCGGAAGCGGTAGTCCTGCCGGACGGCAAAAGCGAGACCGTGCGCGGGTTTGGCAAAATAAAAACCGTCGAGAAAAATGGTGACATTAAGCCCGGCGTTGATGTTGAGTTTGTCGATATAGCCGGCAAAGCCGATGAAGACAAAGCCGCCGCCGTCCCTGAAGACAAGATTGTTGTTTTGCGAATGCTCGATTGGACGATTATCCCCATCGAAAATCTGCTTGCCCGCCGAGGCAAGAACATAGTGGTGCAGGTTGAAAACAGCGAGCAGGCCAAGCTTATGGTCGAAATCCTCGAAAAAGGCGTTGAAGGCGTTGTGCTAAATACCACCGACATAAACGAAATAAAGAAGACCGCCGAAATCATTCACGGCATAGCTGAAAAACTAATCCTCGTCACCGCCACAATAACAAATACAAAGCAGCTCGGAATGGGCGACCGCGCCTGCCTCGATACCTGCACCCAGATGACACTTGGCGAAGGTATGCTCGTTGGCAATACCGCCTCAGGATTTTTCTTGGTTCATTCCGAATCGATTGACAATCCTTACGTGGCATCTCGGCCGTTCCGCGTCAACGCCGGTGCCGTTCACGCCTACACGTTGGTCGCGGGAGGTAAAACAAAGTACCTCACCGATTTGAAGGCCGGTGATGAAGTCCTGCTTGTAAATGCGCAAGGCAAAAGCCAAATCGCGTACCTCGGCAGAAACAAAATCGAAAAAAGGCCTATGCTCCTCATCGAGGCAGAGGCAGAAGGCGAGCCGATAGGGCTGGTTATGCAGAATGCCGAGACGATTCGCTTGGTAAGCCCAGAGGGAGAGGCGATTTCGATTACCAATCTAAAAGCAGGCGATAAGGTGCTCGGCCACATCGAAAAAGCCGGCAGACACTTTGGTATGAAGGTCGATGAAACGCTGATAGAAAGGTAGAGTTATGGTTGCAGGGGACGATGTGCTGCGTATAACCTTGGTTGCCGTATGTAGATACCCATTGGCATAACCCGTGGAATTCTGCTCTGCGGATTATTGGATATTTTTTGTTGGCTGGCCGGCTGCGGTCTTCCTGCCATCGGTGCCGAACCCTATATACCTGTCTATAAGAACCTCCTGCGATAAGTGCTATTGTGGTGTTCCATTACGACCACGTATTCTAACATAACCGGTAGATTGCAGCTTTATAGTTTCTATTCTTGAGATTGAGCTGATTTGATAAAGAGCCCCTGCTTTGCGGAGGAGGAGGAGAGAGGAGAAGGCAGGGGCTAAAATTAGAAAGCCCAGTAATTATAGCCGGATTGTTAGCGAGGTCAAGAAAAAACCGGCCTAAATAAAGAGTTTCTACGATGATAAGGATTCCGGCGACGGATAGAAAGAACAAATCCCCTCAAGAAGCGAACTGCCCGGGACTGGAGTCGAACCAGCACGGGAAAATTTCCCACTAGCCCCTCAAGCTAGCGCGTCTGCCTATTCCGCCACCCGGGCTTTCGATTGGTTATTATCCCCGCCTGCGCGGGGATGACAATATTATTGATTATTGACCGTTGATTGTCAACTGTCGGTTCACAAATGAGCAAAAATGATGCAGGAGGAGCTCCTGCTGTCCGCTTAGAAGGAGACAAACTTTGGAGAAATGGCGAAAAAGCGGTAATTCCAGCAAATTGGCCATATCTAACAAAATTGGGATTTTTCTTAATTTTCCCGATTTTTTATTGACTTGGCTGCTGAATGTGCTAATATTAGTAGATATGGCAAGAAAACTGCTTTCAACCTCGTGTCCATCCTGTGGGCTGCCAATGCAGACGGCCGCGATGGCTTGTCCAACCTGCGGGGTCAAGATTGAGGGCAATTTCAGCCAGACTTACTTTGACAGACTGGCACCGGAAGACCAGAAATTCTTAGAGGAATATCTTTTGGCGGGATTCAGTATCAAAACGTTAGAGCGAAGAAGTGCGCTCGGATATGCGGCAATACGCTCGAAGTTAGACCGGCTGATTGCGAACTACGAGGCGATGAAGAAAATGGATGCTCAGAAAAAGGCAATCTTAGAGCAATTGCGAACGAACCAGATTACCGTGGCCGAAGCAAGAGAAAAGCTTGAAGAACTTTCGGGAGATTAAAAAAATGGAATACATACCAAACGTATCATCAGAACAGGAACTTTTGCAGCTTCGCAACGAAGGCAAGATTAGCGAAGATGAATACGAGCAGCTACTCGCTGCAATGAGTAAGCCGCCACCAGATAGCGTTGCAACTCGTGCGAGCGAGTCGCCAAGCATACCTGTATCGCTGAAAGTCGTAGCCTGGATCTTCATTATCGGCGGGGTTTTGGCCTGCATTGAAATCGTGGTTGCGCTTATGAGCGAGCATATCAATATCAATTTTGGCATATTGGGTTTATTTATTGGTCCGGGGCTTCTCAAACTTCGCCGCGGCTGGCGAACCTGTGCACTGGTATACCTGGTGATAGCCCTCATTGCCATTCCCATTATAACTCTGTTTACACTTGGCGCACCCGCCAGCGGATTTCATATTTCCGTCTTTGGTCAACCATTAAGTCATGCCCCGATGGAACTCGTCTTAGTTATTGCTATTGGCGTATTCTTGCTGGTTCTATGGGAATATTGGGTACTAACGCGGCCGGGTGTTCGCGCACTTTTTGGGTTACCCCCTTCCTAACCGCTTATTGTATTTTGCGAAAGGATTAAGAAATGCAAGATACCTCAAACGTATCATCGGAGGAAGAACTTTTACAGCTTCGCAATGAAGGTAAGATAAGCGAAGATGAGTACGAGGAGTTGCGCAGCGCGATGCGGAAAAGCACCAAACTTGATGTTGAGCCACCTGCTGCAGCGGCAGGCAAGGCAAAATCGAAACGCAAACTGGGCAAAATCGCTTTTATTTTGATGTTGGTGGGAATGATTTTGCCAGCTTTTTGTTTTTTGTTGGTGATAAGGGTAATACCACTGGTAATATCCCGTAGTATGATTTTACCCTGGCTTATTTCCAGCGTTGGTCTCGAGATAGCGGCGTTTGTAATGGGTGTGATTGGGTGGCCTGATGTTCTTGCCAAAGCAACAGTGGTAACTATTTCATCTATCACTGTGCTTGCCTTCCTCTTCGCACTATTAACCGTAGCATAAGGAGATTAGAAAATGCAAGATATATCAAATGTATCATCAGAAGACGAACTGTTGCAGCTTCGTAATGAAGGTAAGATAAGCGAAGATGAGTACGAGGAGTTGCGCAGCGCGATGCGGAAAAGCACCAAACTTGATGTTGAGCCACCTCTTGCACCAACAGGCAAGGCAAAATCGAAACGCAAACTGGGCAAAATCGCCTTCACCTTAATGCTGACAGGATTTATTTTACCTGCTCTCGGCTGTGGACTCACCGTGATAATAGGAGGTGTTCAGACAGAACCAACACTCATCGGTGTTCAAGAATACCGTAAGTTAACGAACAGCACAAACACAGGAAACTTGCGACAGTATGAACAACAGTTTGAACAACGAGTCGATGAATTGAAAAGGGCCACTGAGGCAAAGCGGAACGCTCTCGTTGCTATGCTTGCGGCGTGGTTTTTTCTCTGTGTTGCTTTGGAAATAGTGGCCTTTGCACTCGGCGTAATTGCCTGGCCGGATACCTTTGCCAAAGCAACAGTGGTAACTATTTCATCTATCACTGTGCTTGTCTTGCTCTTTGCATTCTTGACCGTGGTATTTCCATTGTAGCTGTCTGCAACAATTCTATTTACCTCTTCGGCCGTTCCAGAGCAGGATTTGCAGACGCTGGGAGAATGCAAAGCCGGTTTGCTTGCACAAATCAGCTACCATCGGCGATTTGGCCAAAAGCTCGTCCCTTGTAACGGCCTGGGGCATCAGCATTACCTTTTTCGAATCGACGTTTTCTATTTGTTCTATCGTCTGCCGGATTTCGGGCATATCCTTAGGTGAATCGACGACGAATTTTAGCTGATAATTGTAATTATCAATCAGCTCCCGCAAGACGGCCAAATCCAATCTTGAATCTTCGTGAATCTCAGCAAGAGCAGGGTCTTCCGGCGTTGAGTTACTCAATTTAGGACTGATGCTCATCAAATCGCAGGGCAAATCAGGGATATATGCAATGCCGGCAGTTTCAATGGTGATATGTTTTTCCAAATCTTTTAGCTTTTTAACTAATTGCGGCAAATCTGAGTTTATCATCGGCTCGCCGCCGGTTATGACGACGAAGTCACAGGGCCACTGTTGAACGGTCTGGAGAATTTTATCGATGGTGTAATGGGCCCCTGCCGTTCGGTCCCAGGCGTACTTTGTGTCGCACCATTTGCAGCGCAAGGGACAGCCGGCCAGGCGAATAAAGATGCTGGGGAGGCCGGCTAAAAACCCTTCGCCTTGTAGCGAGTAGAAAATTTCACTGACTCTCATTGTTCGTGGTTCGTCACTCCTGTTTCGCGGTTTGATATTCGATTGGGTCTTTTAGGCCTGCTTCGGCGAAGCCCTTTAATCTCAATCTGCAGGCATCGCATCGGCCACAGCTTTTGCCGTTTTCATCAGGGTCGTAGCAGCTATGAGTCAGGGAATAATCAACATTGAGTTTTTCGCCGGTAAGAATAATCTGGGCCTTTGTCATATTTATAATCGGAGTATGAATGTGGTATCGGCCTTTGTCCTCAACAGCAGCCGCGGTGGCGAGATTGGCTAACCTTTCGAACGCAGCTATAAATTCCGCACGGCAGTCGGGGTAGCCGCTGTAGTCGGTGGAGTTTACGCCGATAAAGATATCAAAGGCCCCGAGAACTTCAGCCCACGCAAGTGCGTAACTTAAAAATATTGTGTTGCGTGCGGGAACATACGTAGCTGGTATTCGGTCGGGATTGGCTAAATCGGCTCCGTCCTTCGGGACTTCAATATTGGGGTCGGTAAGGGCTGAGCCGCCAAAGCCCGCCAAACCAGTATCAATTATGCGATGCTCGACCACTCCCGGAGAATCAGCGATTCTTTTTGCCGCTTCGATTTCATAGTGGTGTCGCTGGCCGTAACCGAAGGTCAAGGCAAACAATTGGAATCCTTCGCTGCGGGCGATGGCCAAAGTCGTGGCCGAATCGAGGCCGCCGCTCAACAGAACAACTGCTTTTTTATTTTTCTCCAACATTCTTTCTTAAGTCTTGTCAAAATTATCAATATTGATTATATTAGTTTAGCGAAATTTGTGTGAGGTTCAATAAAATGAACGAAAAGTCAAAACTGGAGCTGTTCGATAATCCTCGGTCTGAGAGAAATTACGTTGTCAGAATCGATTGTCCTGAATTTACGAGCGTCTGTCCTAAAACAGGCCAGCCTGACTTTGGTGAGATTGTCATCGAATATTGTCCCGATAAGGTCTGTATTGAGCTAAAAAGCCTGAAGTTCTATATGCAAAGCTACCGCAATAAAGGTATTTTTTATGAGGCGCTGACGAATGATATACTGGACGATTTGTCGACCGCCTGTAAGCCTCGCTGGATGAAAGTTACCTCGCGTTTTAGGCCTCGCGGCGGAATTACCACGGACGTAACTGCAGAATATAAAATGGATAAATAACAACTTATTCAGATTGACTGATTTTGTCAAAACAGGTTGGTACGAGAAGTTAGGAATCAGAATAAAGAGTCGAGAGGTGGGAAAATGGGCATAACATTTCATTGTGAGCATTGCGGCAAAAAAATAGAGGCGCCGGACAACGCCGGCGGAAAATGGGGTAAATGTCCAAGGTGCCATAACAAATTATATATCCCCGGCCCAGACACCGGTGAAGACCTGAAACTCGCACCAATAGATGAAAAGGCCGAAGCTAAGCAAAAGAAACTAATGGCCGAAACATACGAGATCACACGAGATATATTGCTTGAAAGAGAAGTCCCGAACGCTCCCGATGGTACTGCGGCGCCGGCATCTAAAATAAGCGATGACGAGCTGACGAAAAACATAATCAGCTACTTACGGCAAATGGCCGATGGCAAATTAGACGAGGCCCAGGAAACTGCCGATATGATAGTGCCCTGCGGCCCGCGAGCCGTAGAGGTCCTCGACAGAATAGCACTTAGCGAAATACCTGAGCCGGAATTGGCCGATGTGCCTCTGCAGGTACTTTCAAGCATGATAAGGAACCTGCGCACGCGCATAAGCTGATTGTAAGCATGTAAGCGGAAAAATTTGCAGGACCGGCTCAAAGGTCCTAAAAAAATACCCTCAATCTGCAAATCCACAAGTTTTTTTCGGTCTGTAAAATTTAATACACCAAACAAAGTTCTCTAATTTGGCCGCAATGAAACTATTGCTTATATTTTATATGGAAGCGACAAAAAATTTGATTGGGCTCCTATTGCAACTTGGAAGGAAATTTATTATGGCTAATGAGACAACAGTGGTGCACGTTACCCACGAGGTAATAGGGAAAATCGGCGGCATAGGCGCCGTTCTTCAAGGTCTTTTTACCTGCAATTCCTATCTCCAGGCGGTTGACCGCTCAATCCTAATCGGTCCATTGTTTACCACTGAAGGGTCTGTATTGGACCGTATTGGCGAGAACGGTGAAGTGCTGTACTCATCCATCGACGGATTTGTAAACACGGGGTATGCTCCGGCCTTTCGGAAAATCGAAAGTTACTACAATGTAGGTATCGTGTACGGCAGAGAAACATTCATCGACGAACAGACAGGGATAAAAAGCTCGCCTGAGGTACTGCTTATCGACGTGACCCATACGGACAGAGGGCCGGTTAACGAATTCAAAAAGCGCTTGTTTGAAGAGTTTGGTATCCGCAGTCATTTATACGAGCACCTGTGGGAGTGCGAACAATACATCAGATTGGCGCCTGCCGCAATCGCCGCGCTAAAAGCGATTGGTGCAGCTAAAGATTCGACGGTCGTTATTTCCCACGAGTTTATGGGAATGCCGACGGCATTGGCAGCTACGCTGGAGCCAACGTGCGATTTCAAAACCATTTTCTATGCCCACGAAGTAGCAACAATGCGCCGCATCGTAGAAAAACATCCCGGCCATGACACGATGTTCTACAACGTTATCAAGCACGCCCACGAAAACAGACTTTACGTCAGTGAGGTATTCGGCGACCAGAGTTCCTTCTTCAAGCACGCTTTTGTAGAAGCTTCCAAATACTGCGACCGTATATGTGCGGTGGGCGATTATGTGCTCCGCGAATTGTGGTTTCTCGCGCCGGAATTCCAGGCTGCCGGCATCGACATAGTTTATAACGGGATACCGGCATACCAAATCAGCGTTAGCGACAAACTGCAATCAAAGGAAAAACTGCAGCAGTACTGCGAAAATCTGTTGGGTTATAAGCCCGATTTCGTCTTCACCCATGTTACCAGACTGATACAAAGCAAAGGGCTGTGGCGCGACTTGCGGGTACTCGAACAAGTAGAAAAAGAGTTTAGAAGCCGGGGGAAAACGGCAGTGCTGTTTTTGCTATCGACCGAAGTTTCTCGGCGTCGCAGCCGGGACATCTACAATATGGAATCAGCGTATAACTGGCCTGCGGCCCACCGTGAAGGCTGGCCCGACCTATCAGGAGGCGAGGCGACCTTCTATACAGCGATTCAGGAATTCAATGCGCAAAACCGGAACATAAAAATCATCTTCATTAACCAATTTGGCTTTGAGCCGAAAAGCTGCGGCGGCAGGATGCCGAAAGATATGGAGTTTATGGACATTCGCAAAGGAAGCGATGTCGAATTCGGCCAGAGCATTTACGAGCCGTTCGGGATTTCCCAATTGGAACCGCTCAGTTTCGGCGGAATATGTGTGGTCAGCAGTGTCTGCGGATGCTCAGGTTTCGTGCGGGATGTAGCTAACGGAGAAAACACCAAGAACGTTATTATCGCCGACTATACCGACCTGAATAACCACAGGTTTGCCGATATCGAAGATTTGCTGCAGATTGACCGGTCGCTGCGCGACCGGATAGAGGCAAGCATCAGCGAAAAGGTGGCAAAAGAAATCATCTCGCGTCTGGCCCAGAATGAATCTGAAATCGAAAGTATGATTCAAAACGGCTACGCATTGGCAAAGAATATGAGCTGGGACGCAGTGGTGAAAAACTACCTCCTGAGAAGTCTGCAAACCGTACTACATAAAGGGCGCAGCCGAGTCATCTATACAAAAGCATAGCCGCGAAGCGACCGCAACCCAAAATCGAGCATCGAGCATCGAGAATCAACTCCTATACGCTACCCGCTCCACGCTGTCCGCTAAACGCTATACGCTAAACGCTGTCTTTCCCCTCAAACATCTCCAACAAACACGGCTCCTTCATCAGCCGAATCGTCTCTCCCAGCGCCACCACTATCTTTTGATAATGCCGTATATCATCGAACGAAAGCTTCCTTCCCTTCCTGTCTTTCAGCCACTTTTCGCAAACCTGATACCCCCCAATATGAAATTCCCAAACCTCCGGCCCAACGCCCTCAAAATACTGGTCCTTATTTATGTAAACCCGCGCCTTTTTCGCCTCCTCCGCCTTTGCTACATATTTCGGATAGCCCTTTTCAACTCTATTCTCTCCGGCAACATCAAAGCCGGGCCACTTTTTCTCATCTTCCAATATCTCAGATTCCAACAAGTGCAGTTTGACAAGTTTTTCCCCTACTTTGCAGAGTTTACGGAAAAGCTGTTTACTTTTTGGAATTGGTACTCTTGGAAAATCTATCTTCAAAAACTCCGCATACCTCCTACGATACTCCGGTGAATGAAACACCGCATATATATAATGAAATACATCTTCCGGCCCAAACGTCCCGCCTCTGTCATTGCGAGGCCGCTGAGCGGCCGTGGCAATCTCTTTTTTCCCTTTTGCCTTTTTACTTTCTCCCTCCCTCAAATCTCCTCGTCCATCACTGACAAAATCCAACTTAACCTTCCCCGCCAACGCCTCCACAAACTCCACCGACAAATTCGGAACACGACCACTCTTACCAGCAGGCCAATCACTGACAATAAGATTCAATTCACCCTTAACAGGGTAGAGGTAGAGAGGGCAGAATATTGAACCCCTATTGCTTTCAGCACATTTTACTTCTGAGCAATATTGTGAAACAAAGAAATGGTTCATGTCTTTAGAGGCATTTGATCTCCCTGTTAATAAGGCTAAATTGTTAAAATCAACAAGGTTTTTCGATATCTCATACCTGGAACGATACGAAGCAGGTATCCTAATTTTGTTAAATATTTTTTGTTTGTGATTTTTTACAAAAAGCATCCATCTGTCATCAAATGGTTTATGAGCATATTTTTTCAATAATGCACTATCTATGCTTGTCTTTTCTATCGCTGATAATTTTTCGCTTAATTCTAACTCTGAAAATCCTGTTAATTCTTTCTCGTTACCTGTTTGAACACCTGTTTTATTTATACTCATTATGTCTTTTATACTATGGAAGCTTTCATACTCTTCTCGTTCGCTTTCTTCTCTAACGGTAAAGAAATAATACGGGGAATTGGGCGATAACTCAGTCCAGGCCGTGGTTCTCATGTCATTTTCTACCAGCCATTCATATTTACCTTTTCGTAATCCGTACAAATCTGCGTGATATATTTTAGCAGGCGCGCCATTATCTGTTTCTTTTATAAAAATCCCAATAGACACACCCTGCTGTATGTCAAAAACATTTTTGTCAGGCGAGCCATCCGGACAGGTTTCTTTTTTCTTGCTGTTTCCGTGCAGATCCAAAACATATATTTCATCAAAGGTCTGCATCAAACTTTGACGCATTCCTCTGAAAGTCGGATTATCGAGATAGCCGTGGTTCGTTATAAACGCTAATATCCCATAACCGCTCTGTTCGATTCTCAACTGACCAAAACGAATGAACTTTACATAATCATCCTGCAGCCAAACCTTCTTTTCGCCAAGAGGCTGACCGTCAACCTCATAATAGCTTTGAGCACCGTTCTTACCTGGTAGCTTATTTTTTAATAGTTGCTCAATCCAGTCATTCATATTCGCAGATAATCCTGCGTAAGGTGGATTCCCGGTAACAACCATAATGGGCAATTCTCTTTTCACCTTATTTGCCGCTGTCGCCTCCCGACTCAGATATTGAGCAAAAAGTGTCCGCGAAGTCTCCTCGGCCTCTTCGAGTGTATTAGTCAGATATATCCCTAACCGCTCGTCGCTGTCGAAATCATATCCCGTTTCGGCTAATTGCAGGCCAAGTTTCATGTGGGCCACCGCATAAGGAGCCATCATCAATTCAAATCCGAATATCCTCGGCAATAAATGCTCTTTCACATATCCTGACCACATCCCTTTTTGCCGCCTGAACATTTTATAAATCTGCTCTATCACCTCAAACAAAAATGTCCCTGTCCCCACCGCCGGATCCAGTATCAAAAGTCTGTGATACTTGCCCTTGTTCGTTTTTATCTTCGACTCGTCCGCAAGCCCTCGTCTTAAACCAAATTTCTCCTTCAATAAAATATCGACACTGCGAACAATGTAACTCACGACCTCATCCGGCGTGTAGTAAATGCCCCTTTTCTTCTTCAGTTTCGGGTTGTACTCCGCAAGAAAAGTTTCGTAAAAATGAACAACTGGGTCACGCCGTTTCTTCCGCCTCGCAAAATCCCGCAATATCACCCCCATATCTGCTCTTCTAAGCAGGAGGACAAGGTCATCTACGAGCCACACCACCCTATCGTCTAATTTAGGTCCCGCAATATCACCAAAAATATCACGGAAAAACGGATTGGTTTTCGGCAGCAAATATGCAGCGTGCTCTCTCGTAAGTTCTTTCGCCCGACTATCCATCCCATGAAAAACCGCATATTTGTCTTCACCGAATACCGTCATATCCTCGATATGACATCTTGCCGTAAACAGCCCATAACAAATCGTTTGAGCGTACATATCTGCAAACTGCTCTTCAGTTAAATCATGAATTAAAACCTTGCGAAATGCTTCAAGTTGGCCATGTAGTGTGCCTGCTTCTTCCTCTTGCTTAAAAGTCTCCCCGATTACGTTCCGCATCAGCCGCGCCATCCCACCCATTCTTATTGCTAGCTCTTTAGCCGTTGTTATTCTTTCCGGCTCTTGACTCAGGAACAAGCCCAGCAGTTCTCCAACCTTGTCCACTCCCTTATCTGCAAGTGTAAACTTCTCACCAATCTCTTCATCGGCGAGTCTTCCCGCTAACCGAAGTTCTCCTGATACATACCAGCGAAATTCTATGTAATCAGTCAGAATGAAATTATGCAAACTTGGCAAGTACCTTTTTTTAATCTGCTCCGTTTTTGCAGCTTGGCTAAGGTTTGTCCCGATGTCCTTACACTCGATATAACCAATCTTTTCATCAAGCGTCCTTTTCCTCCGCGTTACTACAAAATCCGGTGCCCCACATTTAACCCTCCTCGGCTCATTAGTAGCCGTTATTTTCTTTTCGAGCGCTTCAATTAGCTCCTTCAATGCGGGCCGATGTGTATGTTCCGTCGCATCCCCCCGCAAATACGCCTTGTTTATCTCACTCAAATACTTATCGAACGCATCGCCTGCCATACATTATCTCCGCTTGATATATTGACCCTTAAATAAAAGGTCCGGCCGTCTATAATTCTTTCTCATCTTCTGGAAATAAGGTTGACTGTGTCGCATTATCAGCACGTATTACCTCCATGACTTTAATAAGATCGTAACGGACTGATACATCTTCACCATCATATCCCTTTTTAATTTCGGTTCTAACACGAGCTTTCAAACAATCACCCGGATACACAATAACCTTTCTTTCTTGAAACTGTGACAACCATTTCTCATCTTCTATCCCCGCTTCAATCGGATGCCTTCCGTGGCGGAATATCCATTTTGATCTTCCTAAGTAATCAGGTTTCTTAACTTTTAGTACCAAAACGGTCTCGTCCGTTGTAGTTTCCTGAGTTACCATTTCCTCCTTAATCTCATCCGGTATACTGTGGCCTTTTGGAAGAACAATCTCACCTCTAGAACTAACATATTTGGCACTATCATTCTCAGCAAGAACAGACGTAGATTCTGAAGTTGTTATGTAGAATTCCGCTAGTGTTTTACGTTTGACAAGAGGATACGACGGTATTTTTCTTAGGTTTGTTTCCTCCGCTATTTCATGAAGTTTCTCTTGCACTTCTTTGATATTTACATCTTTAAGACTATCTTTATCTTTCAGATGTTCAAGCGTCCAGTGTTTTGCTTTAACAAGATACTTGCCCAAAATAACTTTCAGGTCCAGCTTTTCTAGATTTTCGTCGTCGGCGATTTCTACTATATTGCGCAGCCAGGATTTCAGCGAACCAACTTCAATTGTATGCAATATCAGTTGAGTACGTATGTTTGCATCTATTGTTTGTCCGAGACTTGAATCAAGTAATTGGATACCATCAATAAGCCCTGACATCGCTTTAAAAACACGCGAAGGATCTTCCGAAGAGTTTTCTTCGAAATCTATCTCAAGGCAAAAGTCAGATTTTAGTTCTTCTTCTATCACTTTATCCCCTTATTTGAAACGTACACTTCACTTTCAAACCATACACTACCCAAAACCGCAACTCCCGTCAATTAAATTCGTATCTCGTATCTCGTGAAGCGTATTTCGTATAAACTCGAATCCCTAATTTCGCATTTACCCTCGCTTTGACATCTCTTATCCTAATGCACCGGCTTAATTTTGGGCCCGGCACAGACTTTCTGGGATTCTTTTCTGGGGAGACGGGTGCGGCACAGAAAGGTGTTTTCCTTCAACTCCTAACCGTTTTATGATATTAACGTTATTTTACACAATTGCCCCGCGGATGTACAGCTAAAGCTATACGCAATTAGCTTTTTAGAAACATCAAAAACAGCAATTCCGCTTGACTACCTATGAGAGAGGGATTAAATTGCCTAACTGTGGAGAATCCCGGAGAAAAACCAATAATAGGAATTTTAGGCGGTGTCGGGTCGGGCAAAAGCACCGTCGCTGCTGAGTTTGCCAAACTTGGCTGTAGGATAATCGACGCCGACAGGATTGCGCACGAACTCCTTGAGAGAAAAGATGTGAAAGAAAAGGTGGTCTCTGTCTTTGGCGAGGGTATTCTGGATTCAGCGGGGAAAATCGACCACAAGAAATTAGGCGATATGGTTTTTGCCGATGGCGACAGACTATCGGCGCTCAACAAGATAATCCATCCCCTTGTTCTGGGGCGTGCTGAGCAGCTTATAGAGCGATACAGCCGAGAAAATCAGGTCAAGGCAATCGTGCTGGATATGCCCCTGTTGGTGGAAGTCGGCTGGGCCGAGCGGTGCGATAAGCTGATTTTTGTGGACTGCAAACGCCAATTAAGGGTTGACAGGGCAAAAAAAATCGGTATAATTAACAAAAATCAGCATAAAATCCGCGAAAATTTTCAGATTTCTCTGGACAAGAAGGTGGTCATCGCCGATAATACGATTGATAACAATTCTGACTTTTCTGGATTAGCCAAGCAAGTCGCTGATATCTTCTCACATATTGAGAATAATGAGTAAGTGGGGTTTACCACGGGTTATTCGTGTTAGTGTTACTGGCTTTTGATATATAAGTTTTAGTACTGTTCAAAATTCAAATCCTGTTAATTTCCTGCGGGAAAAGTTATTCTGTGGAATCAGAGATTTCTGCAGATGGAAAAGGAGTAATTATGGCTAAAGGCGCAACAGGAACCGAGAGGACCAGACCAAGAAAACGCAAGAGTGCAAAGAAAAAGGCTGCTGCCGAAGGGCAGGCGGTGGCTGCACAAGCAGAAGAATTGCAGGAAGAGTCGAAATCTGCAGCAGCTACGGCCGAGACTACCGTCGCAGCCAGGACCAAGGAAGAAAGAGAAAGAGCAAAAAAAGCCGAGGAAGAATCCATCCACGCCAAATACGAGAGGATTAAAAAGGGCAACCTCTATTTGACGGATTTGCAGAAACTTACGGTGGCAGAGCTGCACGACCTTGCCAAGAACGGAAATATTAAAGAATACAGTGCCCTTAAGAAACAGGATTTGGTCTTCAGAATTCTCAAAGAGCGTATTCAGCAAAACGGGCTAATGTACGGCGAAGGGGTACTGGAAGTTCTGCCGGACGGCTATGGATTTCTGCGAAATCCGGATTATAACTATCTGTCCAGCCCAGACGATATTTATGTCTCACCGTCTCAAATCAGACGCTTTGGCTTGCGAACCGGAAACATCGTGTCGGGACAAATCAGGCCGCCGAAAGATTCGGAGAAGTATTTTGCACTTCTGCGCGTTGAAGCCATCAACTACGAAGACCCGGACAAGCTTGCGGAAAAAGTGGTATTTAGTGACCTGACGCCGCTGCATCCGGAGGAACGTTTTATACTCGAGACCGTACCGGAAGAATTAAATATGCGGGTGATTGATTTGGTAACACCGGTGGGAAAAGGCCAGCGAGGGCTAATAGTTGCCTCGCCGCGAACCGGTAAGACCATCCTACTGCAAAAAATTGCAAATTCTATCAGTACCAATTACCCCGACGCAAGATTGATAGTGCTGCTGATTGACGAGCGACCTGAGGAAGTGACAGAAATGGAGCGGAAAACCGCCGACGACGTGGAGGTTATAAGTTCCACTTTCGATGAACCTGCATCGCGGCACTGTCAGGTGGCCGAAGTTGTAATCGAAAAGGCCAAACGACTTGTTGAGTACGGTGAAGACGTGATAATCCTGTTAGACTCAATAACCCGGCTTGCGCGTGCTTATAATACGCAGATGCCACACTCGGGTAAGATTTTGACCGGCGGCGTAGACGCCGGCGCAATGCAGATGCCCAAGAAATTCTTCGGCGCAGCAAGAAATATCGAAGAGGGTGGTTCGCTGACCATCTTCGCAACTGCATTAATCGATACCGGCTCAAAAATGGACGAGGTGATTTTCGAAGAGTTTAAGGCAACCGGGAATATGGAACTGCATCTCGACAGGCGGCTCGTGGACAGAAGGACGTGGCCGGCCATTGATATCAGCCGAAGCGGTACCAGAAGAGAGGAATTACTGCTCGATGCAAAAGAGCTTGAGCTTGTATATCGACTGCGAAGGGTACTCAGCGACCTGAATCAAGTCGAGGCAATTGAACTGCTCAAAAACAGACTTACCAAGTGCCGAACCAATGCAGAGTTTTTGATGACAATGAACCTTGATTGAGCCCTGCTGCTCATTTTCGCAAGGACGAATTTTACAGCCGCGCAAGCACATGCAGGGGCTGCAAAGCTAATTATCGCAAAAGCAAGCGGGAATAGTTGATTTGTGCTCGATTGTTTGCTTTACTTTATTGTTTGGTTTTATTAAGATGATGTTCCGGCAGATTAGTATTTTGTCGGAACTTTTTTTATATGCAATCAATTGGTAAAGTTATGGCAGAACAACTTTCGAAAATTTACGAACCAAAGATAACAGAAAAGCAGGCAAACGAAATTTGGTTTTCGGGCGCGCATTTTCACGCTGAGCCGGAGGACAACGAAAAAACGTCCCGGAAGCCTTATGCCATTGTGATACCGCCGCCCAACGTTACTGCCCCGCTGCACCTGGGACACGCTTTGAACAACACATTGCAGGACATCCTGATTCGATTCCGGCGAATGCAAAATTATAACACGCTGTGGATGCCGGGAACCGACCACGCCGGCATTGCCACTCAGACAGTCGTTGAGAAGCGAATCCTGGCGGATGAAAACAAACGGCGAACAGATTTCGGGCGGGCCGAATTTGTCGCGCGGGTACAGGCCTGGAAAGATGAATACGAAGCTCAAATCATCAATCAGTTGAAAGCGATGGGCTGTTCGTGCGACTGGGAGCGGACTCGATTTACAATGGACCAGGTGTGCGCCAAAGCAGTCAGGGCTACGTTTTTCAAGCTCTTTAAGGATGGGCTGATATATCGAGGCAAACGACTGGTCAACTGGGACCCCGCTACGCAGACGGTGCTCGCAGACGATGAGGTCGAGCACGAAACAGTGCAGGGACATTTCTGGTATATGCGGTATCTGCTTGCCCGGCCGGTTGAAATATCCGGAAACCGTATTGAATACGTTACAGTTGCCACTACACGCCCGGAAACAATGCTGGGAGATACAGCGGTTGCGATGAACCCGACAGACCCACGGGCTGAGCATCTGGTCGGCAAAAAAGTCCGCCTGCCTATCGTAGGCCGAATTATCCCTATAATAGCCGACGAGCACGTTGTTCTGCCGGATGCCAATAGCGACGATGAAAAAGCAAAATTCTCCACGGGTTTCCTAAAGGTAACTCCGGCCCATGACCCTGATGACTGGGAGATTGGCCAGCGGCACAATCTGGACGTTGTCAATGTAATGGCGCCGGACGGCTCGATTAGCGACCAATACGGCTGGGCGGATTGGGAAGATATTAAAAATCCCGATGTTGAAAATCTTATCGGTATGGACCGGTTCGAAGCACGTGAAGCTGTTGTTGAATGGTTCCGCCAGGAGAATCTGTTAGAGGATGTTAGGGAATACACGCACGAAGTTGGGCACAGCTACCGCAGCCATGTGCCTATCGAGCCGTACCTGTCCGACCAATGGTACATAGCGGTCAAGAAACCTATCGAAAATCTCGCGGAAAAATTCGGTGACGGCCTTATCGAGGGAACGGACATGCCGGTAAATTCTCTGGCAGGTCTGGCGCTAAAACCCCTGCTCGATGGCCGTCTGCGTTTCATCCCGCAGCGGTACGCCAAAACATATCAAAGCTGGCTGGAGAATCTGCGCGACTGGCCAATCAGCAGACAGCTCTGGTGGGGACACCGGATACCAATCTGGTATTGCCAGGATTGCAGCGAAACCACAACAGGGATGGTGCGTCCGACAAAGTGTGAAAAATGCGGCTCCAACAATTTAGTCCAGGACCCTGATGTTCTGGATACGTGGTTTAGTTCTGCGCTCTGGCCGTTCAGTACGATGGGTTGGCCGGACGAAACGCCGGAGCTCAAAACCTTCTATCCCGGTGATGTGCTCTGTACGGCTCGCGAAATTATTACACTGTGGGTATCGCGGATGCTAATGATGGGCCAATACTGCGTTGGGGATATTCCGTTCCGTGACGTGTATATTCACGCTATGATACAGGATGGCGAAGGACGGAAAATGTCCAAGAGTCTGGGCAATGGGATTGACCCTTTGGTAGCTATTGATAGTCACGGCGCGGACGCGATGCGATTTACCTTGGCCAGCATGACCACGCAAACACAGGATGTTCGGATGCCGGTGGTACAAATGACGCTGCCGGATGGACGAACGGCAAATACGTCGCCGAAATTTGATATTGGCCGAAATTTCTGCAATAAGCTGTGGAATGCCTCGCGTTTTGCCCTGATGAATCTTGAAGGTATTGAGCCGGACAAATTTGATAAAGAGAAAATGACCGTCGAGGACAGGTGGATTCTTTCCCGGCTGGCTAAAACTATTACCGAGACGACAGAGTCTCTGGATGAATTCAAATACAGCGAGCCGTTAAGTGAAATCTACAGGTTCTTCTGGAATGACTTTTGTGACTGGTATCTTGAGTGGGCAAAGTTTCGGATGAGGAACGAACAGCAAAAAGCAATCACGCAAAACATTCTGGCGTTTGTGTTGGACCAGACCCTCCGACTGCTGCATCCATTTGTGCCGTTTATCACCGAAGGGATATTTCAAAAGCTTAACGAAATTGTACCGGTCAGGAAACTTGAGGGTTTGATAGAAGCGAAAAAAGCCGAAGTGCTGGTAGTCGCCGAATGGCCAAAAAAGATAGATTCCTTGGTGGATGAGGACGCTGAGAAACAGATTGAAATAACACAAGCTGCGATTCGCACCGTGCGGGATATCAGAAGCAAAAGAAGCATTCCCCCGAATGAAATGTTAGTCGTATCCGCCAAGTCGCAGGAAGAAACTGTTGACATCCTAAACCGGAACGCAGAACTCATCCATCACCTGGCCGGCGCAAGAAGATTTGAGGCTGGGACGGCAGTCGTAAAACCGTCGAAAGCCGCGGTTGCAATCGCAGATGCAATGGAAGTTTATGTACATGATGCTGTTGACCCGGAAACTGAACGGCGGCGTCTGGAAAAGCAAAAGCAACAAATAGAAAATGCGAGGAACGGTGTCGAGGCCAAACTGGGGAATGAAGATTTTGTCAGAAAGGCCAAGCCGAAAGTTGTTGCCCATGCCAGGGAGAAGCTGGCCCAACTTCAGGAGCAATTGAAAACCATCGAAAAAAATCTTTCGGAATTAGAAAGTTGATATAATAAGGGCGGTGCAAAAATGGAAACGGAAGTGGAACTATCGCGTATAATCATCAACGAAACATCTGACCAGCAGATAATTGTCTTGAAGGAGCGTAATGGTCAGCGGAGCTTTCCTATCGTAATAGGAATAGTTGAAATTTTTGCGATTGACCGCCGACTAAAGGGTATCAAGCCGCCCCGCCCGATGACACACGACCTTTTGGGAAGTGTGATTGAAAATCTGGGAGCCAATATAGAAAAAATAGTCATAAACGACCTGCGAAACCACACGTTTTATGCAGAAATATACTTGAGCTTGAACGGTCGGACAATTCAGATTGACTCCCGCCCTTCCGACGCTATTGCGCTGGGTGTGGCGTCAAATGCCCCTATTTATGTTGCTGAGCATGTTTTTGATAGGACTTCGCAGTAAAGCCCGAAATAATCAGCAGGCCAACACCGACACAGAGCATACTGTCTGCGATATTGAATGCGGGCCAATGCCTTCCCGGCCAGTACACAATGTCAATAAAGTCGCGCACCAAACCATTATGAAATATTCTGTCGTAAAGGTTGCCGCAAACACCGGCGGCGAAGAGCCCAAGAGCAACGTGCACAAGTCTTTGGTTGGCTCCGCTGAATAGAAAAATCGCCAAAATCACCACCAATGCAACTGCTGAAACCGCTATCAGTAAGTGAGTTTGACCAGCGGCTATTCCAAAAGCAGCGCCCGCGTTTACTCTTGCTACCAATTGCAAAAAACCATCTATAATCGAAATACTGTTACTCTGTCGTTGCTGCAGGCAGTCGAATACAGCCTTTTTACTCCACAAATCCAGCACAAGACCTGCGGCCACCAAAGGCCAGAAAATAAGCTGTGCCCTTAGGTCCGGGAGGACAAGAGATTGTCGCTCCAAAAAAGCCCGGCCTGAACCGGGCCGGGCAGTGCTTTTTTCTTTGCTTAACTCCGCCAAAACTACTTACTCTGAAAATACTTGTATGTATTTAACTAAATTCTCACGATTAGGCTGATTGGGCTTGATTTCCAGAGACCGCTGCCATTGCCGCACTGCTTTTACCTTTAGCGTTTCATCTACTGTCCCACTCTCGCCTGTCCCTTTTAATATGTAAGCCACTCCCAATCCACGGTGTGCATCCCAATCCTTATCATTTATCTCAATCGCCTTACTATAGTTTGCTATTGATTTGTCGATATCTTTAAGCCGCAGATAACAATACCCAAGATGCTTATAGGCGGTGTTGTTGTCAGGCTGGATTTGTACTACCGATTCCAGTAGTTCCTTTGCGGGCTCATTACGATTGGTTTTTAAGTACGCAACGGCCAGTGAAGCCATAATGCCGGGGTTATTACTATCTATTTCCAACGAGCGCTTATAAGAGCGAATGGCCTGGTCATAGTCTTTTTGTAATTCGTGTATATTACCAAGCAAATTTTGGATTTCACTTACATTAGGGTCAATCTGCTCAGCTTGTTCGCCGTATATTAAAGCCCTTTTGTAGTTCTTGATTTCGTAGTAGCATTTGGCGGTATTGATATGGGCCTGCAGATGATTGGGTTTGAGTTCACAGGCCCTGGCGTATGCCCTGACCGCCTGTGCGAATTTTTTCGTAATCTCGTAAACCCTGCCAAGATTGAAAAAATCCTTGAAAGACCAGGGGTTCAGTTTTGTTGCCGCTTCGTACGAGGCGGCACTTTTTTCATAATCCTCCATTTCCTGATAAATCTCACCAAGCAGGGAATAAGCCAATGTAAAACGTTTGTTCAATTGCACGGCTGAGTTGAGCCGTTCAACCGCCATTTTATTCTCGCCGAGTTCCCTGAGCATTATACCATCGACATATAAATCAACCGACCGGTCTTGCTGGCGGTTACAGCCCGGAGCAAATAATAAATTGAAGAGCAAAAAGTAAAAAGTAAAAAGCGTAAAATAGCTTTGCTTTTTCGTTCTGTTTTTCACCTTTACGGTAGTACCGCCATCGGACATATTTATTTCCCTCGTCTAAATCAAAACAGTGTTGTGGTTATCATCTCCAAACACTTACGAGTTATCCTGACTGCCGACTAAATTATACTATGGCAACTATCGCTGTCAAAGACTTTTAGCAGCACAATAAGCTTGTTTTCGCAGGTTTTTTGTAAATGTTTGACATATTTGGCAAAGGTAGCGTATAGTAATAAAAAATAGTTAATGCTTTAGACGCTATTTGGAAGGTCTTTACTTTATGGCAAAACAAAAGCTGACTTTAAAGAATAAGCCATTCGTGCTGATTATTCGTGACGGCTGGGGTCATAATCCAAATCCGGCCGAGGACAAATTCAACGCTGCCAGGTGTGCCAACACCCCGGCAGATGATATGCTGATGGCGGAGTATCCAAACTGCCTTATCCATACCAGCGGTGAAGATGTGGGCCTGCCGGATGGAACAATGGGCAACAGTGAAGTGGGACATCAAAACATTGGAGCCGGCAGAATTGTCCCTCAGGAATCCGTAAGAATCAGTAGAGCCGTTCGCGAGGGAACGTTTTTTGAAAATAAAGAGTTTTTGAATTTGATAAAGTTCATAAAGAATAATAAGGGCAAAATGCACATTATGGGTCTGTGCAGTAATATCGGTGTCCACTCACTTTTGGACCACCTCTACGGCCTGCTTGAGTTGGCAAAAAGAAATGGGATAAGCGATGTTTTTATTCATGCATTCACCGACGGGCGGGATTCGCCGCCGGACAGCGGAGCAGGATACATAGCCGAGATTGAAAAACGAGCTGAGGAAATAGGTGCAGGCAAAATTGCGTCCGTGATGGGCAGGTTCTATGCGATGGACAGGGACAGCCGATGGGAGCGTGTGCAAAAGGCCTATGAATGTCTGAGGACAGGTAAAGGTCTCAAGGCCGCCGGCGCAGCAGAGGCGGTAGCCAAAAGTTATGAAAAAGAAGTAACGGACGAATTTATCGAGCCGACCTGCATTGTCAACGAGGATAACGAACCGATAGCTACTATCGACGACAGTGACGGCATAATATTCTTCAACTTCCGCGGCGACAGGCCTCGGGAAATTACGCGTGCCTTTGTTGAACCGGAATTCAAGGAGTTCATACGAACGACTAAACCGAATATATACTACGTTTGTATGACTGAATACGACGCCACGATACCTGTACCCGTGGCGTTTCCTAAACCGCCAAAAATGAAAAATATCTTAGGCGCTTACTGGGGCTCTCTGGGTCTGAAACAATTTCGCTGCGCGGAGACGGAGAAATACGCTCACGTTACCTTCTTCTTCAACGACTATACCGAAAAGCCATTCCGCGGCGAGGACAGGCAAATTGTGCCTTCGCCGCGAGTGCGAACATACGACTTGAAGCCGGAGATGAGCGCCTATGAGGTCGCCGATATTGTACTAAAACGGCTCGACTCGAATAAATATGATGTGATCGTGGTCAATTTTGCCAATCCGGATATGGTTGGCCATACCGGCGTACTGTCGGCAGCGATTAAGGCGGCTGAAGTGGTGGACGAATGCGTCGGCAAAATCCTGGACAAGGTCAAGAGTCTGGGCGGCGCAGCAATAATCACCGCTGACCACGGCAACTTCGAGAGAATGTGGGACATAGAAAAGAATCAGCCGCACACCGCTCACACGGTCGGTGATGTGCCGTTGATTGTATTTGACGACCGCTACAAAAACAGAAAGCTGCGAGAAGACGGAAGGTTGGCCGACGTAGGACCGACGTTACTGGAAATGATAGGTCTGCCGCAGCCAGAGGAAATGACCGGCCAAAGCCTGCTTCAGGGCTGATGCAATCGTGGGACTTTTTGAATGGTGGCGGGAGAAAACGATGGGGCAAATAGTCGTCCTTGACCAGAATATGGTTAATATGATTGCCGCCGGCGAGGTGATTGAACGCCCCGCCAATGTGGTCAAGGAACTGATGGAAAACAGCATCGATGCAGGAGCAACAAAAATAACGGTATCCATCGAAGATGGCGGCCGAAAATTAATATCGGTTGCCGATAATGGCTGCGGTACGGATGGCGAAGACCTGGCAGCGGCATTTGACTCACACAGCACCAGCAAAATCAGAACGAGTCTGGACCTGAGGGGCATCGCAACGCTCGGCTTTAGAGGGGAAGCATTGGCAAGTATTGCTTCGGTGGCACAGGTTCGGGCTGTAAGCAGAACCAAGAGTGATGCTGGAGGCAGCTGCATTGAGATTGATTGCGGAAATAAAGGCAGCGTCAGCCCATGCAGCGCAGATTTCGGTACCACAATCCAGGTCAGAGACCTTTTCTATAAATTGCCCGCCAGGCGTAAGTTCCTAAAAACCGCCAATACCGAAATGGGCCATATCCGCGAGCACTTCACCCGCATCGCACTGGCAAATTGTAATCTGGATATGACCCTGACACATAACGGACGAGAGCTTTATCGACTGGCTGGCGGGCAAAGTCTTCGCCGGCGTGTAGCTGAATTGTTCTCATTGGAGATTAGTGAAAATTTGCTGGACATTGAGAGCAGCGAAAAAGAATTGCACATTTATGCTTTGTTGGGCAAACCCGCAATTTCAAGGACGACCAGCAAATTTCAATATATATTTCTAAACGGTCGATTCATCCGCGACAAATTTATCGCGCATGCAATTAAAGAGGCGTACCGTGGCATATTAGAACCGGAGAGATTTGGGTTTGTCTTTTTGTTTATTAAAATGCCATACGAAGAATACGACGTGAACGTGCATCCTACGAAGATTGAGGTGCGCTTCTATAATGCCAATCTGGTTCATTCGCAAATCCTCGGCTGTTTGCGGGAAAAGCTCCTGGGGACAAATCTTGACGTCGATGCAAAGCTGCCTGCAACAGCGGCTGTGAAAGGGGGACAAGGGAGTGCGGGTGCTGCACGTGACAGAAGCCAAAAAATTGCCGATGCAATGTCTGAATTTTTCAAAAAGCACAGGCCCATTCAAAACCGGCAGCAGTTCGGCCCAATATCAAAAAGGCACTTTGGTACGGGCAGTTCCGGAGGGGTGCAAACAATCGAGAAGCAGACCGGTGTTGCTGTATCGGCGTTTGGAGCTGGAGGGAAAAAATTTCTGCAGATACACGATAGCTTCATTGTCGCACAGACCGATGACGGATTCGTCATTATCGACCAGCACGCACTTCACGAGCGGATAATATATGAGGATTTGTGCAGGCGAATACGTGAAAGTAAACTCGAATCACAGAGACTGCTGATACCCGAAACTTTTGAGCTAAGTGATGCTCAGGCCGGTGCACTCGAAACAAATGCCGAACTGATTGAAAAATTGGGAATCGAGCTTGTGCCGTTTGGTCCTAAGACAATGGCGATACAGGCATTTCCCACGCTCTTATCAAAAGCGGCACCGCTGGATTTCGTTCGGGATTTACTCGATTTGCTAACCGACAGGGACTTGGGCCTTGATGCGCAAAGACTGCTTGATGAGGTTCTGAATATGGCTGCTTGTAAGGCGGCAATAAAAGCGGGCCAAAAGCTGACTATCAGCGAAATAGAAAAACTGCTTGCGGATAAAGAAGGAGCTGAGTACGCAAGTCGCTGTCCACACGGCAGGCCCACCACAATAAAGTTTTCGATAAGCGATTTGGAAAAACAGTTTAAGAGAACCTGATGAACAAGTGGTGGTTACTGCTGATAGTGCTGTTGTGTGTGGGCATTGGCTTTGCGATATTCGGTTTGCAGCAAGAGCAAAACCCCAGCGGTACCGGCCGGCCGACTCAGACGCACAGGATTGCCTCACTGGCCCCGAACCTCACCGAAATTCTTTTTGCGCTTGGGTTGGGTGAGAAAATTGTTGCGGTCTCAACTGATAGCGACCACCCGCCCGAGGCGGGCGAGAAAAAAAAGGTAGGGACGTTCTGGCAGCCGAATATCGAAGCGGTGATAGCGGCCAGGCCGGACCTGGTAATTACGCTCGGTTTTGAGCAGCAAAACTCAGTTGCAGATAGTCTAAATCGGCTGGGCTACAAAGTGTTAACCCTGAAGATAGAGAAAATCGAAGAGCTCTTCACCGCAATTGAAAAAATCGGCGCCGCAACGGATTGCAGATGGCGTGCCGACCAGCTTGTCAAAAATATAAGAAATCGAATAAATAATTTGCAAATGAAACTTGGCTCAACTAATAAGGTCAAGGTGTTGTGGGTGGTTCAGGCCGACCCCTTACACGTGGCCGGCAGAAATAGCTTTATAAACGAATTGATTGAGTTGGTCGGCGGAGAAAATGCTATCGGCCCTACTGTTTCGCAATATCCGCAAATAGGCGCTGAAGAACTTATTACCTGTGGTGTGGAAATTATAATCCAGTCAGCAATGGGAACGAGTAATATCGGCGAGCAGCAGCGGGCGGCGGAAGCCTTTTGGAGTAAATGGGCAAACTTGCCGGCTGTGAAAAACAACAGGATTTATGTCGTTGATTCCGACCCTGTGCTAAGGTTAGGACCAAGATTACCACAAGGCGCAGAGATGATAGCGCGTTGTTTGCACTCGGAGATATACACGCAAGAATAAGTCAATGGCTGAAATTCTAACATCAAAAAACTTAGTAATTAAAGTTTCTATCGGCCTGGTGATGCTGGCGGTGATAATGTGCTTATGTGCTTTGATAGGGACACAAAAGATTTCTTTGGAAAAAGTCTTCGCAGGCCCAGGTGATAAGCCGGGTGAAAACATTGATTATGAAATTTTCGTCGGCGTTAGACTGCCGCGAGTGATTCTCGCCGCACTGGTGGGAGCAGCGCTGGCTTGCTCCGGTGTTGTGCTGCAGGCCATCTTAAGAAATCCGCTGGCTGACCCGTATATTCTCGGAATTTCCAGCGGCGCAGGCTTAGGAGTGATTATTGCAGTTTTATCCGGCGTAAGCTTTAGCTTCTGGGGCGGCTCACCAATAGCTGCTTTTGCATTTACCGGGGCGATTATAACAGTATGGCTGGTTTGGTTCATCGGACATTTTACGGGAAAATCACAAGTGACAGGTCTGCTGTTAGCCGGCGTGGTAATCAATGCTTTCTTTTCAGCAGTGATAATGTTTTTGATGTCAATAGCAAAAAGCCAGGAGCTGCGCTCAACGGTACTTTGGCTGATGGGTAACATAACAGAAAAGGATTTTTCAGAGTTGCGGGTTAGCGCAGTTTGTATTTTGGGCGGCATAATTGGTCTGTTTACCATTAGCCATAAGCTAAACGTCCTGACCTTTGGTGAAGAGGAAGCAAAGGCCCTTGGAGTGGACACGGGACAAAGCAAAGTAGTTGCTTTCGGCTTTGCAGCTTTTATAACCGCTGTGGCGGTTGCTTTGAGCGGGCTTATCGGGTTTGTGGGTCTTATTATTCCTCACGGAGTCCGTTTGGTATTTGGACCGGACCACCGTCAACTGCTCCCTTTAAGCGCAATAATTGGAAGTATATTTTTGATTATAGCTGATACAATAGCACGGGTAATCGTCGCACCTGCCCAACTGCCGGTAGGTGTGATTACAGCCATTGCCGGGGGGCCTTTCTTTCTGATTTTGCTGGCAAGATATAGTAGAAAAGTTAGTTGGTTAAAATGAGCGGTATTATAGAGGTTGAAAATTTGAGTTTCGGCTATACACGGCAGGCCCTGATTTTAAAAGAACTCAGCTTTGAGGTGACGCCGGGGACATTTTTGGCAATCGCCGGGCCAAACGGGGCGGGCAAAACAACGTTGCTAAATCTGCTCTGTGGACTGTTGGGCCCTAATGCCGGTTCTATAAAAATTGACTCAGCAGATATGGACTCTTATTCAGTCAAAGAACTTGCACAAAACGTTGCCGTCGTTCGCCAGGAATTTGTGCCGGTATTTGATTTTACGGTAACAGAAATGGTCTCAATGGCAAGAACACCGTATCTGGGGGTATTGGGATTTGAGAGCAAAAGCGACAGGCGGATAATCGAGGAAGCGATGGAGGCAACCGATACGGTTCAGTTTGCCTCACGAGCACTCGGAAGTCTGAGCGGGGGGGAGCGGCAACGCGTCTTTATTGCAAGGGCACTTGCACAAGACACGGCCATTTTGCTCCTGGACGAGCCGACGAGCTTTCTCGACTTGAAACATCAGGTAGGAATATACGACTTGCTCAAAAAGATGCAGCTTGAAAAAGGCAAAACAGTCGTAGCCGTAACGCACGGTATCAATCTGGCGGCACAGTACGCAGATGTTGCTTTGCTGCTGGGCGGCGATTGTAGTTACAATATCGGTAAAGCCAAGGATGTCTTCTCGCTGCAGCAAATCGAAAGGGTCTTCGGCGTTAAGACATTTATGGGCAAGGTTGGGGAAGAAAAATTTTTCCTTCCTTTAGGCAAATTTGCAAAGGACATCGGCTCAATTACCACAACTATCAACAGCGATAATAAAGAATAACTTCGGTGCTGTGTGACTATAACTACTTTTTTCACAAGAAGTTAGCGTTGGTAGGAGTGAAATTTGCTTGCACAATTCGATTATGCTGGTTATAGTTTAAGTGTTTGGTGCTGGAATTTTCGACGGAAAAAGTATTATTCATAACAAACGCTAATGCGTTATAATAATGGTTTTTATAGAGATGTAAAAAGTGTTTAGAGAAAATAGGGGTAGATACAGAAGTGGCACAGAAACGGGGAAAAACTTCTAAAAAAAGAACGAACTCAGCTCGGACAAAGAAAAGTCATTTGACTACACCTGAAATCAAGCGTTTCAAAACAATGCTGCTGGAAAGACGTCGAGATATCCTTTCCGCCGTAAACGAAATGGAAGATGAAGCCCTCAAGAAATCCCGCACGGACGCAACGGGGGACCTGTCAAGTATGCCAATCCATATGGCCGATATCGGCACCGATAACTATGAACAGGAATTCGCTCTGGGCCTGATGGACGGAGAAAGAAAACTGCTGCAGGAAATCGATGATGCACTGGGTCGGATTGAGCAGGGAACTTATGGCATCTGTGAAAGCAAGGGCACACAAATAGCAAAAGCACGACTCGAAGCTAAACCCTGGGCCAGATACTGTGTTGAATATGCCCGTATGCTTGAACAGGGTCTTGTGCCAGAGCAAGAACAACCAACATCAGAGTCGAAGGAAAAAATAGAGCCGGTAAAAAGCCAGGACGAATCACAGGAAGAACCTTCCTGAAAACAGAAGCAGGCTTTGGCTGGACTGAAGAAATAACCATAATCAGGAAGTCTGGCAGTTATCCGCCCATAGAAATCTATTCTGTATCCGTTTAAGCAACACTGCACTATCAGAAAATTGTCCGGCAAAAATATATTTCACTTTCGGCCCGAGAAGGTAAACTAATATCCTGCTATGAAGTACAGATGTCCAGTCTGCAAAAAAAGTATTAAAGTATCAGTTCAAGGACAACCCGAAGAAAGCGAATTCTTTCCTTTTTGCTCCCAGCGATGCAAGCTGCTGGATTTGGGTGCCTGGCTGGATGCCAAGTACAGGATAGTTTCCGAGTTAAAGCCACAGAAGCCGGCCAGGTCGTCCGATACCTCCCCAGATGCACCTGTCGACAAGCAGTGAATAACAATACCCAAAAATATTATAAAATTTGTTGAAACCGGCTAATAATAAGTTATATGTATTATAGTACATACTGTTTACGAAATTAAGAATAATCGTAACGCTTATTGAAAGGAGGCAAAATGGAAAAGGAGAAAGAATCATCCCAAGTTTTTGAAAACCTGTTATTCCCGAAGATATTTCAAACTTTCCGTATGGCCATTCAGCCAAGCAAATTGATAATTGCTTTTCTGGCAGTTGCCGTTATATGCCTGGCTGGCTGGGTTATGGACTTTGGCAAAACAGTTGTTGGCAGCGGCGGCGGAGATACGGAGCTGCAAGTTTATTTAACCAATCCTGGCCGGTTACAACAATTCATCAAAAAAAATGAAGAACTCAAGGATGAGCGTAGAGGCGTATTCTATACACTCTGGCACTTCGCCTCTGCAAGATTTCACGGCGTAGTAAATTCACTGCTCGTATTAGACCTCCAGGGTGCAAAGGCAAATACCATTAAGTACTTTCAAGGATTGGGATGGGCGCTGAGGTACCATTTTCTTTATTGCATCATATTCGTGTTAATGAAACTTGCCGTGATTTCCGTTGCCGGTGGGGCCATTTGTCGAATTGCAGCGCTGCAATCTGCCCAGGATGAAAAACCGGGGCTGGGCGAGGCGCTGCGCTTCAGCACAAAAAAATTCTTGAGCTTTTTCACTGCACCTTTGGTGCCTATTGGGATAATTATCTTCATAGGCGTGTTTATATATCTTCTGGGACTAATAGGTAATATTCCAAGGGTTGGTGAGTTGATAATGGGTATCTGTATGCTGTTAGCTTTGATTGCGGGGGCGGTGATAGCGGTCGTTTTAATAGGAGCGGTTGCGGGATTTAGCCTGATGTTCCCCGCTGTGGCATATGACGGTTCAGACTGCTTTGATGCGATAAGCCGTGCTTTTAGTTATATATATTCAAGGCCGTGGCGAATGGGCTTTTATACCGCGATAGCCGCGATTTACGGCGCGATTTGCTATGTATTCGTTCGATTCTTCGCCTTTTTGCTGCTGATTGTTCCATACAAAGTGCTGAGTATCGGTATCTTCAAAAACGCCAAGCTGGAAAGAATCTGGGCAAAACCCGAGTTCTCTGACCTCATTGGGCCGAATGCTGAGGTATCGATACACTGGTCGGAATCACTCGCAGGATTTTTGGTTTATTTAGCCGTATTGGCCGTTATTGGTTTATTAGTGTCCTTCGTAATCAGCTTTTACTTTTCCGCTAATACTATAATCTACTCACTTATGCGCAACAGAGTTGACAATACTGCTCTGGAGGAAATTTACACACCCCCTGAAGAAAACCAGGCTGAGTCGGCCACTAACGAATCCGAATCTAAAGACTCGGAATCCGAATCAGAAACAGAAGACGATTAGCGTTTGGCGGGTAGCGTACAGCGATAGTCTTTCCCTATCCTGTACGCTACCCGCTATAACTATCCAATATCCCAAACGGTGAGACCACAATTTCTTGACTACGCTTAAGCTTTCGCTATAATTAAGTTTGTGAGCAATTATAGGGACAACTACTGTGCTGAGAAAATATGGCTAACGCAAACACAAACACACAGCTAAAAGACAAGAATCAGAACCCACCCAAACCGCCGATGCCCCCCGCCGCGCTGTTGACGTTTCGCAAACCCCTGATTATACTTGCTCATATAATTATTTTCGCCGTGTCTTTGATGTTTTCCTTCCTGCTGGCAAATAATATGCAATTCAGGCACCGTTGGCTCGTGGAACAATATCCTCTTTTGCTATGTTTCTTTATCATCATCAAGCTAATAATATTCGGGTTTTTCAAACAATATCTCGGCTGGTGGCGGTATGTAGGGATTTCCGACCTTATTGGGATACTCAGGGCCTCACTCGTGAGTACTCTAATAATTGTCGCCTTGTGGTTCGTATTTATAAGCACAACCTCAGTTCGGAGAAGCTGGTATCTGGAGAACATAGCCCAAATCAGCCAAGGCGTATTTATGGCTGATATGTTTGCGACGGTTTTGCTGCTGGGGGGGCTGCGAATGTTAATACGCCTGTACTACGAGGAGTTTCGCACCGTTGAAGGCGGGCGACTGAAGCGATTGCTCATAGTTGGCGCAGGCGATGCGGGCGAAGAACTGCTGCGAGCAATTCGCCATAAGCCGGTCGCTGAATATGAAGTCATCGGCTTTATCGATGATGACCCCCGCAAACGGGGGACACTCATCCACGGTTTGCCTATACTCGGAACTGTTGAAGAGCTGCCAAAAATCTCCAAGACTCGCAACATCGAAGAAATCGCCATCGCAATGCCTTCAGCAAGCCCCGCCCAACTAAGACGTGTTGTCCAGGTATGTACGGGTACCAAAATCCGCTTCCGTACCGTACCATCCATTACCGATATTGCATCAGGCAAATTCACAGTTTCTCAGATTCGAGATGTCGATATCAGCGATTTGCTCGGCAGAGAAGTTGTCGAGCTTGACCTGGATTTAATAGAAGCTTTCATTAGAGGTAAAATTATCCTCGTTACCGGCGCAGGCGGGTCCATCGGCTCAGAAATGTGCAGGCAGGTATGTAATTTCAGCCCGAAACTGCTTTTGCTTGTTGAACAAGCTGAAAATCCGCTCTTTTATATAGAGCGGGAATTGCACAATCAATTTCCGGATATCGCTATGAAAGCGATTATTTGCAATATTACCGACAAAATGCGCGTGAAGGAAGTTTTCGAGAGATACAGGCCGGAGGTTGTTATTCACGCCGCTGCTCATAAGCATGTGCCCCTGATGGAGCTCAACCCCGGGGAAGCAATCAAAAACAACATTGTAGGTACACAAGTCGTTGCCGACGCCGCAGATAATCATAGCACTACCAATTTCGTAATGATAAGCACCGACAAAGCCGTCAACCCCACCAGCGTAATGGGTTCATCCAAGCGAGTCGCTGAGATGTATATTCAGGATTTAAACAGGATTAGCCAAACCCATTTCGTAACTGTGCGGTTTGGCAATGTGCTGGGCTCCGACGGCTCAGTGGTCCCCATTTTCAAGAAGCAAATAGCGGAAGGCGGCCCACTAACGGTTACCCATCCTGAGATGAAGCGGTACTTTATGACTATACCGGAAGCAAGCCAGCTCGTTCTGCAGGCGGCAACAATGGGAAAAGGAGGAGAAATCTTTGTGCTCGATATGGGAGAACCGGTGAAAATTGTGGATTTGGCCAGGGAGCTTATTACGCTCAGTGGTTTCCGGCCGGGTGAAGATATTGAAATGGTTTTCACGGGGCCGCGGCCGGGTGAAAAACTCTTCGAGGAACTATCAATCAAAGGCGAAGATATGCAGCTGACAAGACATCCCAAGATAGTTATATGGAAGAATATTCCGGTGGACCACAATAAGGTCCAGGCCGGTATAAACGAGCTGGTAAATAAGACGCAGAGCTACAACGAGATAGTGCAGAAGATTAAGGAACTTGTGCCGGAATATACGGGCGAGGGAGAGCAGGAGAGCAGGAGAGCAGGAGAATAGGAGAATAGGAGAACAGGAGAGCAGGAGAATAGGAGAACAGGAAAATAGGAGAACAGAAGAACAGGAGAGCAGGAGAATAGGAGAATAGGAGAGCTACCAGCCACGAAACTTGTCCTCCGTAAGGAGTCCCTGGGACTGAGTAACATCGAAGGATTCCTCGACGCCAATTTTGATTTTTAATATTATTATTGCTTGCTATTTTCGCTAAAAAGAGGTATGATTTTATACTCGCAAGTAGCGAGATTAATGAATATGGACCGTCAGTCCAATTTTGGCTGATTTTGGCATATCAACCATCAGCACCACACCTGCGTCCAGTTCGGTAATCAGTGAATTGTATTTGGTGCTAACGACAAACGACTAATTTAACCACGGATACCTTGGGCATAAATTTCACAGATTTCGCAGAATTAGGAGATATGATTCACGAATCACGAGCCACGAATTGCTTGACGGGAATTGCGAGTTTGGGTATTGTGTAATCGAAAGGTGAGCAAAAAGGAATTGGTATGTCTAAAGCTCTGTTGTCTATTTCGGAACTGCGCACAAAATGGCGCAAAGAAGAGATTTTTTACCAAGTTAGAGAGGTTGGTACGGGTGTCCAGATATTTGTTAAAGACGTGTTAAAATCACCCGGAATCTTTGCGCTAAAAGTCGGGCTCAATTCTACAAAATTAGAGAACAGAAAAAACGAATTTTTGGAAGAGAAAACATCCAAAGGTAGAAACCAGCCTGATATCACTATTTTCATAACACCTGAAATAGTTATCCCGGTAGAAGTAGAGAAATACCAGAACATAAATGCAGGCAAAACTCAATTATTGCAGTACCAAATTGATTTAGAAAAAAAGTACGGCATTTTAACAGATGGCTATACCTGGCAATTTTATAATAATAACGAATATAGAGAATACACTCTAAAGACAATTCTCGACAATACAGGCCTATTCTTAGAGTTCTGGCGCGAATATATAAAGCCAGAAAGATATTATCTGTCTTTCTTTGAAAAACGGTGGCAACATTCGCTTTTGCAAGAAACCGAGCAATTACCTGTTGAGGACTATCGCCAGCTATTCTTCGAGGATATCACTAAGCTCATTGCAAGCTTCAAAAATAAACTTGACATTGAGGGTTACTTAAATGGCTTGCCTCAAAAAGAAAGGACAAAAACTGCCGTTGAAATTACATACGCTTATATAATTCAGTTTATATTGTATAAGACCCTGGTAGATAATGAATTTGATGATTTTCCGAAAGAATATGAAACTTTAGTGGAGGCAATACATGGTCATTTGAAACAAGATAGATTCAAAGATGTATTAGGCAGCATCGATGGAATTTCTGCTACGATATCCAAGAATATTTATCGCCCATTTTCGAAAGAGCAAGAGTTTATTAGGAACAAACTTTGGGACATTCTCCATAAGACTTTGAGTGAGCTGCACGATGTTTCCCCGTGGCTTGATATCTTTGTTTTTATAAAGAAGTATAATTTTGCTGAAGTTCGCAATGAAATCTTCGGGTATATTTATGAGAATTATCTAAAGGCTTTATACGAAGACCAGAAAAAAGGCCAATACTTTACAGACCCTGCTGTTGTAAACTTTATGCTCGAGCAAATCGGTTATACTCCGGAGAATCTGAAGAAAAGAATCACTCCCGATAAAAATACTATATCTCTAATTGATCCTGCCTGTGGTAGTGGCACTTTTCTTTATTCAGCAGTTGACACTCTTATAAGGACAATGCAGCCTGATTCGGAGCAATTAGCAAAGAAGGTCGAAGAATTAGTCAATAATGACATATTCGGCCTTGATATTGCCGAATTCCCACTTTATTTGGCTGAGATGAATATCCTGATGAGGATGCTGCCTCTTATAATCAATGAGAAATACAACAATCCGGTAGAGAAAAAGATTAAGGTTTTCAAGACAAAAGACAGCATCTCGGAGTTTATGGATACCGCTCTGCGTAATACTATTCATGACATTGATGTTGCCGCTCAGAAAAACACTGGACAGGGTTTTCTTTTTAAGGAGAAATTGGACCTTGGCTATGCGAGTTATGTGCGAGACGAAGATGACTTGAAAGAAATGAAAGATAGTTTAGAGACTCGGCCTCGCTGTCCCCGACGTCGTTTTGACTTTGTGATAGCAAACCCGCCTTATGTGAGCTATAACGAATGTTGCAAACAGGGTGTGTTAATTTTTGAATTAATGAAAAATGGTAAAGCAAAGCTAAATAATATTTATGGTGCTAATCTACATAGCATTCCCGAAAATCCAAAAAGATATAGACCTAATCCTAACCTTTATGCGTTCTTCATAGCTTTAGGGTTAGCATTACTAAAAGATAATGCCAAGCTTTGTTATATTATTCCGCAAACGGTATTAGTAAATCCTGATTTTGATGTAGTTCGTTACCACTTGGCAAAATTTACCACTATTGAAAAAATCATTACTTTTAGAGGAAAGATGTTTATCGGCCGTGGTCTAAAACAAAACAAGCCAGTTGCTACATCAAGCTTAATTTTTGTTGTAAGGTGCTATCAACCGGATAAGCGTCATTATGTTGAGATTATCAATCACAAAGATGCGACTGGCGAAATAGAAACGACCCTACAAAATATTCGCGCTGGCAGGAAGATTAGCAGGAAGAAAATTCTCCAAGGGAAAATGCTGGGAAACGTTACTAACTGGAATTTTATTAAACAAGAAAAAACTTTCCTAGATTTCTATGACATGTATACGAGAACAACAGAAAGCATGTCAATCTATTACACCCATACTTTGGCAAAATATCAATTCAAGGATAAATTCTATTTCGACGGTGGATATAGTATTGACGAGAGGAAGCTGTTAGACAGACCAACTGTTAAGGTACTTAATTATGGATGTCCCAAGTTAGATGATACTTTCTGGACAATAAGAAGAGTTACAGGGTACTGGCCTAATATTAGAGACAAACGTAATCAAATGTTTATCAAACTAAGACAGGGCAACCAAAGATATAATCTTATGGATAGCAAATATAAGTTGCTATGGTCCTACAATAATACTACAAGATTCTTTTTTACGGACATACCTGTTATTTGGGCAAGAAATAAGTTTCTTGGTATCGGTTCGAATAATAAAAATGAAATTATCTATTTATTTGGGCTACTAAATTCAACCATAACAGGATTTTTATTAGATAATAACGTTAGGATTGAGCAAGAAGATAGAAGAACTATTTTAGTTAGTTTGCAAATTATAAGAGACCAAATTCGAGTTCCCAAGGTTACTGAGAGCAATCAAGTTATCAAAGATGAAATCATAAAAACAACAGAAGAGATGTTAGATTTGGAAGAGGTAAAACTTGCCGATTTGGTTGATTTTTCAAGGGTGATGATGCAGAAATTTGACGAGGTATCAGTAAAGGGAAATAATCTTGTTTTACGCAAGGACAAAAAAGAAAAAAAGCTCAGCATCAAGAGTAATAAAGCACTTGTTAAGAAGACTATCACTGAGAAGTACGGAAGCGACAAATTTCAATTTGAACATGAGAAAATATCGCTTCCAGAATTAAAAGCTTTGCCTGTTATTGACTTTGAAAAACAAGCGCAACTGAAAGATTACGTTGATGATTTGATCTTTTCATTATATTTTAACATTCCCTTGACAAAAGTAGGGTTGAAACATTGTTCTGAAATCAAAAAGGAGTGCCAAAAGAACAAGTTTTACAAACTGTTGAATAAGCTTTCATAACAACTATTGCGAAAACTGGAACTATAAATATGCGTTAATCCTCCTTCGAATACGCTCAGGGCGGACCCAAAAAAGTTCATTTTTGACCCCATTAGAGTAAACTACACTCTGAGCAATGGGGCAGGCAAGGGAGAAATTCGTCGCTCGTCGCTCGTGACCAGTGAGCCGGTGGATTCCGCATCAAGTGCGGAATGACAGAGGGTGAAGCTTGGATCCCTGCCTACGACACGCAGGGACGAGCAAGGGGAAAATTCGTCGCTCGTGACCCGGCAACGAAAATCCTAAATCCGAATGTCTAAATCCTAAACAAATTCAAAATTCGAATTTTCAAATGTTCAAAACAGAAATAGCTCAACGAGGAAAATTCAAGACTGCCCCCATTAGAGAGCAGAGAGAATGCCTCTAACGGGGCAAGGGGAAGTTTAGTACCGCAAATTCGCGATGGTATTTCTTAGCTGCTTTATCATACGCGCGGGCGGCTTGGATTTCGTTTTTGAAGCCGCCGAGGAAGATTCTTTTTCCGTTGACCTGGATACGGGCGCGCCATTTTTTGTGTTTTTTGCTCCAAGCAACGCCCTTGTATCTGGAATGTGAGAGGGTTTTGGATTTTCTTCTGTGCCAGATGTTCTGAGTGTGAGTGGCGGGACGGAGGTTTGCGTTTCGATTGTCGAGTCCGTTGTGATTGATGTGGTCGAGAAAGCAGCCGGGAGGAGCTTTTATGAGAAAATTGTGCATTTGGACGTCCTTTTTGGTTCG